>MDSW01019909.1_pt1 | contig 12229 bp, 12 predicted proteins | sample 811171 | NCBI WGS metagenome assembly MDSW01 (sample SAMN05326641, study PRJNA326480) | marine metagenome | isolation source: seawater | place: Atlantic Ocean: North West | collected 2012
TGCCATTCGCCTGGCGGAGAAGGATGAGTATGCCGGCAAAACCATCGTGGTGGTGCTGCCCGACCTGGCTGAGCGCTACCTCTCCTCGGTGATGTTTGCTGAGGTGCCCACCGGCATCATTGAGCAGCCGGTGGCGGTCTGATTGCCAGAGAGAGCCATTGCATTGGCTCACGCAACAAACAATGCGTGTGGGGAGCCATCTGGCTTCACACACGCTTTTTTTGAGCCAGAGACAATTGAACAACAAAAAGGGAACATCGTGTTAGAAGAGGATTCAAGAATTCATCACTATGAGTTCCCAACAAGCAGTCAGCCTTGGCAGCCTGGAGGCAGATCTCGGAGTGTCACGCGTTGACCTACTCCTAGTCATTCGCGAACTCGGTATTGAGCCCATCCGACGGGGCATGCGCACCTTGATCCGCCAGGAAGAGACGGGTCGTATTTATGAGCACCTTGGACGGGTTAATCCCAAAGAGCCCTTGGTGGCTGAAGTGGTCACAGTGGACACCAACACAATCAATCATGAGCTAATCACAACAGAGAGCAATACAGAGCAACCGCTCGAGGACGACGTCAGAAAGTATTCAAGGCTACGTTTACTACGCGAAAGAATTGAGGTTCTTGAGTTACTCACAGCCAGTCAGATTGAACTCACAGGCCACGAAATCTGCTCTCTCCTCGAGATGAAGCGTCTTCCACTGACCAAGCAACTATCAAGTGGTCAACAGGGATTTCAAAGGATGGGACTGGAGTTTGAACGGATACAACGACCTGGACAGCGCACAGCATGGCTCGTCAAAAAACCCACGTGTCGTTAAAGCCATATCCACATGCGCTGACGCAAGCAAAAGAGTAAAGCCAGCTTAGATATTGTTTGCGTGAAGCTTCCTAAAGACCGTGGCAGGATTCAGTACAGCTTTTGCAACGGTTGCCATTGCTGGCATTGGGGACAAATCATTCTTAACCACACTTGTTTTAGCAGCTAAACATAAAGCAAGATGGGTTTTCACAGGAAGTGTATTAGCCCTCACAATTGGAGCAGGTCTTTGGATAACGGCTGGGGCCTGGATGAAATCGATTGTAGCCATTGACACTATTCGCATTATCTCGGGAGTAGCTTTTCTCCTGTTCGGCGCCAGCGCGCTCATCGAAGCAAAACGAATGCAATCAAGGAATAGCGTTGCCAATAACAACGAAGACAACACAAATACATACCACTTATCAACACAACCGATGCCAGCGAATGCGATTATTCGCAACTCGTTCACAACAACATTTTTAGCCGAATTCGGTGATCGAACGCAACTGGCACTCCTCGCCTTAGCAGCGGGGCCCAACATATCTGCAGAAAGTATTTTTACCGGCGCAATAGCAGCCAATATCTTGCTCGCCGTCATGGCAGTCTCTTCTGGTAAATGTCTCAAAAATCGAATTTGCCACAAACGTCTTTCTTATGTGAGCGGTGTTTTATTCATCGCCTTAGGGACAAACATTTTAATTCATTAATAACTTAAATATATATTTACTATTTTTATAATAATATCAGGATTTCATCCTAGAGCTAGAAGCATTAATAGCTCTAATTGTATTGAACTCTGCGACGACAGGGGCGGCGTTAAACAAGAAAATCGCTTGAAGTGGAGTAAAGTATGAGAAGAAAGAAGCTGCTGCCAGTAAAACCGAGGAACCTACAATTAAATTCGTATTAAAACGATTGGTTTGCACAAAATTGCGACTTAAGACGAAAAGACGAGAAAGCCACAGAAAATCTCCTCCAAGAACAACATCGCAAACAGTTTTTGATATGAAGCCTTGCTCATCCTCAGAAAGACCGATGGCAACATCAGCTGTAGCCATTGCAGGGATATCATCAATGATATCTCCCAAATAAGCAACTTTTTTCCCTTGACCCTGAAGTTTACGTACGATTGATCTCCGTTTTTCTGCCTGACTTGTTCGACCGGAGTCTGCACCTACTGGTATAACAGTAATACCAAGATTACAAAGTTGAGACTTGATCATCTCATAATCCTTAGATGGTCTCCAAGTAATGATAATTTCACCTAGAGCAGCTTCTTCAGTCGAGAAATAAACATAGGATGTTTCATCATTCTGTTCAAAACGGATCAGAATCTTCGGATACCCCTCTAGTGCGACAGTATAAAGACCATGATCAGTTTCATCGGTATTCACCTTAAGAGATTGGAGAACAGGATGATTGTCTGGTATGTCACTAAGAATTCCCCAGAAGACAGAACTTGGATCGGCACCAAGATCAGAGACGATGGACCAGAGAATTTGAAGAAGATCACAATCAAGACCATCAACTCTATTGACTAAATTTTGCTTGTATGAAAATGAACCAAGCTGTCGCAAAACATCGACACTGATCAAAACATGGCTGACATCAGTTAATGTATCCAAGACACGTGAATCTGAAATATGCACATTATTGAGTGCCATATCCACTAGAGCAGATTCTGCAGAAGATAACGAGGCACGCTCAGAATCTTCAGCAGGGTTAAATGCAAGGAAACCGATCGCACGCTCTGTAAGTCCATTCAGCAATGACCACACACCTAAACTAAGCTGTAAAGGAGGGAGCAGTAGTTCATACAAGGACGACAAGCGCTGCTGGAAATCGCCTAATTCAGATTCCTCCAGAAGAGTATCTTCAATCTGAAAAGCATTAATCTCAGAAAAAGCCTGAGAAACTTCGCATATACAGTCACCAGAAAGCACAAAAGCCCCAAAAGCAAGGAAATCACCAGGGACCACACGAAATGGCAGAGAAGAGCCATCGCCGAAGCTGTTCTTCACAACCAGCTCTCCCTCGACGATACGAGAAGGTAAATAAACGTGATCCTCATCCGTTAAGCGATAATATTGACCGGATTTAACGTCACCAATTGGAATCAAACTGATTTTATCTCGCTTAGAGTTAACGCATTTCAACATCACAGACGTCTTCAAACGCTCCAAAAACAAGAAAAACTGAGAGCTAGATCCGTCTGTATTTTCACTCATCGACTGAAGAGCTGTAGTAGAGCTACCTAAAAGTTTTTCAACGAGGGATTCACGAGCTAAGCCTGAAACAATAAGTGTCGCTGATAATGTGAACTCAACTGAAGCAGGAGGTAAGAGGTGTCTGGAATCAACCTCTCCCTTCAGCCTTTCCTTCACTTGCTCATACAATTCACGCACTAACGGCCAGCTCAGCATGGTGGCAACCAAGCCAAGACCCAACGGGGAAATGGCAACAATCGTATCTAGAAGTAGAACAGAACCGCAAATCGCTCCACCACGCAAAGCCTGTTTAAAAGAAGAACTATGAGTAATATCTGTAAACCACGATTCTCCTGAAAGTGCTTTCTCAAGCCCGGAGTCAGCAACAGGTTCAATAAAGCAACGTTCGAGTAGTAGCGTGATATCACTCCGATGACATGGTTGAAATCGAATAACGACCGTGGAAGAAACAGAATTGATTCGATGACTGAGAAGCCAATGGGTGCGATGAAGTAAGGCCCCACAATGTTGTCGTAAACCAGGCGAATTGGATAAGCCTGGGTGAAATACGCGAATACGATCGGCAAGCTCACTGCGGATGATCCATGGGTATGGTGAGACCGCTGTGAGCATGATCAAAGTGTTTTAAACGACGAAAGGCCTGCGCAAAGAAAGAGCGAAATCAAAAAGAGCAGTCGCAAGGATCAACAACCAGATTCCAGGAGAAAAGGGTATAAAAAGGCCTATAAACCCAATGATAAAGACAGAGAAAGACAGCAGCAACGTTGATATGGATAACGACACAGAAACGGCATTGGCTAAACCCTCCAGCGCTGAATAAACAGCAGTCTTCCATCCCTTAGTTACTTCGCCCATGATTTCTGCCGATACCAGGGGAGTTTCAGGCAGAGAGAGTCCCTGGAGGTTCAATTGTTGTGCAACACGTCCATAGACCACTGCGAGCGAATCGTGGCTGAGTCGTGGGGCGGAAGCCAAACGGCTCACAACAATGGAACCAATCCTCTGCTTGATACGGACAGTCCAGGTTCTTTCTGGGAAAGCATTGAGTAAATCACGATGTAACTGGGACCAATCCAGCTCGGGTGAGAAGCTCAAGACAAACCGCCAGCGGTTATTAGTGTGATGACGTAGGTGGAGTGTTGGTGTCATGAAGCAGCAGCAACGATAGAAAATGTTTTGTGTTCCTTGCTGTACTGCCACCCAAAACCATCAGGGTCATGAGCAGAGATCCAGTTAATGAAATCACTCCGGCGACGTCTCGCTGAGATCTTCTGGTAGCTCAATCCAACACGTCGGGAGAGAGCAGACAAATCGAGTTCAGTGGATACAGAGGGTTTCTTTTCAACTCCAGAAATTGGTGTTAAGGGGTTCTCCTCAGACTTGACAGAAACATCGGATTCAACTGAGACCGATGAATGAGAAGCCTTTAGTTCTGGAAGAGGTTTAGCCTTGAAGCCGAGGGCTCGGATTGCGTTGCCCGCGGCCACAAGACAAGATCCATTATTGAGGAAAACAGCAGCAATAGGATTGACCGGCAGGAATGTGCCGATCAACAGTGCCGATAAATTTGGAACTCCAACGATCCCGATATTCTGTTTCACTAAGGCGAAGGTATGTCGTGCTAAGTCTTGAGCAACAATTAAATCTGAAACCCGGTCGTTGGTAAGAACGACATCAGCTGTTTCACGAGCAAGGTCACTGCCTGAGGCAAACGAAACGGAGACATCTGCATAAGCAAGCGCTGCTGAATCATTGATGCCATCGCCAACGAAAACAACCTTCTTACCTGCAGCTGTGAATTTCTGAACCAGCTCCGCCTTTTGGTCTGGTAATGCATCTGAGTGAACTTCATGAGGCTGTAATCCAATGTCAGCAGCAACCGCATGAGCAACGGACGCGATATCTCCAGTAAGCATGTGGGCTTCGATGCCACGGCGATGCAATTCAGCGATCATGGCGGGAGTATCCGATCGCACACGGTCTAAAGCGTAATGAATACCAACAAGAAGTCCGTCAACCGCTAAATAAATCGGAGTTGCGACGTCAAGTTCAGGCTTTGATTCGACTGACCAAATCTCAACTCCTTCATCGATAAGAAGTTTGGAGTTACCAAGCAGAATCGTTTGGCCTTTCACAGTGGCGACGACTCCGCGTCCAACTCTGTAGTCCCAACTTTCACAGTCGATAACATCAACGTTCTGCTCTGCAGCAAAATCTCGAATCGCCTTAGCGATTGGATGGTTCAAGCCCTGTTCAAGGGTTGTGGAAAGTTGGAGAAGGTGCTTGACATAATCAGCAGAGGCATTGTCAAGTGGCGATCCTGTTTGATCGAATATCGTAAATTCAACGACCGAAGGGTGACCTTCTGTCAACGTACCTGTTTTATCAAAGACAACAACATCAACATCAACCAGTTGCTCTAGGGCACGACCGCTGCGAATCAACAGTCCTTGGCTTCCGGCTCTGGTAAGAGCTGCCATGATTGCGGTTGGAACGGAAACACGAAGACCTGTTCCCAAGTCGAACATGAGCAGAGAGGCAGCCTGAGCGATGTTTCCAGCACTAAGCAACAAGGAAACACCCGCGAGCACCAATGTCGGAATAACAAAACGGTTAGCTATATTCGCAGCAAAATTACCAACACGCGTATCAAATACCGGAGCAGACTCGATCATTTTGGTGATCTGGCCAACTCGAGTATCATCACCAACTGCAGATGTTGTAACAATGATCTGACCTTCTAGCACGATAAAGCCAGCGAGAATCTCGTCCCCCGGACCAGACATTCTTGGAACAGATTCACCCGTCAATTTAACAACATCAAGAGAAGCTTCTCCAGACTCAATTACACCATCAATTGGAATTTTATCGCCCGGCATAAAGGAAACACGATCGCCGGCAGAAAGATCAAAGCTAGAGACAATCTTTTCTCCATCTTCAGTTAACAGACGAACATCAGACTGAAGACTGGAAACGAGATCAGTGTTTGATGAGTGAGCAATACGCTGTGTGGCATCCCGCACAGCCTCTCCACCCTCAATCATCGTAATCATCATGGCTGGACCCAGAAGGAATCCTTCCAGGCTGTGTAGTAAAACAGCAAGAGCATCAAGGAAATCAACGTTGATTTTGCGTTCCTTTTTGAGCCCCTCCCATGCTCTTTTAAAACTCAGATGCGCCGCACCGATAATAAAAACTCCAACGGCAAGTGGTGGGAGAGATAATGGACCAGCAGCTACGGCCAATCCGAGGGAGCAGACTGGAAGAATAATCCGCGTCGGCACAAATTTCTCCTCTTCGTCCTCAGAGGAAGGACTATTTGAAGACTGTGCGGAGTCAATCAGCGAAACTTCTGGAACAAAAGGTATTTCCCGCGCGCGCCTTGGTAAAGCACTCAGCCAATGCAATGCGTCAACAGACTGGCCTGGCTTAAAAATTACAACGTAGCAAGATGCCCAACTATTGAAACGAACCCGTTCAACAGACGCCAACGTTCCAATATGACGAGCAAAGTTCTCTGGTTCTTTGAACCCTTGATCTACACTGAAACGAAGTCTTCGCGGCGATGCATGGAGGATTCGATCAATAAATCGAGGCAACGCAAAATCACTGAAGGCTGATGAAGAAGCCCCCCCATCAACGACTTCAAAACCTGAATCGAGCTGAAATGATGTAGCCATGATATTGAGAGAGAGGGTATAGAGAGGTATAAAAGATGAACTTATTCAACAGTGACTTCAGTAATCTTCTGAGATTTGGAAGCATCAGCTGTTGACTGTTGGTCGTCGATGTCGATAGGCTCAACGTGTTCAGATTTTGCTTCTTCGATCAGGTCAACAAAAGATTCAGCAACCTCAGCTGCATTCTTCGCTACACCCTTGGCAACTTTTCCAGCAACATCCGCAGCTACGAGACCAACCTTGACACCACTCTTTGCCATCGTGCGGCCAGCTTGACCCATGGAATCGCCAAGCTCTTGATTCCCCATTTTTCGAACGACCGGTGCTAACGCCATCAGAGCAGCTCCGGCCCCAAAAGCAGCGAGTGTTTCTAGCTCGAACATGGAGTAGAAGAAATTGGCAAGATTTTAACTCGAAACTTCTGAAATCTCCTAAGAAATCCCCGATACAATGTCGTTTGAAGACGAACACAGAGCCGTGATTCTCTTAATAAGTGCTGACAGGTATACAGCGCTACACCAGTGGTTGCAAGAACTTCTCTCATCTCAGACAACAGCTACTGAAATTAAGCTGATAGACCTCTCCGGCGAATTCAACGTCGATTACGGAGAACTCACAGCGAACAATAACTGTATCATTCACAACTTCAATCATGCGGCCATTCTGGAGCGACTTTGGGAACAGCTCAATCCTCACGCTACGGAGTGGTGGCAACTGCTCGACATTGCCAATAAACAATCCATCGAGCTTCCTCCTCTACCTGGTATTGATGATTTAACAAGATTGATCTTGTTTTCAGAAGCACTGGACTGTACTTCTTCTGACACACTACTGATCGCAATCCTCCCAACGCCATTGCATGCGTTAAAAATGCTGGGCATGGCCCAACAAGGCCCGGCCTTGATCGACGAATTGCTTGAGCCCCTGCTCAACTGGTGGGACACAACTCGCAAAACACTCTCAGCAGTCGAAAAGATACTGCGATTACGCTTACCGTCATCGCAGAAGTTGCGCCTAAACGATGCATTAAAAAATCGCTTCCATCTCCTGCAAAAGACAATATCGAACCGAAGCGATCATCATTTTACATTAATTCTTGACGGCAAGCACTACAAGCCTGAGCAAATAAAACGTCGGCTGAGCGTCGCAGGCATGCACCGTGCGCTACCACATCTTCTTATTGTTGAAGAGGCAAGTAAAGCGGTAAATATCGAAATTAAAAATGAATGCCAAAACGGACCAATATCAACCAAGGAATCAATCACAATTCCTGATTTAAAGCAGAAGGTCACAACGACGAATACCAATAACACTTACGATCTAATTGAGAAGTGGAATACAGAGAGTCTTTGTGTAGAAATATTTTTACCAGGAGTGTCAAAGGTTGGCCTGAATGTGCAACAAATCGCTGAAACCATCCATTTAACCTTCAATGGATATTGCAGACGGATTATTTTACCCACTGAATTCAGCTCAAAACAATGTGAACGAGCACAAATAACGAATGGCTGGCTAAGTTTATGGTTCAGCACCGGCTGATTGTTCTGCAGGCGATGGTCTCCAACCAAGCCACCATGCAATGAGGAAAAAAGGAGTGCCTGGAAGGATTGGGAGAATCCAACCAAGGATTGCTATGACGATCATAGAATGAGCAGTCCAACTTTTAGCTTTATCAACGATCAGATCTGTCTTGGATGGTGGAAGCAAGGGACCTTGGCAATCAGCAAAATCCAAGAAATCGCTCACCCAGTTCGTGATCTGAAAAAAAAGTATTTGATCATTGTCTTCTGAGAAATGGATAATACAACCGGTATTTCCTGAAGCAGGCCGGAATCTGCATGCAGGAAATTTATATAAAAAAGAACACTCCATGAGATGGATTTCATGGAGTGAAAATTTTTTTTGCCAACAGTATCTTACGCGGCCAAAAATACGATGCTTAACTGAGAGCGACAAACCTCAAGCCTTCGTTGACGAGGTTTTCGTTTTCGGTGCAGCCATGTCTGCTTTGGCTTCAGCAAGGATGTCACCGAAGCTCTCACCCACTTCATCAAGGCCAGACTTAACTCCAGAGAAGAGTCCAGAGATCTTGCCACCTACAAAAAGACCAACCTTGAGACCTTGCTTTGTTAAACCACGTCCGGCGCCAGCAACAGACTTGGTAATAGAGCTTTCCTTGCCGGCAGCAGCTGCTACAACGGGGGTTAGCGCTACGAGACCAGCACCCAAGCCGAAAGCCAAGAGATACTCGAGCTCAAACATGACAAATACAACGTATTCCTACAAATACTAGGAGCGATCCAGTTTTTGTAAAGCATTAAGAGCCGCACAACTCGCAAATAATTGGAAATGGACACATATGCTCATTAAGCAAGATTAGATGACTCTCGTTCAACTCACTTGCGTTGCCAGTGAAAATATGATTGAGAGGACTGTTGAGGCAAAAAGAAATGATGAGAGGCAGTGAATGATAACAACACGTCTTACGGAAGAATCCTTAATACCGCAGTCAGTCATTGAATACGTAAGACCTATCGAATAGGATATATACAAGAAGTCACTGAATGTTGGCTCTGCACCCTCAAACACAAAACCCTTCTGATCCTCCAGATCAGTAAGGACAACCGGATTCATATCAAAGTATTTTTTTGCGTAATACAAAGCAAAACCATTATGCAACTGAAGCCAGGTTAAAAATAGAGCTATAAAACTGATAAATATATGCACAGAATTAGACAACGCGCCATTTTTCTCGTTCAACTCCGAGATGCAGAAACTAAGGAGGCCTACACTGAGGAATACAAGAGCAATCGTTCTTTCAGCAACAGAAACCTCTTTGGCATGAAATTGCTGAAAAATTTCCCTAGTCTGAATAATATTAGCGAGCCATGTTTGCTTAATAAATATCAAGAAATCGAGCAAAAGAGTAGATGCAATTGCAGTGCTAATCACTTCCTTAGTTGCCAAGAAAGGGGAAAGCAACATACTTACAATTGTGCCAACGACTAAAGCACGAAAGAGGCGATGACGATCTGTTAGGAATTTACTCAGCATGATTCAAATACCTTGATGGGTTGAATTCTTGTTTTGGAATCCAATAAGTCTGTGGTGAATTGTTGGCATGGCCAGTGATTTAATGATCATCGAGAGCAGAACAGCACCACAAACCACATCAGCTGAGAAATTAAAAGCACTTTCAGGGAGAATTTCTTTCAAACCAAATGTTCCCTCTAACAACTCTGGAGCTGTAACCACAAGTGCCATTGAAATAGCTCCTTTTGGACTCCAAAGGGACAAAACTTGTTTTTCTCCCGCCTCTGCAATAGAGCGCCTAAAGAAAAGATTGACTGTTATTGGCCTGATTATAGTGATTCCAAGCCACACGTAGATCGCCACTGGTAAATGAGCAATAAATAATGTGGACTCAAGTCCAAGACCAATGACAAAGAAAAGAATTGCCTCAGATGCGATATTGAGCGTCTCTAATTCTTCTGCGAGAAACTCTATCTCTTCTTCGGTAGAATTTCTGCGATAAGTCATTGACGTGACAATGCCCATCACAAGAGCACAAAGATATCCCCCTTGATGAGTAATAGAAAAAGATATAACATAACCGATTAAAGTGAATGCTACAGCAGCTAAAACAAGTTGAGGCTTTGAAGTGATCGCATATCGAATCGTCAACATTAAAAGGTAGCCAAGAGCAATGCCCGAAATTGACCCGAGTAAAATCCCTTGAGAGATTGATAAGAACAACTGCGACCCACTGAAAACATTATACTCAGGATGAATCGCAAGCCAGGCAAGAATAAGAACCTCAGCAACTGCAACCGAAATTGAGGCCGAGATAGCTGTTTCAATTTTAAAAATATTTGATAAAATCAAGCGAAAATCCCTGATTCGTTTGGAAACAAACACAAAGGAATTCCAATCTTGCACTGCGATTGAAAAAATAACAATGACAACTATTAAACTGATAAATTCCTGAGATACTCCGTTCAAGTAACCAAAAAGGTTTTGAAACAGGCCGAACCCTATTATTAAATAAATCAGCCAGAAAAATATACTAATTAATGTACCGAATATTGCCAAGTTGATTGAGTTAGATAATACCTTATTTTCCCGCAAAAGCGATCGATCAAAAGAAAGTCCACTAAAGAATAATAAGATACACAAAGCAACTACATGAAGCTCTTCTAATGGAAAAGATTCAAAGCTAAATCCACAAACATGAGAAAAAAGCCCTGCAAAAAACAAGAAAATTGATCCAGGTATGCCGAGCTTCACGCCAAGCTTTTCAAACAGAATGCTGACCAATATCAGCAGGGAAAGCGACAGAAGTCCTGCAGAAAAGGAGAAGTGGAGAGCAGGAAGACCTTCAACCATTTTTGCAGCATTCTCAGCTTCTGAGGCCGGCAACTCCGCCAAGGCCAAAAACGAAGATGAGACAGAACCGCCGAACATTCAAAAACCGTTGCAGATCAATGTAAGTTGTAGACGACCAAGCGTGTCACGCCAAAAAAGTCAGCATTCGCTGACCAAAGGTTTCCTTTTCAGCTCCGATAGCAATAATTTCTTTATGTAATAATTAGAGCTTCATGGTTGACGCCGATTATATAGATTCTGGAAGTAATTTAAATGATCCAATTGAAATCATTGGCGAGCTCAAACGAGGTTTCGATCGCTTTCTAAATAACAAAACTCATCATCCTCACGCGACACAAGCACGTCGGCACCAACTTGCAGGAGGACAGCATCCACAGGTCGCTTTAATTGCTTGTTCCGATTCAAGAGTTCCCGTTGAAGTGATCTTTGATGCTGGGTTTGGAGATCTTTTTGTAATACGCAATGCTGGAAATACAAACACGTTTGGTTCGGCCGGTTCAATTGAATATGCCGTTCTTGATCTAAATGTTCGCGTCCTGGTTGTTATGAGTCATCAAGGATGCGGGGCTGTGAAGGCAGCATTTCTTAAAGATCAGAAGTTTTCAGCTTCTTTGACAGAGCTTGTTATCGACATCCAAAATGGACTTTCCAAACATGGCGTTAATATTGACGACGATCGAGCTTATCCCGACGCTTGCGTCCAACACGCTATCATCACAGCCAAATCATTGGTTGAGACAAGTGAACCGATTCGCACTGCCGTTGCAGAAAAAAAACTGATGATTCAGCCGGCTTTTCTCCACATAGACCCCCTAAATATTTCCTGGTTGGAACCGATCTACGGCATTGATTGAGGCGAAAGCTGCACTGCTTCCGGAGCAATCCACATCGCATCGCCGTAGGAAAAAAAGCGGTATTCACGCTCAATGGCTTCGGCGTAAAGCGCCAACAACCGTTCACGGCCAATCAAGGCACTGACAAGAAGCAGAAGCGAGCTTTTGGGCAGGTGAAAGTTGGTCAACAAACCCTGCACCACACGAAAGCGATAGCCCGGCTGAATCACAAGGTTGACGGGTCCCGTGAAGGGTTGAAGCACGCCTCCATTGCATTGGGCCGCCCCCTCCAAGGCCCTCACA
>MDSW01035190.1_pt1 | contig 12228 bp, 12 predicted proteins | sample 811171 | NCBI WGS metagenome assembly MDSW01 (sample SAMN05326641, study PRJNA326480) | marine metagenome | isolation source: seawater | place: Atlantic Ocean: North West | collected 2012
CTTTGCACACGATTCCGAATCTGTTGTCCGGCGAGGGTTTGGACGGTGGCGCGTCTCTCATTCCGATTGCTTTTTTGGTACTAGGGATTTGGTCCCTCTCGAGGTTGCGTGGTCAGGAATCTCGGTTTGATCGCTCTACTGGTCAGTTCACGAAAGGCCCCCATCGGATTAGTCTTCGGGATGTGCATGCCTTGCAGTTGATTCGTGAATATATCTCTGGAAACCATTCGTATTACAGCTATGAACTGAATTTGGTTCATCGGGATGGCCGCCGTTTCAACGTGACAGACCACTGCTCATTACGGGCGATTCGTGAAGATGCTGATCAATTGGGTCGTTATCTTGGAGTCCCGATTTGGGATGCGATTGACTACAGGATTCCAGAGGGTTTGCTGCAGTGTGACAGAAAAGCTGAGCTGCTTGGTCATCATTTGATGAAGGGATAATCTTATGGCTGATGAACGAAGTAAACACCATCTCTCCTGATGATATAGATATGGCCAGAATGCATAGGTATTGAGGTCATCGTTGAATTGATCCTGTGGGTTTCAGCGTTAACCCTCTAATTGATCATAATTGAATTCCATTCTGTTGCCTGAGAGGCCAGCGGCAACCTGCTCGAGCTGATCGTCGTTCAGGGTCAAGAGTCCTTCCGTGACTTCATCAACGGAAAGAGCAAAGCCAGCCTCTTTAGCAATCAAAATAATTGTATCGACATCGGCGACACCTAGTATCTTTTTCTGAATACTTTTGTCCGAATCAACCTTCTTTAAAAAAGCTTTGAGATTTTCTTGAGACATCAGTAAAGAATATTTCGAACAACTTTATCATAAGAATTTTTTGATGCTTGCTAGTGATGCACTGATTTGTGCCTATTGTGGAGACGTTTGATGCTCTGTTGGAGTGGTTTCGCCGCTCACGGCATAATTTTTCCTGCTGATGAAGATGCATGGCCATCACATTTCATTTGAATTGGTCCAGCCAGCCCTTGCGGAGGCTCACAATAGAAATCGGCAGCATGAGTGAATGGATCGTTCCCAATTGTTAAGTGATCAGCTGCGCCGTTGGTTGCATGCTGGGTTGATTGATGCCGACGTGGCCGAGGCGATTCAGCGTTGGGAAGATTCCCAATCCAATGATTCAAAGCATTTTTCGGCGCGGCATCTTGGCTTACCCATCCGTTTGTCGATCCTGCTGGGTTCTCTGCTGTTGGCTGCTGGCTTACTGCTTTTCGTCTCAGCACATTGGGATCTGATGCCACCGCTGTGGCGGGTGACTTTGCTCTTGTTCATCGTGATCGCTTTGCATGCTGGTGGTGCTTGGTTTGCAGAGCGTTTTCAGCTGATGGCGATTGGATTGCACTCTGTTGGAACGGTGGCTTTTGGTGCTGGAGTGTTTCTCTGCGCTCAGATTTTTCACCTTGATGTCCTCTGGTCGTTTCGCTGGGGGCTGTTGCTTTGGTCGATTGGCGCGGCAGCCGGGTGGATGTTGTTGCGGCAGTGGCCCCAATTGGCCTTGCTCTCACTGCTTCTGCCCGGATGGATCAGCGCCATGATCCTGTTCACGGTGGACCGATTTTCAACTTCGAATGACAGCGATTGGACTGTTGTGCCAATTACCGCAGGAGTGTTTCTGACCGCCTTGACGTATTTCACAGCGCCTGTTCGCACGCCATTGAAGCCTGCTTGGTCGGTGTTGATGTGGATGGGTGGTCTCAGCCTGCTGCCGGCAGCGGTGACCTGGGCTGTGGTGGCAACGGGTTTGGATTTGCCAGCTTTGGGACAGCCGCTTTGGTTGTCGCTTCTGGTCTGGGTTGTGGTGCTGGGCGGACCGATGGTCTTTGGCTGGTGGCTGCGACCTCATCGCTTCTGGCCTTTAGCCGTAGCAGCACTCTGGATGGTCCTTGATCTGGTGATTCAGGTTCAAGGATTCAACGTGCTGAGTTTTCTGTGGTGGGGGGTCGGCTCTGTGGGCTTGATGGTTTGGGGGAGTGCTGAGGCCCGAGCAGAGCGGGTCAACTTTGGGACTGTTTTGCTCGCCATGACATTGATTGGCTTCTATTTCTCCGAGGTGATTGGCCGTTTTGATCGATCTCTCAGCCTTTTGGGCCTTGGCTTGTTCTTTTTGGTCGGTGGCTGGGGGTTGAACCGATTGCGACAAGTTCTACTGCCCAAGCTTCCTCGCTCATGACCATCACAGAACTCATGAATGGTTTTGTTCGCAGGAGATCAGGACTTCTGCTTGCTGGTGTTCAAGCCGCGCTGATGCTCTCCACTGCACTGCTGTTTTGGTTTGATCGGCAGACGAGTCCTCGCGCCTGGGTGCCAACGGCACCCGTTGATCCCAACCTGCCGATTCGAGGGAGATACATCACCTTGATGATGGTTGTGCCATTGATTTCGACCAAGTCAGAGACGGAGACTTCTGACCTCGTCGGAACCTGGCAATCTGTGCAGCTTCATGTTGATGCGGATCGGCTTCTGGCTGTGCAGAAGTCTCCATCTGGTGCAGGTGATTTTGGCGGAACGATTCGGCTCAGTCAGGGGTCGTTGGTGGTTCATCTTGATCCAGAGTTGGCCTTTTTTATTCCACCCGATGTCAAGGACCCTTCAATCCGACCAGATGGCAGCACCCTTTGGGTTGAGGTGACATTGCCTGGTTCTGGAGCTCCGAGACCGATTCAACTCGGTGTCGACAATGATGGTCAGATTGAACCCTTGGCATTGCGCTGAAGCAACCACAGTGATGATCTCCAAGGTTGGCAATGTGATAGGAACAACAAGCTATGAGGTCTCATGCATGGTTCAACGTTGATTGTATTGTCCGATCAACTGCATCGGGATTTCATCTGGCTTGCTAATCATCATTTAGGCATCACAGTGGCTTATGATTGTGTTCGATGAATACTAAGTGTGTCAGGTTATTTATTCATTCCTATCCCTTTAATGGTGTTTCTTTTTGCTTTTTATGTATTCGTCCGCAGCACGAATCAGAAACCTTTGCGATCTATTTAAGCTTGGTTGGCTTGATTAGGTTTCTCCTTGGCTTGCTGCTAGCTTCAATGCTAACGTCCTGTTTTTTGTATGTAATAGGTTTAAGCGTAATGCTTTGTGGTGAGGGTAGATTATTGATTCTTTTTGGCAGTCTTCAATGTCTTTCGATCAGTTCATTTTTTGCCGGCTTGTGAGGATGTTGAGAGCAGGTGAAGCGTTGTCGAATGTACGTTTGAAGAATGATAATTTAGCGCCATCTATCTTTTTGATTTGCCAGTAGATGTATTCCTGATTATGATATACTAACGTTAGGCTTTAATTCTTCCCTTTGACACATGCACTTGGCTTGAGTCTTGTTTTGCTTCCTGTCTGGATATTTATTTCTATAGTTTATACTGTTCCGACCTTGATGTTGGCATCTATCTTGCCTGCCTATATTTTACGCGTAATTATGAAGGCTAGGCCCGAACATAGAAATAGAATGCGGATGCGAATATATGTTTTTTTGGTTATGTTATTTTGGATCTCTATAGGTTTATTCGTTACGATTAAAGGTTTTGAGATTGGTGCGTGTGAGTTGCTCAGAAATTCCTATGGCTCTAATAATTGCGAGACAGTTGATTCGGCTTGGTGGAGGGCTTTCTATTTTCCATCCGGTTTGCTGCACGGTGACACATCGACGATTAATGGTCTGATCGAACAAAGTACACCACCGGAACTCAAGAAAATACAAGCACTAAGATCTCAATCCGATGTGAGCGTGGCATGGATCTTAGCTAATTAATTATTGTCTTTGTGTGCATCTCCCCCTACAATCCTTACCTTCTCAGGTCTATCTTTGTTTGCTTTTGATCATTTTTACCAGACGCTTTGTGTCGAGAGCGCAATTGAAGTGTTTATCCAGTCATCAATGGTTGCATCCGTTTAGCTGAAATTCGTAAGATCACCTATGCCTCATTAATTAAATGTACCTGCACACATTGTATCTCTACTCTTCTCAATAACGTTTCCCTTTGAGTACGACTTCTATTGTTTGATTTATTTCTTGTTTGCTTTTTGGCCAGACCTATTTTCAAACACTGGAGTCACCTCATTGCGGCTTGCCAAGTTGAATGGTTTAATCGTGTTGCTTTACTCCACCTCATGATGGTCTCGTATGAGGGCTAATCATCTCAAATTCTATCAATGATATGCACCAGATGTCATGTCAACACAGCCTTTTCTTGATGTTTTAAGGTGATCAATCAACACTCTTTTGAACGATCAAAGGTTCTTCCTTCCTTTTCCAGATTTGAAACATGGGCGATTCACAGTAAATGCTATTACAAGACTTCGACCAATGTACTCCGCCCTATTTCTCAACCGATCATTGGTTTAACCAACGATTTCTTTGAATAATAATCTTTATCCCATACTAATTGATGGAAATCAAATTTGACTTTTTTAATGAATTGTTTTTTGAATATTTTTAGAGAAGTGGATGCGGGTGTTGTGTAGAGCAGGGATACAAATGAGGGTGACGAGCTTGCACGTGTAAACAATTCAGTTGTGGATGTTGGTCCCATTTTCGTCGCATCAGTTCCTGTAACCGTTGTTTCAGATTTTCATTTAGATGCATTGCAAACCTCCTCCCCGACTTTGAATCGAAGGGCTTGACATGTAAATACTTTATTAGAACGACACGTCAAATTTTGAATTAGATACATAGAGACATATTCTCTCGGTTGTGATCAATTATGACTCGCTGCAATTAATCTTATAGTTTTTCCTTTTGATGGTAAACCTTTCACGTTTATGCTGATCAATCATTTATCCGTGAGAATCTATAGAGATGAGGTGGTATGAATACCTATTTATTGATTATAACTATTGTGCGACTGATTATTTTTCGATGCAATTGATTCGTCACTTTTTGTTTTGTTTGGATCGATCTAAGAGTGGCCACCGCTTGCTAGGGCCTATTCCCTTTTTGGCTCTGACCTATCACTGTCTACTCATAACTCTTGTGATATCTGCTTTGAAGGTTTTTTCGTTGTCGGACAATCATGGCCAAGGGTTGACTTAATGCTCTTTCTTCTTATGATTTAGAGATCACATTTCAATCACTACATTCATTGTCTGCATGTTGGATGTTAAATCTATACAAGCTCTTGCTAATGAGGCTGTTCAAGGCCTTGACAAAAATGATTTATTTTTCACTATAAGTGAACTTCTTGGCTGTCTAAAAGATCTCGATCCTGCTAGGTCTGCCTTTATTTCCGAACTTGCATCAAAATTTACGGTCAATTTGTCCATTTCCTCTGATGCTTTGCGTGAGGCAAAGCATCGTTGTGATTCTATCCTCGAAAAGCTTAAGACTATGGGAGAGGATGAGCCCCTTGCTGACCAACAAGTTTTAGTTGTTATTACTATGTTTATTGGACATGTATTGACGTTGCTCAACGAGTATCATCCGTCAGCTTTTGGTGTTATGGGTTTGTTTAACCTCTACTCGTCAGAGATGAAGCATTAATGAAACGTTTTCACTGTGTCGCCTTGCCCCTTTTTTGTTTATTTGATTCTTGAGAATCTTTATTGCTTGGTCACAATATTTGCCGTCAGAATATGATTTATTTCGGTATCTGTTGTTTTGCTTCCGCGATTTTCGTTGATGAGTTCTGGCATTGTGTTTGCGTTTTTACATGTTGAACTTGTGTTGAATTTACATATTTATGATGTTTTTTTCTGGCTGTTTTTATTCTTGACTATTGTTCAGTTCTTTGAGCCGCAAGATATAAATCTCACTTCACGCGTTTATATGTTTAATTGTATTGGCATCCACTGCAATGACCAATGTTTCATCACTGATCTGCTCGACTCCCACACGAATGCATCAGTTCTGTTTGCCAATTCGGCTGTGATTGTTTGTATGTAGAGGTCAGTAAGACTGAGACGGTAAACACATTTATTTCGTTTAACCAATGACTACTCAAATCAAGTTTATGATGGCAAGGCACTCGCGGAGCTGACAGAGGAGGAGCTTGATAATGTGAACGCTGGATTGAATCCTATGTTGTTGTTAATTGCCCCATTGGTCAGGATTGGGTTTGGCATTGGCAAATATGTTCTAAAAATACTTCGTTTAAATCAATATATTGTTGTTTAAGCACTTGACTTGGCAACCCTCCTCATGGTTGACGAGGTTTTTTCTACTTTGCTGCAGACTTGTCAGTTGTAGATCCTGAATGGTTTGCCCTGCTATTTTTGGCTCACCTCAGCCTAAGATGAATGGACAGTCTTGAACTTTTTGTGCAATATTTTGGTTGAAATAGTTCAAATTTATAGCGTCTCTTGATTGCTTTTTGTTGGTTTTCCCCTTTGCGAGTCGGCTTGACTTTGCCTGGCTTTCTTCATGGGTGTGCCTATGTTTGTTCCGAGTTGGAGGTGTCACTTGTCTCAAGCAAGCATTGGTTCTCTGTGTGAGACAAGTGACGTGGGATGGCACCGGCGAGGGATTGATTGAGCGATCTGAATGCGTGTTAAATCAAATCGGAGTGCGTTGAGAAGAGATCTTTGGCGAGGAGGAAGGGATTGTTCGTGTTGTCGTTGAAGGGATCAAGGGCGGAGTGTTGCTGACCAAAGAGCCAGCGGCGTTCGATGTGTTGAGGATCGGGCTCGATGCGCCGACCACGAGGCCCGCCACCACCACCACCACCACCGCTGCCACCACCGTTGTTGTCATCACTTGGTGCTGGCTTAGGCCCTGATGGTTGATTGGGTTTGTTGATCAATGGCTTTTAGTCCGCGCGAAAGTAAAAACTAAGCGATTGTAATAGTATTGTTTCTCTTGATATTGGCTAGAGCTGTTGTCTCTGTCTCTGTCTCTTCTTCGGTTTAAAATGTCCTTTTATCTATCAATTGGTAGCCCATTTCCGCTCTTTTTTGGGAATGAAAATCATTCTCGCTGCTTGAATGATTTTCATTCTTATTTGTCATTATTTCCTTGCAAATTGTTTGGTGATGGGTTAAGATAAAAGCAGCTTTATGCGCTTCATGTCTACTTCCCTTGGAAATTGTGCCTGCCCTCCTTGTACTTGCGAGGTGCAAGAATCCACAGCTGTGATTCGCAATGGACAGAGTTACTGCTCCGATGCCTGCGCAACAGGTCATCCCAATGGAGAGCCATGTCACAGCACCGGATCCTGCGGCTGTACATGTGCTAGCTGATCTCAAGCGAGCCAATCCGCATGGCCATTACCTCAAGGCAAAAAACTACTTCGGGTGCACTTCCTATTTTGTGGATGTGTTCAAAATAGCCATGTGAGTCGGTGGCTGATCAGGGAAATTCCTGTTATGAGGCTCAATGATGTGCTTGGGTTTGGTAATTATGTTTTTCCACCAAACAAAATCGACGATCAAAATAGTCTTGTTAAACAAGATTGATATTGTTAGACTTCCTGATTTATTTAAATTGTTCTAAATTTGCCTGTAAAGTTGAATATTGGCTTGAACTGTTTTTATGAACTATTCGCTGATGCTTAATCAAAGGTATCGTAAAATGTTGATGATTTTAGATGATCAATCGCGATTTAGAATCATTGATTGAGGCAATGGCTTGTAATTTCGATTGCATCGCCTAACAGAGTAACTTGTGCGCCCAAAGGATACCGCCGCGTGTGTTGCTTTTCTGCTATTATTCTTCCGTTCACTGAGATCGATTAGAAGCAATTTGAACGAGGGTGATTCGGAGAATATCTGGCTTTCTTTGTGTTTTTGATGTAATCAATGACTTGGTTTCCCGATAGTTTTGTTATGCAAAGTAGAGGCCAAAGCCGATATTTTACTCGCTATCTGTAGGTTTTGTGATTGTTGAACTGAGATTTTAATCTTCGACAGTAGGGGGCGTAGACCTAAAAAATCAGAATAAATATCATGGATGGACCAATACTGTTCAATGCATTTGGTTATTTTTTAAACCGTAGGATAGGAAAACGTTATGCGGTCGAGGACCTTCTTCGCCTTGGCATCCACAAAATTAGACCTGATCCGATCAGTGCAAAGGAGAATATTCCAAGAATAATCGAATAGTACGGCTGTAGGTTGATCAAACCAAATCGGCCCGTGTGGATCTTAAGCAGCCAAAATGCATCAATACCTAATTCCAAAAGGACGTTATAGATTACACCTGTGAGTGCCGTAAGCAAAAGCGGTGCCGCTGTGATCGGTACGAGTAACCGGTGTAAGCGTCGCGCCTTCATTGTTTCCTCAGAGCACGGTGTAGATCAGCTTCATCCTTGCACGGCATCCATTTTCCATTGTTTTCATGCGTTCCTTTACATTTGAGTTGTCTGGCTCGTTCTGCTGCTGCTGCTTGGGTTGGATATATCCCTTTACCGTGCGCCGCCACCTTATTAGTTTGTAAGGTATTTAATATGATTAACAATGCTAGCGTTGATAGTAATTTTGTAGCCAAAGGTTGGAATATTGTTGTAATGCATATGTTACTTCTCTCGCGACTAGGGATTCCGAAAACAAGGAAGGAAAGAACGTGTTTCATTGTCTAATAGAGCCGAGATAAGTGTCATAGATTGCTTTCTCTCCTTGGTCGTATACTGCGATAACAGAATAAAGATCGCTTTTCTGATTTGCTGATTCCATTCCTGGGGATCCCATGGGCATTCCAGGAACAGCAAGACCATCGATGTTGGGCATGTCGCTCAACAGTTTATTGATGGACTCCACCGGAACGTGTCCCTCAATAAAGTAGCCACCAACGAAAGCTGTATGGCAAGATCTCAAACTATTAGGCACACCTTCAAGCTCTTTCAGAGCTTGCATGTTGTTTTCAATATGATCTACAACTCGGAAGCCATTGCTTGACATTTCTTGGCCCCATTTTGTACAACAGCTGCAGCTCGCCTCTCTGTAGAGGTGAATTACGGGTCCCTTGTTATTACTATTTGTATTTAATTTTGGGGTTGAGTCATGATGATTTCCGTGCCCATGGGCTGAAGAGCCCAGTAAGAGGCTCCCGAGGCAGGCAATGATGAGATACTTCAAGGTGAAAAGTGGTGTCATACCTTTTCGAATGCTAACCAATTTAAAAAGCCGTGTAGGTTTCTCTGTCTTGTTTATCTTGGTGAAAATACCTATTTACTCTGGTGATGATCTGTAAATGTTTATTTTGGACACATCCTAGCTTTAGTCGTGTTGTAGCGCTCCGGTGATTAGCGGCTGGTGTCAGATTTGACGCATTGCATCAAATTTCATAAGAGATTCTTTTGCGGTGTTTAGTTCTTTGATCCATGATAAGCCGATATGAATACTTGCTTGATGTTTCGAGTGGATTGTGCAATGATTTGTTTTACGGTACATCCATTCTTTTGTCTCTATTGACTGCATCCGAGAAGTTCTATCAGTCCGAATATTTAGAAGGTCATCAGTTTTTAATGTAATGCTCTTTGCAATCAAGCTTGCAAGCAGAATAATTTTCTCTTTTTTTGTCTCTCTTCTATGAGAATGGTTCAGGCCCTTTCCACGTGTGCCTGACCCGCGTGGGTCTGTGATCTGAAGGAATCCACGGTCGTTATTTGTTATGGCTTATTGGTATTGTTTTTTGATTCGTTTCATTTGCATTTGAGCTCGTGACACTTGACTTAGTATCGACTCGTTCTAAAATTGTTTTAGAAGGCCGGTCAAAAAGAAATAATTGCTATTTCCTTTGTTTTTTGCAGATGATGCTAATGATCTATGCATCAATTCAATCGTTTATAGATTCGATCTTGTTGCTGACTGCAATGGTCAGTGAGCCCACTCGAACAGTCTGGTCATCCACTTGTGGCAGTCCTGCCGCAACGAGTGTTTGGACGGCTTGGATCGGATTTTCTGCTGACACTGTCATTCCTCCAATCTTCAACTGCGCTGCCTCCGATACCGATAAACACGGGCCTTGCTCAAAATTGATGGGATTCTGCCAATCTCTTGGTTCCAATAATTGGCTGAATACCGCACGTTCAACTGCGTTCATGCCAATGTTGACAGAGCTGACCTGCTTAATCCCAGCGCTATTCTCAGGCGCGACCGGACCAGTTGTGCGAGTGGGGTAGAACGTACGACACAACTGCAGTGCGGTGCTTCTATTCTCTAAAGCAGGAATGCCAACTCTGGTGTAGATGGGATGGTCGTGAATGACGACAGCATCAAACGGATCGTGTTTGATGTCGCGCTGCTTAAGATCGTTAGCAAGGCTGTCGAGATTCGCAGGCTCGAAGGTCAACCAGTCGTCAAGGGTATTGTCGCGACGATCGACGGTACAAATCTCCAGGTTCAAATTGCCAAATCTGATTCCGGCAGTCGCGAAACCCGGTTGTTCTGAGAGGGGCCAACCCTGAGTTAAACCAGTGTCGAAAAGTGCTTGGCTGACGGAGCGAAGTTCATCAATGGGTAAAACCGTGGTGATGTGATCGACAAAGCCAATCAAGCTGCCTTCTGCTAACAGATTGTTGTCCTCTGAATCCAGAGCTTCTCCTTCCTCCCGTGAGGTGATGTCCGATTGATCACGACATGGCTCGCGGTCGCTCATCTGCAAGAAGGGGCGATCTGTTCACTATGACAGTGAATTGGTTATCTGTGTTGATCTGTGCTCAATCGCACGTCTTGTGCTGTTCATGTGTCGATCATTGGTTTCGGGCAACTCAATGCGAATGATTTGTTCAGCAGTGCAGTGAGGTGTTTTGCTGTTCGTTGAAGTGAGCGCTTCTCCCCAATGACACTCCGCTTATTCTAGGTACAGTTTTCATTATTCAGTGATGTAACTTCTTCATGACTCCAGGCTAAACTAAGCTTTGCGATATGTATGCATACCACTTCGAGGTCAAATCCTAAGCTGTTTAAGGTTAACACGTTCATGTTTATTGGTTTGTTGAATTTTGCTGTGGATTTGACCGAACCAAGTGAAAGAGTACCGTGACTTGAATTTCTATGGTCGAACATAAGTTCTGCTAACGACCCACGTTACTCTGTTTGCATTTTGCAGTCCAAAGACATGCAAAGAGTGAGTGTGATTGTTTTGATAAGATTTCGTTTTGTTCACCAAAAATCCGTCTTTTGGTTTTTTGGCCAAGGGTTAAAAGATGCATTCTGTCTTACCCTCTGTAGACCCCTTTGCAACTCTCATACATGGCCAGAAGATGGTATGAGGTCAATTAAATAAGCCAGTCAATCGCTTCTGCTAACATGTTTATATGACAAATTTAACTTTGGTGGCTGTAGCCGCAACCATCCTCGTCCCAAGCTCCGCTATCGCTCAGCGTGCCATTGTCGATGTGTATGGTTGTGGTACAAATTGTCGGATTGAGGTGAAACAACTTAGTGTTCCATCGCTGTTCAAGCCATCAAAATTCAACGGAGAATGGGCGAAGGTTCTCTTCCAATCTTCGTGCATTGTTCAAAAGTTTAATGGCATTGATCTGATTGATCAAGGCCGCTGTGTTGGTGGCAAATCCTGGAAGTTTGCTGAATGTAAGGATGGCCTTATTGGCTTTGGCAAAGCAAGCGATATGTCGGATGCAACGATCAGGTCTGTCTATAGCGGATCAGGTCAAAAACGAACTGCTACTGTGGATGGTTCCATTTATTATCGCTGGGAAGCACTATGTAAGGCTTTTTCTGGTCAATAACTCATCAAGGCAAATGCTCTTTACGAGATTGCAGTTATGCTGATACAACAATGCGAGATCATGAGTTGACTTGCTTGGATTGGTCTTATCGCTTTATATTTAAGTTTTAAGCAAGATTATGTCTACGCAAATTTAGAGATTGTTTCTGCCCTTAAGTTTTCCCTTCGGCAATTAAGTAGATTCAGCATTATATCCCAAAAATATTCGTGCGGCATATACGGTTGAGAAAGTGATTTATGTTGAGATTTGTCCACTCCTGAGAAGATAGGAGGTGGAATAACTTGTTGCGGTTTCGATTGTGGTGATTGAGTAGATAAATTTAGCGCATTAAGGCCCAAACAATAAGACCGCCAAGAGCGATGCCTTTAAAAAACTGAACCCAAGTTAATGCATAGGTGTCAAGTTGCAGGTTCCTCATCATTAGATTGAGAACCTCTTTGTGCTTGCGAATAATAAGAGAGCTTTCAGCAGTATTGAGCTGTTGAATCTGCTTCAGCTTTATCTCACCGAGCTTTGCCACTTTCAGATTAGTTCTTGATTTATTTTAGACTATTTTGATGCTTCTGCAGCATCTCTGC
>MDSW01152178.1_pt1 | contig 12228 bp, 10 predicted proteins | sample 811171 | NCBI WGS metagenome assembly MDSW01 (sample SAMN05326641, study PRJNA326480) | marine metagenome | isolation source: seawater | place: Atlantic Ocean: North West | collected 2012
ATAGTTGGGGTCGGACAAAAGACAGGAGTCATTAGTGTTGGTTTAACTACTCTTTCTAATGCTGGAACTGGATTTGTTGCAATGGCTTCAGATCAAGGTACTTGGTCATGGGCCCAACAACCCACAGGCCCCGTTAATGTTAGAGCAGTCGTACCTGCTTCAAACGGCTCTATTGAGGTGGCCGGAGAAATACTGTATGATAATGGAGGACCTCGGCAATTTGGATTAGATACTTTGACAACTTCAGATGGGAGTGATCTATTTATTTCCAGAATGAGCGCAGATCAAGATGCAGATGGAATAACAAATAATCGAGACAATTGTCAGAGTATTTACAATCCCGTTCAGTCAGATTATGAGTCAGATGGAACTGGAGATATTTGTGATTTAGATGATGATGGTGATGGGATTTCAGACCAATTAGACTCATGTCCTATGGGATCTTTTGGTTGGATATCATCTGCATTTACTGATTATGATGGTGACGGATGTTCAGACACGGTAGAAGATGATGATGATGACAACGATAGCATACTCGACTCTGATGATTCATGTTTGTATGGTGCTTTGAATTGGACATCATCTAATATTACAGACCATGATGGAGACGGTTGTAAGGATTCAACAGAAGATAATGATGATGATAATGATTTAATTTATGACAATCCTGATTCATGCCCACTCGGCGTTACAGGATGGACTACTTCTCCTTCTACTGATCTTGATGGCGACGGCTGTCATGACGAATTAGAGGATGATGATGATGATAATGATTCAATAGATGACGACGAAGACTATTGTGAAAAAGGAAAGACAGGGTGGACTTCTTCACCCTCATCAGATAATGATGGCGACGGCTGTCATGATTTGGAGGAAGATGATAATGATGACAATGACGATTTCCCTGATGTTGATGATTTCTGCCCGAATGGAACTGTAGATTGGAGGTCAGGTTCTGTTACTGATTATGATGGCGACGGTTGTCATGATTCGGATGAAGATACTGATGATGATGGCGATGGGATTCCAGATATTGATGACAATTGCCCTAAAGGAATTGATGGATGGAAAACAAATCCATCGATAGATATCGATTCTGACGGTTGTCATGATTGGAATGAAGATTGGGATGATGATGGCGATGGAGTAGGAGATTTAGATGATCGCTGTTCTAGAACACCATCGGGCGCATCCGCTAATACTAATGGTTGCGCTCCTGGAGAAAATCCAGATGATTCCACAAATGGAGGGGGGTCCACTGTTGTGAATAATACGTATGTTAACAATACATATGTCAATAATACATACGAGAATGAAACGTTCATCAACAACACATTTCAAAATGAAACACAAAATGAATTTTTGAATAATACATATGAGAATAATACCTATGCAAACTCTACATCAACAATTTTTGAAAATGAAACATTTCAAAATATGACTTATGTTAATGAAACCAATATTCCCAATGAACAAAATGAAACGAATAATCAATTATCTGATTTAGAGGAAACTAGTGATGAATCTGGATTTACTTTCCCAATAATTGAGATAGCAGTTATTACTCTATTAGCTGCAATTTTCTTAATTCAATTAAGTACTGTAATATCTAGAAGATCAGAAGACGATAATCTAACATCACCATTTGAGGTAGATGAAAAATCAATTTTTGAGGAAGAATTGACTGAAGAAACCAATTCAGAATTAGAGCAATTAGAGATAGAACCCTCGGAAGTTGAATTACCACCTTCAGATGATATCACTGGAACTATCGATGAGCATGGATTTGAATGGCTAGAATGGCCCGAAGGTAGTGGAATTAATTATTATCGCAAACCAGATTCTGAAGAATCTTGGGCAATTTGGGCTTCGGAATGATTCTTGAAACATGTCTTAGTCCGGAGAATTGGTAATTGTATGTCTGAGGGCGAAGGAACACCTCCTGTAGTGATTGTTCGTCCAGAAACTACGATCTCTGGTGGAACAGCAGTTCAAGAGAAAATGATTGCTGCAGCACGCGCTTTTGCTGATATACTTAAACCAACTTTTGGTCCTAGAGGGTTGGATAAAATGCTATACAAAACCGACGGTACTACTGCAGTAACAAATGACGGTGCAAAGATTGTTGCTGAATTGATGGTGAAACATCCAGCTGCTAAGGCATTTGTTAGTTTGGCTGAATCACAAGAAAATTCTTGCGGAGATGGAGTGACTCGTAGTCTGCTATTTTGTGGGGAGTTACTTGCAGAAGCTGATCGTTTGATTCGAATGGGCCTACACCCTCTAACAATCGTTGATGGTTATTTAGCTGCATTAGAGATAGTTGAGAATGAAATTTCTAGTTGTAGTACTTCGATAAATTCTGAGGATCAGAATATCTTAGAATCAATTGCAAACACTGCTCTTCGAGGAAAGTCAGCGGATCAAAATATTGGATTATTTTCTTCTTTAGCCTCAGTAGCAACAATACAAATATCTCGTTTAGTTGATGGTAAAATCCATGCAAATTCTGAAGATATTTCCATGTATCTTCAAGGAACAGGAGGATTAAATGATAGTTGTGTAATTCAAGGAGTTATTGTTCGTCGTCGAGTTTTACTCGATAGATTAGAAGGCAAATATCAAAATTCTCGTATTGCAGTGATTAGTGGCGATCTGTCTCCTCGGAGTTTGACTAGAGATGCCGAAATTGAAGTTGAAAATCCAGATCAGTTATCTCAATTTATTGATGAACAAGAAAAACTTCGAAGTTCTTTAGTTCAAAAATTACTTAATTTAGATATTCAAGCAATTATCTCAGGCGGAGAAATAGATCGAGACCTTCTTCATCATTTGGCAGATCAAGGAATATTCGTGGCTGGTGAATTTGACGAGTCTGAATTGAGGAATTTAGCATCTTCAACAGGCTCTACAATTGCTTCAAGTATTCATCATTTGGATAATACAGATATTGGTTTTGCTAAAGAAATAAGTTGCCTTAGGAAATCATCAACTGATAGAGTCGAAGACGAGATTACCATACTTGGTGGAAAATCATCTAATGTAGCCACAATCGTAGTTGGAGGAGTTGAAGGAACTGCAGGTGAAGAAGTGATTAGAGGATTACATGATGCAATTCGTAGTACAACTCTTGTTGTCAATTCGGGCAAAATTGTTCCTGGTGGAGGGTCAGTATATGCTACATTGTCATCAAACATTAGAACAGCATCTGAACAACATTCAAATCGTGCACGTTTAGCCATGGAGGCTTTTTCTAGAGCATTGGAAGTAATTCCATCCACTCTCATTGAAAATGCTGGAGTAGATGTTTTAGACACACTACTATCTCTTCGTGCAGCAACTAATGGAGATGAAAATTGGGGAATAAATGAAAATGGAAAGGTGGAAATTATTGAACCATCAATAGTCCATCCAACGGAAACAATTCTTAATGGAATTATTGGAGCGACTGAGGCTGCGTGTGGCCTTCTTCGTATAGATCAAGTTATTTCTGCACGTGGTGATTGACTTACGAATCTTCATGGTCTTGAGTCCCAGCCCACGTAAGGGGATACATCGTGAAGGACGAATCTCCTCGGGCATTGATTAGCGTATTTGACAAGGATGGAATATCTGATTTCACTAAAAAATTGACAGATTTTGGCTGGGAAATCCTTTCTACTGGGGGGACTGCTAGACTATTGAGAGAAAATGGAGTAGATGTTACAGATGTTACAGATGTTACTGGACATCCAGAGGTATTCAACGGGAGAGTCAAAACACTTCATCCAGCAATACATGCGGCAATCCTTGCCAGAGGCAATAATTCTGAAGATCTGGCAACACTCGATGAGTTAGGATATCCGAGGATAGACTTAGTTGCAGTCAATTTGTACCCCTTTGAGGAAGTAGCAGCAAGAGATCCACCAGTTAGTGAAGAAGAATTGATAGAAATGATAGATATAGGTGGCCCTACTCTTGTTAGGGCTTCAGCTAAGTCTCATCAAGACGTACTAATCCTTACAGATCCAGATGATTATAACGATATTTTGCATTTGTTAGAAGAGGCAGACGGTAGTCCAAGTGGAATAAATTTGTCAACTAGACAAAGATTAGCATTAACTGCATATCAACGAACTGCTACATATGATGTAGCGCTTGCGAATACATTAGCAACTCGATTAGAATCTCTTGAACGTGATGCCTCCGAGGTTTTACCTGAGAAGCTACTCATTTCAGGAGGAATGAAAAATAATCTAAGGTATGGTGAAAACCCACATCAACCTGCAGCATTCTATCCCTCAAACGCTGTTGGTGAATCATCAAATGGATTAGCATCAGCTAAACAACATGGAGGAAAAGAACTTTCTTTCAATAATTATTTAGATTTAGATGCAGCACTACGTTTCTGCCGCTCTCACATAGGTCCAGAGTGGTCTGAGTGGCCTCATTGTTGTGTAATAATAAAACACACTAATGCGTGTGGTGTTGCAGTTTCGAAGAATCAGGTTTCTGCTTGGGATGATGCATTAGCAAGTGATCCAGAATCTGCCTTTGGTTGTGTTATTGCATTCAATACGCCAGTAACTAAATTGACAGCAGAAAAGATCGGAGATCATTTTGTTGAGTGTATTATCGCTCCTAAGTACGAAGATGGGGCACTAGATATTTTGTCTAAGAAAAAAAATCGAAGGATGCTCACTCTAGAAAATATGACTTCATTAAAAATGCAAACACAGTTCCGTGAAATTGATGGTGGGTGGTTGGCTCAAACAGAAGGCGCTCCTGTTATTGATTGGTCCCAAGTCAAATGCGTAACAAAAGAACAAGCAGATCCAAACCAAGTGGATTTAGCAAGATTTGGAGTTGCTGTATGTGCGCAGGTTAAGAGTAATTGTGTGATTTTTATTCAACCGACAGAAACAGGTTTTGCAACTGTAGGTATTGGGCCGGGGCAAACTAGTCGTGTCGAAGCGGTTCGAATTGCAGCCCGTAGAGCGGGAAAACGAGCTCATGGTGCGATGATGGTATCAGATGCATTCTTTCCTTTCAGAGATGGCATTGATACAAGTCACGAGATAGGAATCACATCTGTGGTTCAACCAGGTGGAAGTATTCGTGATCAAGAAGTAATTGATGCTGCAGATGAATACGGAATGACTATGTTGTTTACAGGTACACGGCTATTCAGACATTAGTGGCGAGTATGAGTTGGACAAACATCCTATTGTTCGGCTCCGTTAATGGTGGATTGATGGCAATCCTGATGATTCTCAACGTTATCAGTAATGTGACTGACGATGTTGATTTTGCATTGGCAATGCTTTCATTCCTTGCAGTGATTCTCATCCCGCCCTTCAGTCTTAAGCAAGCCAAACCGAATGAGGTCAGCCTAGTCCACCTGATTCCCGTATCATTTCTAACATTCATTATTCCAGTCTTCGGAGCAGCCTTTGGTGGACCAGACATGGGACCCGAGTGGCTAGTATTGATTCCAATAGCAGCAGTAGGGGGCGCTTTCTGGAGCCTTCCATTTGCTGCTTGGGACTATTTTCGGGGACCAAAATCTTACGAAGAAAGTGAATAATTTCAATCAATTCTCGTTTTTACCCATCTAAGAATGTAAATCATCCCAATTAACCCTACAACAAGGATAGTGATTGAACCTGCTGCAAATTCATCTGCACCAGTCCATGATGAAGGATTTAGCAGATCCCCATCGTCCCCTTTTGTGGATACACTCCAAACAAAGAATGCAGAAATAATAGACATTAGCCCTATCATCCCTATTATAATGAATTTAACATGAGAAGGAAGAGTTTTTCCTGTTGCATAATATTCGAACAAAGTAGGTCCAAAAAATCGATTTGATAGAGTCCATCTGAATAAACGTTCATTGGATAACGAGAATAGAAATGCTGCGGGTACAGCCCATGAAACTGAAGGCCACCCTGGAACCCAGATTCCAATAATGGCAAAAACAAGGAAGATTACCCCTAATGTAACATAGACACGACTCTTAATTTTACTACTTGTAACTGAATAACGCTCAACCACTGCATCGATTGTTTCCAAGCGCTGCATCAAAGAACCCTCATTTTTTTTTGGGTTTAATGATATGTATAATCGTATTGATGTGTGAATATGCTCAAGCGCTACCCCCCTATCCTATGCACATGTCTCTTAGGGTTGGAACACCTACAGATCCGTTGAGATTAGCAGTAATGATTTCAGGAAGCGGCTCCGGAATGAAGGCATTATTAGAACATACAGAACAGAAAAAAGCATGCTGCCATCGAACAGTCATTGTTGTTAGTGATCGTTCTGATGCCAAAGGACTTTCAATTGCTGAAGATTATGGTATTTTATCTCTTGGCATTCCTTTACCTAAAGGAGATCATGACCTCATTTCTAGACGATTAATACATGAGGAATCTGTTCATTCAAGACTTATTGAAAATAATGTTGAGGCGATTATACTCTCAGGATATATGAGAATTTTAACTCCCAATTTTGTTTCAAAATGGGAAGGTAAAATATTGAATATTCACCCCTCATTATTGCCCAAATTCCCTGGAGCTCACGCTCATCAAGAAGTTCTTTCTTCCCAAGAAATAGAATCTGGATGTACAGTTCATTTTGTTGATTCGGGAATGGATACAGGTGCAATTATTGAACAATCAACCGTATCAGTTTTCCCTGATGATACAGTAGAATCTTTACAGGCAAGAGTGAAGATTGTAGAACACAAATTATATCCAAAAGTAATTGATGACTTTTCGAAGGGGAAAATTCGATTGATAGATGGAGAAATAATTAGCTTGGAAAATCATCTGGATAATTGAGGTTTTTCAGAGCATTCGGATTCTTCAATTCTTTCCAGTTTAATTTTTTAAAATTATCAGAATTTACAAATTTTCTCAATGGCATTGGTTTTGAATTTGACATTATTTCTAATAAATTTGAAGAGTTGACTTGCATTAACAGAGGTTCAGGGCCTTCTTTACTCCAGGGAACAACACCTATTTTTTCTTGATTATTTTTCAAAATGTTTGTTAATTGTCGTATAGATTTACCATCAAACCAAGGAGAATCAACAGAGATAATTTGTACAATTTCATTACTAGGAAGTGAAAATTTTAGCACATCCCAAATCCCCTTTGAATCATCTGAATCAATTACTGTCTCTACATTATTTTCAAAAATATTTTTTATCAATTCTGATTGTTTAGAATCTCTTACAGACACAACAATTTGAGAAATCCCCCCATCTTTGAGATTATTAGCAACAATTTCAATCAACATCTTCCCATCTAGAAGGAGACTGGCCTTATCAGATCCCATTCGAGTAGATCGGCCACCAGCCAAAATTAGTCCTTGAATTAAATCACCTACCGCAAGTCATCTAATCTACGGGCAGCATGTTCAATTTCAGCTAATAATTCTCTTGTTCGTTCAATCAATGTTTCACGTTCTCTTTTCTTGTTTGCTTTAGAAATCCAATGCATCAAAATTCCGATATCTTCAGCATCTCTTGCAATTGTCCATTCTAAAACGCTCTCAACAATTGGTTCATTTGCTGGAACTACTGAGTTACTCATAGTTAATGCAAATCTAGTTCGTCTTTGACAGTTACGAATTTATTCCACAGTTTTGTTTCGTATTCGTCGAATTAGACTATCACCATCTGGTAGTTCGATATTAACTAATTTTTCTTTGATAGAATTTGAAATATTATTCTTTTTTGAAAACTGATGCATTCCTAAAATTCCCAAATATTGTTCAGCGATAGTTCCTTCTAGTAATTTAGAACCCATATTTTCATCTATCATTGAACAGTTTGCTCTACCCATTTCTTCAATATGTAGAAGCATTACTTCTAATGGAATCCTACCACGTTTCTTTTCTACATGTGTAATTAATTCTGCTAGAGTGATCCATTTCCAGTTGATGTCTATTTCTTTATCAGGTAGATTAGCCAATAATATTGAAGATAAAACCAAGTCTTCTCTTCCAAACCTTTTCCACAATCTTCCAATGATATTTTCTATTTTTTCTGGATGTGAAATATTAGTAAAAATCCAAGATGCGATCCTACGTAATTCGGGTTCTGCAGTACCTAGATGAAAAGAATAGCCTGCATCAAGTCTAATTCTGTCTGTAGTAGATTTTATTGAAAGTGCAGGAATTCCAATCGGATATGCATCTCGAATATGATTTAGAACTAATTTTGGTTTTTTCAATGAACGTTTATCAATAGATGAAAGATAGTCATCCAACGGATCTTCCACCGAATCACTTCCGTAATTTTTTCTTTATTTTATCTACAAATGTAGATGAGGCATCTGTATTTTCTCTCCTTTGTTTTTCTCTCATTGGTTCAATAATTGCACTCGCCTCATCTTTTGAAAAATGCAATTCCTCTCTGAGACATTTCATCACAGCAGCTTCATCATCAGATTCATCTTCATTAAAATGCACAGTCAACCATGATTTGCGATAAAGGTCGACACGCTCTTTTCGAGTCATTTCTCTGCCTCCATCAATTTCTTCACCGCGAAGCACGGCTTCGTAGACCTTTAGCGGATCACCATCATCTAGTTCTAATTCTCTCCCAATAGCAATGATCAATCGCTTTTCTTCTTGAGTAAGGACTCCATCAGCAAGAACTACCCGTATCACCGCTGAGAAGACATTGAGTGTCTCTGGTGCTCCGGTCATGAATATCGTAACCATCTATCCTCCTTGAAGGCTATCAATGAAAATTTGAACAATTTACTTGAAGAAATGCCGGTGGGTTAATCCATGATGTTCCATCCGTTGTAGATATCCAAGTCACACTCATGACCGATTTTCGGTCTCGTGCCCGCCGGACGGCGGGGATTTGTCTTAGACAGTCTGTGTGAGTGGTATGAGGAATCAATATGGCAGCAGAACCAAAGTACGTGATTGAAGCGAGTATTAAGACAGATGGTACAGTTCAAAGAAAAGATGTCGTTGGGGCAATTTTCGGACAAACTGAAGGCTTACTAGGCGAAAGCCTTCAATTACGTCAGATGCAACGAAAAGGAAGAATAGGGCACGTAGATGTCGAATTAGAAAATCAAAGAGGAAAAGTCCAAGGTATCATTAGATTACCTACCATGATTGATCAAGTGACAACGGCTGTTATTGGTGCATCATTGGAAACAATAGATAGAATAGGTCCTTGTCAAGCAGTTATCAAAGTCAAAAAAATTGAGAATGTACGTTCTGCAAAGCGAACTCAAGTTGTAGATCGTGCAAAAGATCTTTTGATACAAATTGTGAATGCAGGTTCTGCCGAATCTTCAAACATTCTCGACGAAGTTCGTTCAGTCTTGACATTAGGAACTGAGACTGATTTTAATGGTATGACTTGTGGTCCAAATGCTGTTGAAAGCACTTCACTCATTATTGTCGAAGGCCGTAATGATGTTCGAAATTTGTTAAAACATGGAATTAAGAATTCTATTGCTACTATGGGTGCTGGTATTACCAAAGAGTTAGTTGAATTGGCTCAAAAGAAAAAGAATGTTACTGCATTTATGGATGGAGATAGGGGTGGAACATTACTACTCGTAGAATTAGAAGGTGCATTGGGCAAATCATTGACTCATGTTGCATTAGCTCCAACAAGTAGGGAAGTAGAACATCTTGAGGGTAAGGTGATTACAAAATGCTTGAATCAAAAAGAGCCAGCATCGAAAATAATTTCGAAACTTAAGGCAGATTTGGATAAGCAAGACACAGAAGTCTTAGGTAAAAAAGAAGATTTGTCTCCAGTCGAAGTTCCAGATAACGTTCGAGATTGGAAAGAAAATTTTGAAAGTTTGGCTAAGAACAAAGCATGTTTTGTCCTAGAGAATGGAGAACTTTCAGATCCCGTAGGTGCTAGTAAACTTGCTACAGAGGCTGAAAATATATCTGGAGCATTAGGAATGCTGTTCAATGGAAAGGTAACATCTAGAACACTCGAAATAGCCCAGACTGCAAATATATCTCAGATTTTAGCATCATCAGTGAATGAAGATACCTTAGAAGGAATCGATGTTTTTGTATTAAGTGACCTTTGATTATAATTCGATAATTCCACTAGAAGTGGCAACTAGTGCATTAGTTGAAAATTCCTTAATTTCTGCAATCAAATCTTCTGTTTTAGATGGTAAAGGCATTTTATCAAACCCAATTGGTAATTGAATTCCAGGTCCAGGAACATCATCTAACACCTCTTGTAAACGATCTATATTTTGGATAATTCCTCCATTATCATCCCAACACCGGCGATGTTCACTTCTTACACGAATCCATTTCTCGATATTCACAAGTAAAGGAAGTAATTTGCCAACTATTTCCTCCTGTTCCTTTCGATTTAATTTAGATTCAATCATTGGCATTAATCTTAGTATACGTTGAATTCTAAGATCACGAGGGCGGGAAGATTCTAAAATTACTGGATCTCTATTTCCTACTCCAAGTATTTTCCTAAGAGGAAGATTAGAAATTTTATCATCATAAATTTCTTCTCTTTTAGTATCTATTTCCGTATTTTCATCTTCATTAATTTCTAAATCTAGAATTTCATCTGAGGAGACATCTTGAATTTTGTTTACTTTTGGTATATCTATGAAATCTTCACTTACTACATAATTTTCAATAATTTCTTCAGATTGATCTATATTTTCTTCATTATCCATTTCTTCATTATTGGAAATTATGATTTTATTATCGAAATTAGGCTTTGACCACGTTGATTCTTTAGTCTCTTCATTATAGTAGAATAATCTCCCATCTGCTGCCTTTCTTTCTACCCATTTATTCTCTCTAATACTCTCGGATGATTCAATTTCTTGTCTCAAAGTAGTCATTTCATTAGTTTGAATAATAGTTTTTCTTAATTCAGTATTTCTAATAGTTTGTTTCTTAATTTCAAGATTTCGTATTAATTCTTCCTCAAATATTTTTTCTTCAAATTCTCCAATAGTCCAATCATTGGAATCAGTGACATCCATACCTAGATATTCAGCACGTTGGTATAACATCATTAAATGGCGTTCTTGCCTTCTAGAAATTTTGTCAATTTCTTCCATTTCAAATTGGAGAGTATTATGAAGATGCCAATCTTGAATTACACTTTCTTGAATTTCGTTGATTCTTTCACTGTCTATTGATTGATCTAGATAATCAATTGAATTAAGAATTGAAATTGCTATTTCTGCCAATGATCGTAACCCGTCAATCTTTTGATCCAATTCCCATATATTATTTCCTTCAGAAAGTCCACCAATTAATTCTAAATTCAGTCCGTAATTTTTCCATTCTTCAGTCTCTACTTGTATATTTTCACTTATTTGTTTTTGTTGATCAGTTAATTCGTCAATCACAGTTAGAATTTTTTCGTACGAATCAACACGCCCTATCCAATCTGGATGTTTCCGTCCTGCTTTATCCAGAAGATTACGTAAAATTATAGATTTTTCTTTGACTAAATTCCAATGTTTTTCAAGTTCCTCTAAATTTTCTTCAAACTCCCATAATTGATTGTCTGTTAGAATTTCTGAATCAGTAATAATCAGACCATTTTGAGACCAATAATCCAATCGATGTTTAATCTCTTCATTACTTTCTAGAATATCTCGAATCTCATCTTTAACATCCAATTCTAATTGTTTTATTGGATTGCTATTTCCATTAATTCTTGCATTTTCAATAATTTCCAATCCCATTTTAGCCTCATTTGGTCTTCTCTCTTCAAATCGGAGAATATCTCTTTCCAATGCTTCAATTCGGTCTTCTAATTCTAACCATTCAGAAACCTCCTCAAACTTTTGTGAAAGATTTGCATGCTCTGAAAACTCTAACTTCCATCCCTTTCGTTCGAGAATATTCTTCATATCTTGAAGGATTACTCTTCTTTCTCTTTGTTTAGCTTCTAAATTTTCAATTGCTTTCCTTACTTCATCTCTTGGCGCAATATTTTCAATTGCTTGAATCACTTCTCTTGTTTCTTTAGGTGGGTTATGATCAATAGATTCCAATCGTCTAAGCCATGCAGCTAATTCAATCGACCTCCCTTCCATTGACCACTTATCTCTCATTTTTTGAGCAGAAGCAATCCATGGTGTAGTTGCTACAACCATTACATTGTATCTAGTTCGAATATCCTCTAATTCGGAAGGATGTTGTAATAATCTTCTTTTCATACCCTCTGCTGCTTCACTAAGTGATTTA
>MDSW01057710.1_pt1 | contig 12227 bp, 12 predicted proteins | sample 811171 | NCBI WGS metagenome assembly MDSW01 (sample SAMN05326641, study PRJNA326480) | marine metagenome | isolation source: seawater | place: Atlantic Ocean: North West | collected 2012
ACTGCCGAAGAGATGATGGAAAGCATGAAAGCCGGTCTGATCGAGAAGACCGGCAAGCCGCTGGAGCATTGGGTGAAGCTCGTGAAGACGAGCGGCATCGAGAAGTTCGGCGATCAGGTTAAGATGCTGAAGGCGGAACATGCGATGGGGCATGGCTATGCGAACTTCATCTGCCAGGCCGCGAAGGGGCGCCTTGATGCCGATGCCGGCGACATGCTGGAAGGCCAGTATGCGGGCAAGGAGAGCCTGCGTCCGATCTATGATGCGCTGGCGGCATTTGCGGGAACGCTTGGCGGCGATGTCAGCATCGACCCCAAGAAAACCTCCGTCGCCTTCCGCCGGTCGAAGAACTTCGCCGTCGTGACCCCTGCCACCAAGAGCCGGATCGATCTCGGCATCAATCTGAAAGGCACCGCCGGTACGGACCGCCTCACCGAGGAAAAGCCGGGCGGCATGTGTACCCACAAGGTGAAACTCACAGCGGTGGACGAAGTCGATGAAGAGCTGAAAGCCTGGCTGAAGGCGGCCTATGAAAGGGCCTGAAATTCTGCGGCGGGCATGAATATGCCCTGCAGATCTACGCCGGGTGTGAGCAACGCAGTTCCGCAGGGCAAAACGAGATGCTGGTGTGACGGCATCTCATCGCTGGTGCAGGCACGAAGCCCGCGAGCAGGGAAAATGACCTGGCGCAGCATAGCCCTTGGGCCGGGGAACCCATCCGGCGGCAACGAAGGCGCAATATTTGTCCCCTGCGCCGGGATTGCCTTTTGTGCTGTCAGGGGAAGTCTGCCAGATCTGTCCCCACCATCTGACTGGATTGTAACATACGAAACGCCACCATCCAGATAGATTTATCAACACCACGCTGAAGGCATACTGACAAGTCCAGAAAGTCTCTCTCTAGTAGAGCGTCGCCAGGCTGGCCGCATCATAATCAGCCAGTTCGTCATTGCGGCCCTGATGCACTTTTCTGGCCCATTCCGGATCCTGCAACAGGGCCCGGCCGACGGCAACGAGATCGAACTCGTCCCGCGCAAGTCGCTCTTCCAGATCGTCCAGAGCCCGTTTTCCGGCGCCTTCGCCTCTGAATGCATTGAAGAAATCCCCAGACAAGCCAACCGATCCAACGGTAATCGTCGGCAGGCCGGTCAGCTTCTTGGCCCAGCCCGCACCGTTTAGGCCGTTCTCGCCATCCACCTCCGGGAACTCCGGTTCCCAGTAACGGCGCTGGGAGACGTGCAGCATATCGACACCCGCATCGACGAAGACCTTCAGGAATTCCTCCAGCGCCTGCGGTGTTGTGGCGAGGCGCGCTGCGTAATCCTGTTGCTTCCACTGGGAGTAGCGAAGGATGATCGGAAAATCGGGCGATACGCGGCGGCGGATCTCGCGGATGATGTCGCCGGCAAAGGTCGCCCGCTCCGGCAGCGAACCGCCATATTTGTCATCGCGCTTGTTCATCACGTCCCAGAAGAACTCGTCGATCAGGTATCCGTGCGCGCCGTGGATTTCGACACAGTCGAAGCCGAGCCTCTCCGCTTCCACCGCCGCATCGACATAGGCGAGCACCATGTCGTCAACCTCCGCAGTGGTCGGTGGGTCGAACAGCTGTTTTCCATTGTGGGTAATGCCGGACGGGCTGTCGGTTGGCGCATCCGGGTTCGGTCCCGTTCCTTCCTTCCGCATCATGCCCTGGTGCCAGATCTGTGGTGCAATCTTGCCGCCGTTTCCGTGCACCTTGTCTACGACATTCTTCCAGCCTGCCAGGGCTTCATCCTTGTAGAAATTCGGCACGTTCGGGTCGTTCGAGGCCCCGCCCCGGCGCACCACTGTACCCTCGGTGATGATCAGGCCAACCTCGTTCGCCGCCCGGCGGGCATAATAGTCCGCCACATCCTGGCCGGGAATGCCGCCTGGCGATTTGGAGCGGGTCATCGGCGCCATGACGATCCGGTTCGGCAGGTCGAGGGATTTCAGCTTGAAGGGCGAGAAGAGAGGGCTGGTCATCACGCTGGACTCCTGTTTGTCTGCCGGGAGAAGTGGAGGCGGCGATATGCAAGGTCAAGCGTTTCCCCAGCGGTAGCCAGCCCCTGCCGGGGTTCACCGTTCATTCAGTTATTCTGAAGGCTAATGGATTGAAATTACTAGGAGCCGGACACATGACCCGACTGATCCTGATCGCCACCGCCCTGTTCCTGGCCGCCTGCCAGACTCCCGGCTATGATTATCAGGCCCGCATGGCGCCGAATATTCCGGCCGCAACGGAATATCGCGATGTCGCGGTCGGGCGCTTCGATGGCCCTGCAGGATATGTGGCTGAGGCGGAATTCGCCGACATGATCGAGCAGGTCACCCTTGATGGCGACTACTGGTTCACCGTGCCGTCCGGCCAGCCAATGGGCATCTATGAAGGCCGGGTCGACATCGACAGCTGGGAACAGGAAACCCGGTTCGAGCGGGAGAAACGCTGCGTCGAATATGATGCGCCCTTCGACTGCGAACGCCGTGCCATCGTCGAAACCGAATGCCAGGAACAGACGGTCGAAGTCGTCGTGACAGCGAACCTCGTCGACTATTCCGGCAATTATGTTGTCTTCACCCAGAAGCAGGTCGGCGGAGCGAACCGCGAATCCTGTATCGACATTGCGGAATACCCGGATGACGGTCAGGAACTCGGCGTATGGCGCGATCCCGTCCACTCCAGCTACAATCCCTATGACGCCCCGATCGGCATGGTGGAAGATGCCACGATTGAAGCCGTCCGCCGCTTCCGGCAGGATATCGCCCCCTATTACCAGACTTTCCGCGCGGAGATCATCACCGAGGGCCTGACTCCCTGGGAAGAAGGTGACCCGCGCTTTGCCGCAGCCGTCAAGGCAACCAAGCGCGGCGAGATCATGGGTGCCTGCGCGCAATGGGACGAGCTGGGCCGCGAGATGCCGCAGGCTCCCGCCGTACTACACAATCTCGGCGCCTGCGCCGAAGCGCGCGGCGACATGAACACCGCGCAGCTGCGCTATGCCCGCGCCGCAGAAATCGCGCAGACCATTCCGCTGCTGAAGGACAAGAAGGCCCGGCCGATCTTTTCCGCGCTGGAACGCGTTTCCGGCCGGCGCATGGATGACGCGCTGATCAACAGCATCCTGCACCCGCAGGACTACCCGGAAACCCCGGCCAGCGAAGTTATGTCAAACGCCGACGAAACGTCCTGATTTCAATCTGGCGAAGATCGTCTTCGCCGCTAACGCAGTAGTTGAGCTCTCTCGCAAACTATCCGAGACTTGTCTTATCTTTCTGGTTGATATCAGGAATGTGCCTGATTTCCGGAACAAGGAGGCTGGGCAATGAGTGAGCTACCGACATTCTTGGTATCGGGCGAACGCGCGAGACTGTTCCCCGTACTATCGGACAGCTCAAGAGAGGGACGCGCTACGTCAATTTTTCTCGCATGTTTGGCAAATGTGCGCGAATTTTCTGACGATCTTCTCCGCACCGTTGGGCGCCCCATCGGTGTGACTTCCAGAGTAACCTGCTACACTGAGATTGCGTTTAGAACGGCTCCGACCACCCAGAGGCACAGGCCGGATGGCTTGATCGTGGTCAAGACGGGGACGTCAGAATGGACCGCTCTGGTTGAAGCAAAGATCGGAAACGCCGAACTAGAGGCTGACCAGATGGAAGCCTATATGAAGCTCGCAAAAGGCAATCAGATTGATGCGGTCATAACCATCTCCAACCAGCAAGCACCATCTCCTGCGGACCATCCAGTCAGGCTGGACAAGAAGGTTCTGAACGGCGTCACACTTTATCACTGGTCATGGATGGACATCCTCACGGTCGCCGACCTCCTGCTTACCAATGAACAGGTAGAGGACCGGGACCAACGAATCCTCCTTAATGAATTCCGTAGATTTCTGAGTCACGACAGCACAGGCGTAAAGGGGTTTGATCGGATGCCGTCGGAATGGCCGGAACTCATCCGGGATGTCAGCGCAGGCGCGCAAATTTCGCCGAACTCGGCCGACTTGAAGCAGGTCGTGCGCGCTTGGCATCTGGAGATGCGGGATCTGAGTCTCATCCTGTCGCGCCAAATTGGTGTGCCCGTTTCCCTCAAGCTCACGAAGCAGGAAGCTCGACACCCCGAAGAGCGGCTGAAAAGCGACTGTACAGCGTTCTCCAGTACGCAATGCCTGTCGTCACAGCTGAGTATCCCAGAAGCCGCAGCGGATGTTGAAGTCACTGTCGATGTCAGAGCGAGGATTCTGGCAGCGTCCTCAAAGCTAGCGGCACCGCAGGACAGGAAGGGGACATCCGCAAGGATCAACTGGCTGCTTCGGCAAATCAAAGAGGCACCATCGTCGGATACATTTGTACGGTTACACTGGCCTCGCCGGGGCTACACGCAGCACACATTGCAGCAACTCCGGGAGGATCCAGCACCGGCCATAAATAGTCACCCGGACCTCGCACCAAATGCACTCGAAGTGCTGATGGTGAGGCAGACCGGAAAGCGCTTCAGTCAATTGGCTGCATTTATTGAAGACCTGGAAGCACTTGTTCCGCTGTTTTATGGCTCAATTGGCAGCAAGCTGAAGGCTTGGCAGCCATCCGCACCAACTCTCAGGCCTACGCGAAACGAGAGCGCTGATGTCACACCAGAAGCTATCTCTGAAGACGCAGAAGAAGCGGCCGCAAAACTGAGCGAGGAAAAGGATTCCCCGGCTCAGAAACGCGGCTTCTGGTTCTGATCGCTAGAACAGCATGCCCGCTTCGGCAGCTTCGGCGACGATGCCCCAGGTGATGCCGGCGCCGAAGGCGAAGGCGGCCAAGGTAAGTTTTGCGAAAATCCGGCGCATGGACGGCTCCTCCCGCTTTGAGACAATTCGGGAGAGGGTGTTGCAAAGCCGGGGCCGTGCGGTAACCGCCGGTTAACCACGATCCTCAGGATCATCCTTCAGGCGGTGGCTGTCGGTAAGTTTCAAGAGCTTGTCCGCGCGCGCCTTGTCGAGGTTTTTCTCAGCCTTGGTGCGGCCGAACTTCGCGCGGTTTTCCTTCGCCGCCTTCTCTTTCTCGGCCCGCGCCTTCGCCTTGCGGAACTTGTTGAGATTGACCGGCGTCGTCATGCGCTGTCTCCGAAAGCGGCGAGGCGCGCCTCCAGCCCGGCTTTCACGTCCGGCCATTCACGCGCCAGCACGGAGAACACCACGGTCGATCGGACAAAGCCATCCGGAAGGATACGATTGTCCCGCAATATTCCCTCCTGCTGCGCACCCAGCTTCAGCACCGCCGCCCGCGAGCGCTTGTTCCGCTCATCGACATTGAAATAGACGCGGATCGCCCCGGCCCCGAAGGCATGTCCCAGCAACAGAAGCTTGCAGGCCGGGTTCACGGCCCCGCCCTGAAACTCCGGCGCATAGATCGTCATGCCGATTTCGACATTCTTCGACTGCCCGTCCGGGTTCAGATATGAGGTCATGCCCCCAAACCGGCCATCCGGCAGAAGGACGGCAAAGGGCACCAGTGTGCCCGCCTCCACCCGCGCGCGGATGTTCTTCATCCACGCACCGATCCAGTCGCCCGGCGGGTTGTAATACGGCCAGGTGGCGAGGCGCTCGCCGGACCGCTCGGCCATGTCGCGCAGCTCGCCCGAATGCGTGTCGAGATCGAACGGCACCAGCCGGACGAAATCATTCTCCAGCGTGACCGGGCCCAACTGCAAGCGCGTCAGTCCTTATGGCTCTCCCGCCACTGTTCCATGGCGAGGGAGATGGCAAAGGTCTCGCGGTATTTCGGGCTGGACGCCGGGCGCGGGGCACGCGCCGATGTCAGCGCCATGATCTCGGCCAGCTTGTTGTGGGCGGCACCCGCCTGCCCCGCGCCGATATAGGCGTGCAGCTCCACCAGCGCCGACGAGAGCGGGTCATGCGCCCGGATCACGAAATAGGGCTCGTCTTCGGCCAGTTTTCCGATGACATCGAATTCGGACGGATTGGCTTTCGAGCCGACGGGGGGCTTGGTCATCAGGTTTCCCTTTTCTGAAACAGGAAGAATCATACCGTATCAGTGTAGTCGCTGCGCCGCATGACACCAGCCCTGCCAGCAGGATGAGACAATCTAACTAACCTTATATTGACAATATATTGTCAATATGACATTGGGCTGTCAAAAGGAGATGCAGATGTCCTCTTCCGCGATGCAGACCAGTGAAGCGATTACACAACTCATGTTGGAGACCTTCCGGCTGAATGGTGCGCTGCTCGCTGCGGGTGATGAACTGGTCGCCGATCTTGGCCTCACCAGTGCGCGCTGGCAGGTGCTTGGCGCGGTGATGCTGGAGGGCCGGGCACAGACCGTTGCTCAGATTGCCCGGCGGATGGGGTTAAGCCGCCAGGCTGTGCAGCGGGTGGTCAATGATCTCTCAGCTGAAGACATCGTTCGCCCCGCCGATAATCCAGACCATAAACGTGCACCGCTGATCGAGGCGACGGCCAGGGGTGAGGCCACCTATGCCACAGCGATGGAGCGCCAGGATGCATGGGCTGTCGAGCTTGCCCAATCCTTCAAGGCTTCGGAGATGCAGACCGCTCTCAGCGTGATGCGCCGCATGGCCGGTCTCTGCGGTGCGGCCCCCCGCCCTGGCCTTCCAGCCATCGAGGCAGGCGCGCGCTCATGAAACAGATCGTACACCGCGTCGCAGGCGTGTTTGCCCTCTTGCTGATTGCCAGCTTCTGGCTCTCCACGATTGCGAGCGAAATTAGTGGGCGGACAGAGGTCATCTACCTTGTCAAACGCTCCATCCTGATGGCGATGGCCCTGCTGATTCCGGCCTTGATGATTACGGCGGGCAGCGGCTTCTCGCTCGCAGGCAAGCGGGTTGGGCGACTGATTGATGCCAAGAAGACGCGGATGCCCCTCATCGCGCTCAATGGCCTCTTGATCCTTGTGCCGAGCGCAGTCTTCCTCTGGTGGAAGGCGGAACGCGGCGACTTCGATACCTGGTTTGTCGTGGTGCAAGCCATCGAGCTGATTGCCGGGGCAGTCAACATCACCCTGATATCGCTGAATGTGCGCGACGGGATTCGTCTGTCGAAGTTCCGGGCCCGCGCAGCTGAGCGCGCCTAATGCGCCCCGCCAAAGGCACCCGTGCGAACACTATAGTCCACCGCCAGCGCATAGTCCGGATCGTCATCGCTATCGACCATGAGCTGGCCGGCGCGGTTGAGCAGCTTGTGGCAGTCGCGGGACAGGTGGCGCAGGCGTAGCGTCTTGCCGAGGGCTTCGTACTTGGCGGCGAGGTCCTCGATGGCCTGCAGGGCCGACTGGTCGACGACGCGGGAGCGCATGAAGTCCACGATCACCACGTCCGGATCGGTCTCCGGGTGGAAGAGTTCGGCAAAGCCGTCGGTCGAGCCGAAGAAGAGCGGGCCTTCGATCTCATACACGTGGGCGCCTGGCGTGCGGATCGAGTCGCGCTCGATGATCCGGATGCGCCGGGCATTGTTCCAGGCATAGGCGAGCGCCGAGACAATCACTCCGACAACGACCGCTGTGGCGAGATCATAGGCCACGGTCACACCCGTCACGAGGACGATGACTGCTGCATCGGTCAGCGGGATGCGCGTCATGATTCGCAGGCTGTTCCAGGCGAACGTGCCGATCACGACCATGAACATGACGCCCACCAGCGCCGCCAGCGGGATCTGCTCGATCAGGCTGGAGCCAACGAGGATGAAGGCCAGCAGGAACAATGCAGCCGAGATACCGGACAGGCGCGTGCGCCCGCCGGATTTCACATTGATCATGGACTGGCCGATCATGGCGCAACCGCCCATGCCGCCGAAGAAGCCGGTGACTACGTTCGCTGTGCCCTGCGCGACGCATTCCTGGCTCGCCCCGCCACGCTTGCCGGTCATCTCGCCGACAAGGTTCAGCGTCAGCAGGCTTTCGATCAGGCCGATGGCCGCGAGAATCACGGCGTAAGGCAGGATGATTTCCAGCGTCTCGAAATTCAGCGGCACGGAGGGGATGTGGAACGGCGGCAGGCCGCCTTCGATGGAGGCCATGTCGCCCACGCGCGGCACGTCGAGTCCGAACCCGATGACCACGGCCGCAACGATGCCGATACCGGCCAGCGGCGCAGGGATCATCTTCGTCAGCTTGGGCAGGCCCCAGATGATCGCCATGGTCAGCGCAACCAGTGCCAGCATCATGACCAGCGGCCAGCCGGACAGCCATTCGCCGCCCGCCATGCCGTGGCCCGCAGCCTCTGCCGTGCCCGGCACCTGGAACTGGGTCATCTGCGCCAGGAAAATGACGATCGCCAGCCCGTTGACGAAGCCGAGCATCACCGGGTGCGGCACCAGCCGGATGAACTTGCCCATCCGGAAGATGCCCGCCGCCAGCTGCAGGATGCCCATCAGAACCACCGTCGCGAACAGGTATTCCACGCCATGTGCCGAGACGAGCGACACCATGACCACCGCCAGCGCCCCGGTCGCCCCGGAAATCATGCCCGGCCGCCCGCCGATCAGCGCGGTCACAAGCCCCACAATGAACGCCGCGTAGAGCCCGACCAGCGGATGCACGCCTGCCACGAAAGCAAAGGCCACCGCCTCCGGCACCAGCGCCAGCGCGACGGTCAGACCGGCCAGCAGCTCGGTCCTTACCTGCCCGAATGACAGGGGCCTGAAACTGGCCTGCGACAGGCCCTGCGCGCTGAGCCGGTCAGCGAACGCCGCAAATGTTGATTTTACCACGGGAGAGATCGACAGTTCTGTTGGAGAAAACTTCGGGCCGTATGACGGCGTTTCACCCACAGGGCAACAAAGCCCCTGAAGAAACCACTGCGCTCAGCCAAAATGCCAAATACCGGGCGCTCACCCAGCCTTCCGGTACAGCGACACATGCATGCGGCTATCCGCCGTAAAGGGTTCGCGGGGCCAGTCGGCGGAGGCCGTCTATCGGGGATAAACTCCGACCGGCCTCGCGGTCGCCAGCATCTTCTGACGGAAGGCACTCGGGGTCAGCCCTGTGCGGGCCTTGAATGCGCGGTTGAACGGGCCGAGCGACCCAAAACCGCAATCCATGGCGATGGAGAGAATCGGGCGGTCGCTTAAATCAGGCAGGGCGAGCAGCCTGCACGCTTCTTCAATCCGGTACGAATTGATCAGCTGGTTGAAATTGGCGGCGTTGAGGTCGGACACCACGCATTGGCTGACCTTGTATTCCGGTTCGCGCAGGCGCCGGGCCACGTCAGCGACCTTTATCTGGGGTTCCAGATAGATCCGGTCATTTTCGATCAGGTCCAGCAGCCGGGCTGCCAGTACCGGATCAGCCGTCGAGGCAGCTGGCGTCTTCAGCTTCTGGCGCTTGCGGTCCCGAAGCGGATGCCCCGTCCTGTAGAAGACAGCCACGCTGGCGCCAATCAACGCAATAGACGCGGCGACAACCCTGATACTGTCCTGAAACGCTTCCAGTTCAGGCTGGTCCGCCAACAGGGAGCCTGCCACCAGCATTGTGTACCCTCCCGCGAAAAGCAGGCGGAATCTGCGCTCTCCCGGTGACGTGTTCAGGCCATCGATCGCCTCCACACATGTCATCAGCAACATCGCCGATCCAATGATCGACTTCATGCTTGCAACCATGTGCAGCACGCCCACGCCCTGTGTGTCAGGCGCTAGGTAGCTGATGAGGCAGGCCAGATACAGGATGCCGACGATCATCGCCGGCCAGGCCTTGCGCTCGGTTTCATGGCGGAAAATCTCGCGCGCAAGAAGCCAGGCCAGGCCACAGGGCACGAAACTCAGAAGGGTCAGTGCAACACCGAGCTGGGGCACGAAATCACCGATGAAGAAGTCAGCGACGAACGCCAGGACGGAGCCGGCAAACAGGCCCCAATAAATGGAGAGGGGCGAAACCGGGCCTGTCGGCAGGATCCGGCGGCGTGTCTCAAACTCCACCCTCTGCAAGCGCGCAATATTCATGTGGTTCCGTCCCGCATGGTGATGAACAGGGTCAAGCCTAGTACCTTTTGGCAGCGATTTCGACGGTTTATTCGGAATTCACTCGCCGATTTCCAAATCGGCAAGACGATCAACCCGTCACTGCCCACAGCTTCACCGTGGAAATCACGGAAGGAAGCAATGTGACTCGCCCGATTCTCAATTTCAAATCCCTCGATACGTTTCTCAAGTGGACCGGCATTGGCTGGTTTTGCGTCGCCGCCATCGGCCAGATCGCCTTTATCGCGTTTATCCTGCTGTACTACGGCACCCGCACAGCCACGGGACACTTCGAAGCCTGGAACGACAAACCGATCATAAAAGGCCACGTTCCCGGCGATGATTTCGGCAACCTCATGTTCGCCCTGCACGTCATGCTGGCGACAGCCATGACGCTTACCGGCCTGATCCAGCTCGTGCCGTTCCTACGGCGGCGCTATCCGGCACTGCACCGCTGGTCGGGGCGCACCTTTCTCGTACTGGCCTGCTTCCTGGCACTCGGCGGCCTGTGGCTGATCTGGGGCCGGTCGACCTATCTGTCGCTCATTTCTGCCGTTCCGACATCCATCAACGCTATCCTGATCCTGGCTTGTTCGGTCTACACCATCCGCTTTGCCATGCAGCGCCGCATCGCCGACCACCAGCGCTGGGCCATGCGGACGTTCATGGTTGCCAATGGTGTCTGGTTCATGCGCGTCTTCATGATGGCCTGGATCATGATCAACCAGTCACCGCGCTGGATGAACCGGACACTGTCCGGACCAGCCGACATCGCGATCTCGTTCGGCAGCTTCCTGGTCCCTCTCATGGTCCTGGAACTCTACATGATGGCCCGCCGCAGCACGTCCGCCACCGCCAAGGCATTGGCCAGCGGGCTTGTCATCGTTGCGACGCTCATCACAGCCATCGGCATTGCCGGTGCGATGATGTTCATGTGGTTCCAGTCATACTAGGTGCGCAGGCAAGCCGCTGACTGCCTCACCCCGGCGAGATCATCTTCGATGGGTCGACAATCGCGTCGAAATCCTCGGCCGGGATGCCGTCGGCAATGGCCTCCTCGCGGAGGGTGGTGCCGTTCTTGTGGGCGGTCTTGGCGATCTTGGCAGCGCGGTCGTAGCCGTATTTCTCTTTCAGAGGCGTCACCAGCATCAGCGAGTTTTCAAGCCCGCGCTTGATATTGTCGAGGCGCGGTTCGATGCCGACGACGCAGTTCTCGGTAAAGCTGATCGCCGCATCGGCCAGCAGGCGGACGGACTGGAGGAAGTTGTACGCCATCATCGGGTTGAACACGTTCAGCTCGAAATGGCCCTGAGACCCTGCGAAGCCGATAGCAGCATTGTTGCCGTGGATGTGTGCGCAGACCTGGGTCATCGCCTCACACTGGGTGGGGTTCACCTTGCCCGGCATGATGGAGCTGCCCGGCTCATTCTCCGGCAGGGCCAGTTCGCCAAGGCCGGAGCGCGGGCCGGAGCCGAGGAAGCGGATATCGTTCGCGATCTTGAAACAGCTCATCGCAACGGTCGTGATCGCGCCATGCGTAAACACCATGGCGTCATGCGCGGCGAGCGCTTCGAACTTGTTCGGTGCGGTGGTGAAATTCAGGCCGGTGATCGCGGCGATCTTATCTGCCACCTTCTCTGCGAAACCGACCGGGGAAGCGAGGCCGGTGCCGACCGCCGTGCCGCCCTGCGCCAGCTGCATCAGCATTGGCAGCGTGCTTTCGATCCGCTCGATGCCATTCTTCAGCTGCTGCGCATATCCGGAGAATTCCTGGCCGAGCGTCACCGGCGTTGCATCCTGCGTATGCGTGCGGCCGATCTTGATGATGTCCGCCCAGGCCTTCGCCTTGGTATCGAGCGCGCTCTGCAGCACTTCCAGAGCCGGGATCAGCCGGTGGACGACCTCTTCAGCACAGGCAATGTGCATTGCCGTCGGGAACGTGTCGTTTGACGACTGGGACATGTTCACATGATCGTTCGGGTGAACCGGCTTTTTCGACCCCATCTCGCCGCCGAGGATCTCGATCGCCCGGTTCGAGATCACCTCGTTCGCATTCATGTTCGACTGCGTGCCGGAGCCCGTCTGCCACACGACCAGCGGGAAATGGTCGTTCAGCTTGCCCGCGATCACTTCCTCGGCGGCCTGGATGATCACCTTGCCAAGATCGGTATCCATCTTGCCGAGGTCCATATTGGCCTCCGCTGCGGCCTTCTTGACGATGCCGAG
>MDSW01101866.1_pt1 | contig 12226 bp, 11 predicted proteins | sample 811171 | NCBI WGS metagenome assembly MDSW01 (sample SAMN05326641, study PRJNA326480) | marine metagenome | isolation source: seawater | place: Atlantic Ocean: North West | collected 2012
CCAACTTTATTGAAGATGGAACTAACTCCTATGATGACTATAAATTAAATGATGACGGTACAGTTGACATCACCTACTTTGCTTTAAAAAATGGAGAAGAAAAGGGTATCAAGCAAAAAGGCTACATAAACCAAAATGAACCTGCCCGCTGGGAAATACAATTCATGAAACCATATATCCCATTCTATCGTGCTCCATATGAAGTCATTATTCTAGAACCAAACTATAATTATATGGTAGTAGGTTATCCAGGAAATAGCTATGGCTGGATTATGTCCAGGACCACAACACTAAAGGATGAAACCTATACTCAAATACTCAATCAACTTGAAAATAATTTTGGATATGATAAAAGTTTATTTGAGAAAGTTATTCATAATATAAAATGAAATATCTATTCTATATATTCAATGTCTTTGGATTTAAGATTTGCTGGTGGGCATGTGTGCTTGGAGCAATAAATAATCAAAAATTTTCAGGCCCCATTATGATTGCATGCTATCTAATTGTCCATATTATTTGCATTGAGTCTAAATTTAGAAAATCTGAGATATATCTTCTTTCCCTGGCTGCAATAGTTGGGACTTCTGTTGATACTCTTATGCTCAATCTAAATATTTTATCCTACGCAGGCATGTACAGTTCTGCCCCCTTTATCGCACCACTATGGATAACAGGAATGTGGGTAGGTTTTACAGCTACACTTAATCACGCTTTTAAAAATATTATGAATAAATATATAACTCAAGCCATCCTTGGAATAGTTGCAGGACCCATTGCATATGCAACTGGAAATAGCCTGGGAGCAATTAATTTCAACCAAGCTAATAGTGACAACTTTACGTTATTTATAATTGCAATAGTTTGGGGAATTTCTTTTCCATTTCTATGCTGGGCATCTAACAAAATAAGGAATTGAAATATGGCAGAAATTATTAAAATATTAGTTCTTATTATTTTCACATCTTTGATTGCTTTAGCTGGATCGCAAGATGGATTCCAAGTTAATGGGAGCCCAATGATATTTAGTTGTCTCATGATTTCATTTGCTATCCACTATTTAGTATTTATTCCATCTTATCTTTTTAAAACTGAACGTTATTTTGATATTACAGGATCAATAGCATTTTTGAGCATTATGTATTTTATCATTAATAATAGAAACTTAAATGATCTTAATTATAGTGGAATAATTCTTATCTCTCTTATAATGATTTGGACCATTAGATTGGGAACATTCTTATTTCTAAGAATCCATAAAGATGGTAATGATAGAAGATTCAATGAAGTTAAAACCAATTTCTTGAAGTTCATGTTTGTCTGGACGATGTCAGCTACTTGGGTTTTCATTACTTCATGCTGCGCTATAGCTGCATTAACCTCAAATACTATTTATGATAATCTAGTTCTCATTGGGCTGGGAATATGTTTATGGTTAATTGGTTTTTTAATAGAAATAATTTCTGATTTTCAAAAAAGGCAGTTTAGGAAAAATACTAGTAACGGATTTATATCCTCAGGTCTTTGGGCATATTCAAGACACCCTAATTATTTAGGTGAAATTATTCTATGGCTAGGTATATGCTTAATATCAATCCCAACCCTTAATGGTTTTCAATATGTCACAATAATTTCTCCTATTTTTGTCTATCTACTTTTATCAAAAGGTACTGGAATAAATATTCTTGAAGAATATGCAGAAAAAAAATGGGGAGATCTTGATGAATATAAACAGTATAAAAAAAACACTCCTATTTTGTTTCCATTTAAAAAATAATCTTAATGCTGAATCATATAAAAAATATTTCATTAATTCTATTATTCTTAACTTCCTGCATGGATAATTCCAAGATAGCTTCAAAAGAAAAAAAAGGCATACTGAAAAATAACTACAATCTTGTATGGCATGAAAATTTCTCAGATGAGATTCTTGATACTAATAAGTGGAATGTGGAAATTAGAAATCCTGGTTGGGTAAATAATGAACTCCAAGCATATACAAATAGAACAGAAAATATCATTATTGAAGACGATAATCTTACAATTAAAACTATTAAAGAAAAATATAAGGAAGCCCACTATACTTCGGGAAGAATTAATACTAGCAATAAGGTATCATGGAAATATGGAAGATTTGAAATTAGGGCCAAGATACCTAAAGCTAAGGGAGTATGGCCCGCAATTTGGCTACTAAGTGAATCAATCGCAGAGGAGGGATGGCCAAAATGTGGAGAGATTGATATTATGGAACATATTAACAATGAAGATATTATTTATGGTACTGTCCACTCAGAAGAGTATAACCACATGACTGACACTCAGATAGGTGGAAACATAACAATAGAGAACTTAGATGAAAATTTTCATACTTTTGGATTAGAGTGGGATGAAAACTCACTAATTTGGTTTATTGATGACAATATATACCATAGAGTAGATAAAAAAGATTACTTCAAAGATGATTGGCCATTTGATAATAAATATTTTCTAATACTGAATCAGGCTATTGGTGGATTTTGGCCAGGTGACCCTGATGATAATTTCAGCTCTACTGAATTTATTATTGACTGGATTAAAGTTTTTCAGTAAGTCTATATATCTTGAATAAATTTATCTAAGTCTTGATTAGGGCTTATAATTTTCTTGATTCTATATCTCTGTTGTTCAATAGCACGAGTAGTAACATTTAACAAGTTACATATATCATATTTATCCATACCCATTTTTATAAACATACAGAATCGTATCTGCTTTGTGGTAAGTTGAGTTGACACATCATTTAATTTTTCTATAAAGTCCTCATGAATTTGAATAAACATTGTTTCAAAATCTTTCCATGACGATTGGTCCTGAAGGTGAAAAGATATTTTCTTCAGCATCCCATTAAGATGCTTCCTTCCACTTGGGTCTATTTTATTTTTGAATTTATTAATATCGTCCTTTAATGATTCAAGTATATTACTTTCTCTAATTCTATAAAGTGTCTTTGTGGTTTGGCTTTTTATATTGAACTTTTTTTTCATCTCTATATCTTTTGCAATTTCAATCTCATGTTTCTCTTTGATTGCCCTAGATAGGTCTTTTATCGTCTTTCTATTTTCATTTATTAAAGCCTTATTCTTATTAAGATAATAATCACTTATTAGTTTAGAGTGTTTCTTATTATACATAAAACTTTTCTCTGAATTATTCAAGTTTTCATAAGCTTTAGATAGACTTTTATATATAAAAATTAACTTTAAATCTAGATTACTTGATTCAGCGAGCTCTTTAGAGCTCTCTAGAATTATCCTTGCTTTATCAAAATTTTCTTGTTTTATATATACTTGGGCTAAATTGTTTTTAATATCTATCAGTTTTGAATTACTGCCTATCTTATCATGCATTGCTTCTGCTTGTCCTAAAATCTGCTTAGCCTTATCAAATTCATTGCTTTCTATATAGATCTCACCAATTGACATTAGTATCTTCTGCTTATAAATGACATCACTAAACTGGTCGCACATATTTAATGTTTCATTATATATATCAATAGATTTCTGAAAATCTTTTTCCTTTTTATGCAGTGAGGCCAAATGCATGGTAGCTGGGATTAAGTAAATAAAGGTTCTATTTGAAGGTGAAAATTTAAATTTCTTAACCCTACTAATACATTTTTTAATCATCTGATTAGATTTTGCATGAAAATTTAGTTCATTGTAAATCTCTGCTAGGTGAAAATGAAGCTTGAAATACGGTACAAATAGGCTATCACTATCATTGATATATTCTAAACCCTTCTCAAAATATTCCATAGCCTGGTCAAAAAGTCCCATCTGCATATATATATTACCTATATCAGAAAGGCATAATATTAATCCGCTGAGAATTAATGAGGACCTTTCACTTGTTTGCTTAATGATAATCAAATCTCGCCATTTTTTTTCTGCTTCCATGAGATTATCCAGGGCTACTGAAAGGTCTCCCAACTGCGTATTAGTTTGAGCTATAAGATTAAGTATATAAGCAGAATTGAATTTTGATTTATTTACTTTAGATATTTTTAAAAGTTCGTGTTGATGTTCAAGTCTATCAATGTGAGAGATTGAGGCATCTTCAAATATAGCTTGATTGATAAGAGCAATCTGATCATCTAAACTTAAATTTTTACATTTATTTAAAGATTCTTTAGAGAGCTTGTATGATATATTATTAATTATATTCATTATTTAACTTAGCAAATTATTCTATTAATTTCTATTAATCAGGCCCCTAGCTTGATATAATGGAAGCGTAGGGCCTGATTAATTTATAAACCCTAGATACACCCTTGTAATATATATAGAGTCTGCGGACAAAATATTATTTACATTGCTACAATAAGCTCGACTAAGATGATAATATCAAGAACATTAATACTATCATTTGAATCCATATCAACAATATAATTATAATCTCCTATTAATATTATCTCTACAGTCTGAATAATATCTAGGATATTGATACTAGAATCACCATTTATATCACCTAATTGATATTGAATCTCTTCGCAGTAACTATTATCAATTGTGTATGTGCCCCCATAACAATGCGAACCCATATAGCCATATGTCCCGGGATTATACCAAGAGCATCCATTGGCTATGCACTCAGCATAGCTACTAAAAGCATAGTAACAATTACCCTGTGTAATATCTTCTACCCACTCGCATCCTTCTCCATATAGTGGGTGGTTGCAAGTAGCCTCTTCAAGTTCAGAACAATCAGGCATTTCTATTTCTTGACAAAACCCTCCAGTTTCTAATTGGAATGAAGGACCATCGCAATCAGACCACCCTGAATAATACCAATGGCTATCCCAATAGCAGCCATACTCTGAATAGTTATTACACTGAGTTGAATTTGAGAAATTATCACAATCATACCACTGGTATGTTGCTATCCACTCGCAGCCATTATCTAAATTACATGGCGATTCACTGCTATAGTCACACTGTGCGTAAACTATATTTATAATCATAAATAATAACCCTACTATAATTCTATAGCTCATTTTAACTCCTATCTAAAATTATATTAATCAACTGTATGACATCCAATATATTAACAACGCCGTTACTATCAATATCAACGACCAAATCATATGCTCCATCTTGAATCAGACTAACAGTAGCTATAACATCAAGGATATTAATTGATGAGTCTCCATTGATATCACCTAATTGATATTGAATTTCTTCACATATGCTATTATCTATATCAATATTTCCACCCGTGCAGTATGATGGCCCATATTCATAGCATATCCACGTATACCAGGAGCCCCATTGGATACAATCTGCATCTAGACTACAACCTTCATCAAAATATTGGCTGCATTCTGATACTGATAATGAACCACAGCTAACACTATCTACATCATCATACCAAGAGCATCCATCCTCAGCATTACATTGAATCTCATTCATATCTGAACATTCAGGCATTTCTATTTCTTGACAGTAGCTGTTATCTATTTCATATTGACCTATACACTCAGTATCAACAAATTGTTGCTGGCCATAGCAGTCACAATACCAACCATAATCAGAACAATCCCAATAGCATCCTTCAGCATTATTACATGACCCTGAATTTTGATAGTCGCAAGAAGCATATGTAATATCCTCATCCCAAAAACATTCACCTGGATAACTTGTGCAAGAATTTTCAGAATTATCAAACTGACTACATTCACCTATTTCAATATCTTCAACCCACTCACAGCCTTCTCCATAAAGTGGATGATTACAGGAACCTTGCTCTAGCCCTGAGCACTCTGGCATATCTATTCCTTGACAATAACTATTATCAATTTCATAATCAGAGCCATCACAACAAACATTCCACTGGCCATACCCGCCTCCATAGCATGTATATGTATAGCACTGATCTGTACTTGTAGATGTATCATTGCAATATGATACTCCATTATTCATATATGGGTTAAGATCGCTACAAGAACCCCATTCCATGTTTTCTACCCACTCACAACCCTCATTTTGATTACATGGGATCTCATTACTATAGTCGCACTGCGCATAGACTATATTTAAAGCTATAAATAATAAACTTGTTAAAATTCTACAATTCATTCTAACTCCTATCTATAATAATGTTAGTCAGCTGGATAATATCTAGCACATTGACAACGCCGTTGCTGTCTATATCTGCAGCTACATTGTAGCCACCATCAATAATAAGGTTAACTGTCTCCACTACATCAATTACATTGATCGATAAATCTCCATTGATATCACCTAATTCATAAGGAACTTCTTCGCATGAGCCGTTATCAATCTCATATGTCCCTCCTGTACATGCGGACGTATAACACCAATCATACCACCACCCATACTCTATACATTCCCATTCACAGCTACCGTAATCTCCACTATTACATTGTGTATGAGATAGGCCTGAACAGCTACCATACTCAATATCTTCAATCCACTCACAGCCTTCTCCATAGAGTGGGTGATTACAGGAGCCCTGCTCTAGTCCTGAGCACTCTGGCATTTCTATTTCTTGACAATAACCATTGTCGATATAAGTCATTCCACCATAACAAGAAGAATTACACCAACCGAAGTATCCACCACCATCATCACAACTATAAGTACACTCAGGAGCAGCTTCACATAATTCTTGATCCAAAACTAAGCTGTCACATGTTACTAATTCAATATCCTCTATCCACTCGCAATCTTCGTTTAGATTGCATGAGTTCTCACTGCTATAGTCACACTGCGAATAGATAAATGAACTAAATAAAAATAAATAAATTATATTTTTCATTATACTGAATCCTTTTTAAACAATTAGCTACATCAAACTAAAATTATATTTAAGTTTTTGGGCTACGACAATTTTTCACATTAAAAGTATCTTTTTTAGAGTCTAGCTTCTGTTGTAGATTCAGCTCATGATTAAAGATAAATTCAGAAATATAGCAATAATTGCTCACGTAGATCATGGAAAAACGACTCTTGTAGATGGGCTACTAAAGCAGAGCGGAACATTTGGAGAACATGAGACTGTATCAGATCGAGTTATGGACTCAATGGACCTAGAAAAAGAGCGCGGAATCACTATCTCCGCTAAAAATACAGCCATCCTATATAATGATATCAAAATTAATATAGTAGATACCCCAGGGCACGCAGATTTTGGTGGAGAAGTTGAAAGAAGTCTAAATCTAGTGGATGGAGTGCTACTTCTAGTTGATTCAAGCGAAGGCCCCCTTCCCCAAACTAGGTTTGTTTTACAGAAGGCACTTAACAGAGACCTACCTGTTATACTTGTGATTAATAAAATTGATCGTCCAGATTCAAGAATTAAGGAGGTTGTCAATGAGGTCTATGATTTATTTATTGATTTAGATGCAAATGAAAACCAAATCGAGTTTCCAATAATATATACAAATGCAAAAGATGGAATCGCTCAAAATGATTTAGAAGAAGACTCTAAGGACCTGACCCCCCTTTTTGAATTAATTCTAAAAACATTTAAAGGACCTGAGGCTGATGATGATTTTACTACACAATTTCTAGTTACAAGTATTGACTATGATTCCTATGTAGGGCAGATGGCGATAGGTAGACTAAACAACGGATCTATTCAAAGGAATAAACAGTATAGCCTGTGCGGCGATGAAGGAATTAGTCGTAATAAAAAGTTATCTGCATGCTACACATTTAAAGGATTAGAGAAAGTTAAAGTTGAAAATTTAGAGGCAGGTGATATTATTGCTATAGCTGGGGTAGAAAACATTAAAATTGGAGATACTATCTCAGATAATGATGACCCTAAACCACTCCCAAGAATAAAGATAGATGAGCCTACAGTCTCTATGTTCTTTCATGTAAACAATAGTCCTTTCGCTGGTAAAGAGGGCAAGTTCTTGACATCAAGGAATATAAGCGAGCGTCTACACCGAGAGACCTTGAGTAATGTATCACTTAAGATTAATGCAACAAATGAGACTGATGTTTTTGAGGTCTGCGGCAGAGGAGAACTACAAATGGCTGTCCTCATCGAAACGATGAGAAGAGAGGGCTATGAATTTATGGTTTCAAAACCTCGTGTGATTACAAAAGAAGAAAATGGGAATATCCTGGAACCTGTGGAATCTATCTTTCTGGATTTAGAAGAGGACCACACGGGAATTATAACTGAAAAACTATCAAAAAGAAAAGGACGAATGGTTAACCTTCAAAATAATGGCTTTGGCAGGGTAACCCTCGAATTCAAAGTTCCATCAAGAGGAATGATTGGATTTAGGAGCGAGTTTTTAACTGATACTAAGGGTTCTGGGATTTTAAACTCTCTATTTGATTCATATGCACCTTGGTTTGGTCCTATTCCACAGAGAAATTCTGGAGTTATTATAGCTGACCGTCAAGGAAAAGTCACTCAGTATGCATCTCTTGCGATGGCAGATAGAGGTGAGCTCTTCGCAGATATAGGTACAGAGGTCTACAAGGGAATGATTATTGGTGAGAGGAATAAAACAGGTGATCTAGATGTAAATATTATAAGAGAGAAGAAATTAACTAATATGAGGTCAGCCTCAAAAGATAATACAGTAGTCCTTCGCCCTCCTCGCAAGCTATCCTTAGATCAGTGTATTGAATTTATAGCTGAAGATGAGTTAATTGAAATAACTCCACTTACTTTACGTATGAGAAAAATGGAGCTAGATATAAACAAACGAATTTCTAAAGCAAAAAAAGATAAAATATAGCCTAAGCTATTTTATACTACAAAAAAAATTCTTAGATTATACACATGAAAACATTAAACCTATTCTTATCAGTATTATTATTTTCAGGGTTTGTCCTATCTCAGGACTTAGAGTATTCAATGCAGGACTACAACTCTACATCCCCTACATATGGGATGGATGTATGGTACCCTGAATACACAGACTATATCACGCTTCACTATTTTTCTACTCAGGGCTGAAACGGCTGAACGAATACTTTTGGGCAGTTGTCCAATTTTCAGGAAGAACTAAGAAGTGAGGGATATGAAAACGTTGTTATTATTGCTGTTGGTCAATCAGTAGCAACTAACTTTAACTCAAATTTTTGTGCTAACTCAAATTTACCCCTAGTAGTTGACGTCTACCCAAACTATGAGATTAGAGATTTATTCAATGGGTCACACAAGCAAGTTGTTATAATAGATGCCGATCAAAATGAAATCGGGAGAATTAGCTTGGGCAGTGGTCTAAATTCATCTGCAGAAAACTATATTAGAAATGCTATCATTAATAACTACCCAGAGGAATCTGTTCTAGGTGATATTAACGCAGATGAAATCGTTAATATCCAGGATATAATTTTATTAATCAATATGATACTTGGTCAAGAATCAAGTGAGTCTGGTGATGTAAACTTTGATGGGAACGTTGATATACTAGATGCTGTTGTACTAGTAAATATGATTCTGCAACCATAAGTGCGCCTATATCCCCTACTACTTCTATTAATAGCCCTGGCTTCAAGCCAGCATAGATCTTTCTATTCAGTCGGTGACACTGTAAGCTATGAAGACCAAAATTTAGAGTTCAATGTCTGCCACGGCGATGGTAACTATGAAATCGGAGAAAGTTTTTCATTATCAAATTTCAATGGAGAAGTTAATGGAGGTGACTACAAGGTATCTCTGATTAGTATGAATGCCACATGGTGACCCGCTTGCTATGATTTCGTCAGTTTGATGGACTCTCTAATGGAATACACCACACAGAATCAAGATGTAGAGTTTATTGTCTCTCTTGACTATAACCTTGAAGCCTTTTCAGACTATCAGTGTCTTGAGTGGGGAGAACTCTATGAAACTCTAGGTATCTATGATCATGACCCCCTAATTCTAAATGGAGATACAGATTTTGATTCTGATGGATACTACGATCACCACCTGTGGAATATGTTTGCAGGGGCAACATACTCTTCATATGCTATAATTGACCACAATATGGTTGTTCGATATCTTTTTGATTCTCCAAACTATAACAATTTTAGAAATATTTATCTTCCCAATCTAATTAATGAAATGTATGGGTGCACGAACCTTGATGCTATAAACTACAGCAATAACGCAGTCTATGATAATAACTCATGCATATATGGTGGTGACTTTAATCAAGATGAAAATATTGATGTAAATGATATTATAGTACTCCTTAACATGATTATTAATATTGGAATAGATGCTAATGGAGATTTGAATGCTGATGGAAATACAGATATCCTTGATATTATTGCACTTGTCAATATAATACTCTACGATTAGTTTAAGATATACACTACCAATTAGACCCCCAACAGAAAGCTACTTTACATAGATAGCATTATTTTGTAGATTTGAGGTAAATGAAGAATATAAGCATCACTATAATAGTACTATTTATTTCAGTATTAAATTCACAATCATTTGAAGAGCACATTGTATCACTTTTTGCGCTGGATGCATTCTATGTTGATGCAGAAGATATTGATGGGGATGGAAATATTGACATCCTATCTGCTTCCAGATTTGATGATAAAATTTCATGGTATGAAAATGATGGAAATCAAGAATTCACTGAACACATACTAACTACAGATGCAAATCATGCGCACTCAGTTATGGCTGCTGACATTAATCAGGATGGTATGATGGATATTCTTGCTTGCTCAAGAGAAATAAATAATATTGTTTGGTTTGAAAACCTCGGAAACCATGAGTTCAATGAACGTGTTATTGCAACTAACTCATATGGAGAGTATGTTGACTTTAATGATGTAGACTTAGATGGTGATATAGATATCCTTTCTGCATCTTTTTTTGATGACTCTATCTTTTGGTTTGAAAATGATGGAGATGAAAATTTCACCTCACATCTAATATCAAATAATGCTCGCTTCGCCTATTCAGTCTATGCCATTGACCTTGATAGTGATGGAGATATTGATGTCCTATCTGCATCAGTCATTGACAATAAAATTGCTTGGTATGAAAATGATGGGAATCAGGAATTTAGTGAACATATTATATCTACTAATGCTCTGTCCGCATGGGATGTGCAAGCCATTGACATGGATGGAGATCAAGATATAGATGTCCTATCCGCATCATCTGGTGATGATAAAATTTCCTGGTATGAAAACAATGGAGAGCAGGTCTTTACTGAACATATTATATCCAATAATGCTGACTATGCTCACTCTGTATTCCCAATTGATATTGAATCAGATGGTGATATTGATGTTATTTCAGCATCTATGGATGACAACAAAGTTTCTCTTTATCTTAATAATGGCCAGCAAGTATTCACTGAGGTAATTGTATCTGAAAATGCTATAGGTGCATTTAATGCATGTGCAAAGGATATAGATGGAGATGGAGATAATGATATAATATCTGCTTCAGGAGTAGATAACAAAATTTCCTGGCATGAATATATTGCCGAGGGATGTACACATGTAGAAGCCTGTAACTACAATCCATTAGCTGAGATAGATGATGAAAGTTGCATAATGCTTGGCGATACCAATGGCAGTGGTGATATTAATGAAGACGAACTAATTGATGTGACAGACCTTTTATTGATTGTATCTTACATAGTAAGTGAAACTACTTTAGACGGAATACATTGCGAAGCAAATACTCTTAGTGACTTAAATATTGATATATTTGATATTATTGTTATAATAAATTTAATTTTAGATAATCAACGAAAAAGTGGGATGTTACAATGAAATCAGTAATTATAAGAAACAAGTATCTAATACTCTTGCTATACTTGAATATAGCTCTTAGTCAAATTGTAGTAAATGAGTATTCCGCATCAAACTTAACCAGATACACAGATAACTACACCATGGAAGAGGACTGGATTGAGCTCTACAACACGGGAGATATCGATATAGACTTAGGTGGGTATTATCTTAGTGATGATATTGATGAGCCTACAAAGTGGATGATTCCAGAGGGTACAGTCATTATAGGAAATGGCTTTAGGACATTCTGGTGCTCTGGAAGAGATGAGTCCTTTCTTAATAGCTTCCATACAAATTTTAAGTTAAAACAAACAAAAGAAGAGTCGGAACATGTTATATTTTCAAGCCCAGATGGGACTATCATCGATTCCCAGGAACTCCAGATAACTCAGTTAGAGCATTCCATGGGTAGAAGCTCTGATGGGTCATCAATATGG
>MDSW01143586.1_pt1 | contig 12226 bp, 9 predicted proteins | sample 811171 | NCBI WGS metagenome assembly MDSW01 (sample SAMN05326641, study PRJNA326480) | marine metagenome | isolation source: seawater | place: Atlantic Ocean: North West | collected 2012
AAAGGATCTACAAGATTTCTTGCGGCTCGTTGAGCAGCGGGGACAACTGCGGCGAATCACCGCCCCGGTGGATGGCGATTTAGAAGCAGCTGCCATTGCTGATCGCGTCCTGGCCATGGGCGGACCGGCCCTGCTGTTCGAGAACGTGCGCGGCAGCTCGATGCCACTGGTGCTCAATCTTCTGGGCACCGTCGAACGGGTGGCCTGGAGCATGGGGCTTGAGCGGGTCGAAGAACTCGAAGAGTTAGGCAGCCGGCTGGCGTTGTTGCAGCAACCCAAACCACCCAAAGGGCTCAAGGAGCTCACCAGCTTTTCTCGTGTGCTGTGGGATCTGGTGAAGGCAAGACCAGATCGGGATCTCACACCCCGTTGCCACCAAAAAGTGGTGGCTGAAGCTGATTTGGATCTCAACCAGCTGCCGCTCATCCGCCCATGGCCTGGCGATGCCGGCCGCGTCATCACCCTCGGCTTGGTGATCACCAAAGACCCCGAAACCAAAGTCCCCAATGTGGGGGTCTATCGGCTGCAGCAACAGGATGCCCGCAGCATGACGGTGCACTGGCTAAGTGTGCGTGGGGGCGCCCGACATCTACGTAAAGCAGCTGAACGGGGGGAAAAACTCGAGGTAGCCGTTGCCCTTGGGGTTCATCCGCTGCTGGTAATGGCAGCAGCCACTCCGATTCCGGTTCAGCTCAGTGAATGGCTTTTTGCTGGTTTGTATGCCGGCAAAGGGGTCCACCTAGCGCGCTGCAAAACGGTTGACCTCGACGTGCCCAGTCACAGCGAGATTGTTCTGGAAGGAACGATCACCCCTGGCGAAACACTCGGGGATGGTCCCTTTGGAGATCACATGGGCTTCTACGGACTTGAGGAGCCATCCCCATTGGTGCGTTTCCACTGCATGACGCAGAAACGCGATCCTGTGATGTTGACCACCTTCAGTGGTCGCCCTCCCAAAGAGGAGGCGATGCTCGCCATTGCCCTCAATCGCATTTACACGCCGATCTTGCGGCAACAAGTCAGCGAGATCGTCGACTTTTTCTTGCCGATGGAGGCCTTGAGCTACAAGCTCGCTGTGATTTCAATCGACAAGGCCTATCCAGGTCAGGCCCGACGCGCGGCCATGGCGTTCTGGAGTGCCCTACCCCAGTTCACTTACACCAAGTTCGTGGTGGTGGTTGATAAGAGCATCAATGTGCGCGATCCGCGCCAGGTCGTCTGGGCCATCGCCGCCCAGGTGGACCCCCAGCGGGATCTGTTTGTCCTCGATGACACACCGTTTGATTCATTGGACTTCGCCAGTGAGCGCCTTGGACTCGGTGGTCGACTGGCCATCGATGCCACGACCAAGGTTGGGCCCGAGAAACGCCACGATTGGGGAGAGCCATTGGGCCGTGACGCTGAAAGCGAGGCCAAGCTCGATGCCCGCTGGGAGGAACTCGGGCTAGCTGATCTGGTGGGCAACGAACCCGACCCCAGCCTGTTTGGCCTTCAGCTGGAAAACGTGCTGAAACGGCTGAGCAAATGCTGACGCGCGCTGGCACTATCGCCTTACGGGCGTTGGTGGAACTGGCCCGTTCACCGCAGAGCGTGCTCTCCGGGCCTGAGCTTGCCAAGAGGCAGGAGCTACCAGAAGCCCGTCTGGAGCAAATCCTGCTGCAGCTACGCCAAGCCAAGCTCATTGAAGCCAAAAGAGGCCGCACGGGTGGATATCGCCTCATCCGCCCTGCTGAGCAACTGAGCGCTCAGGACGTCCTTGATGCGGTGGGCGGCAGGCGCCAACTTCGATTTGAGCCTGAGCCGGCGGAGGGCGCTATCGGCCAAGCCGGACAGCGTCTTGAAAACCAACTGCAACAGAGGTTGCAAAGGGCTGTGGAGCGCGAGCTGGCGCAACTCAGTGTTGCTGAACTGCTGTATGACCAACGCAGCTGGGAAGCCAGTCTTGATCCAGATCAGGGCTTGATGCTGGGCTGAACCGCTCGGCTGCAGTGATGACGTAAGGCCGAAGGACCTGTCCAGCGCTGCACACTGGCGAGCGAACTGGCACGGGTGATACGCACCACCTTCGGCTTGGGGGTGCAGCGATAGAGGAATTCGAACGCTTCAGCCGATTGACTTGGGCCACTGGAGACCTGCTTGTACATCAGCGGAAAACCACTGGTATCGCCGTCTTGCCATTGGTAATCGCAGATCAATTGATGCGCATCAACACAGCCCTTGCGAAGCCAAAGGCCAGGAGGTGCTTGGGGCTCAGAACGAGCGACCTGGGGAAAGGCCAAGCAACTGAGCACCAACAGCATCAAGCCGGAGCGCATAGGGGCTCAAAAGCACTTTGTGCAAGGTATGGCCTCAGCGCGTCAATGCAAGCCCCTTCAAGGTCAAGAACAGGTGTAGGCCTGACCGCGATAGGAGCATTGGCTTGACTGCTCGCTTGGGGTGTCGTGGTGGACATCCACATAAGCGATGCCGCGATAGGCCTTAGCCATCATCAGTTCGGCCTCAAAGCGACGTTGTGCCCTGATTTGCCGTTCTTTGATCATTGAGAGGACATTCATGGGGACCTCCATGCATTGCCCGCGTCCCCGTTGCCTGGCGCGGGACTAACTGCACCCCTTGATGGGGCCAACGTCCATTCACTCTACCATTTTTGGTAGCAATCGATACCGTTTTTACCTTTCTTGATTCGTGCGGTCCTGCAGCATGGGGGCAACTTCAAAGCAGCTATGGGCAGCTCCTGCCTCAGCGGCGGCGGCAGCCTTCAGGGCTCAGTGCGCGTCCCCGGTGATAAATCGATCTCCCATCGATCCTTGCTGTTCGGCGCGATCGCATCGGGAACCACAACGATCGAAGGTCTGCTGCCAGCGGAAGACCCCTTGAGCACAGCAGCCTGCTTAAGGGCCATGGGTGTGACGGTTTCAGCGATTGAAAACGCCGGAATCGTGCAGGTCGAAGGTGTCGGGCTTGATGGCCTGCAGGAGCCGACACAGGTGCTCGACTGTGGCAACTCCGGCACCACGATGCGGTTGATGCTGGGGCTACTAGCGGGCCGCAACGACAGGCATTTCGTACTCGATGGTGATGGGTCACTGCGGCGCCGGCCCATGGCACGCGTCGCCAAGCCCCTGGCTGAAATGGGAGCGCTGATCAGCGGACGAGACGGTGGAAATAAAGCACCGCTGGCGATTCAAGGCCAGAAGCTTCAAGGGACAACCATTCGCACCCCGGTTGCCAGCGCCCAAGTCAAAAGCGCCCTGTTACTGGCTGGATTGACCGCCACAGGCAACACCACAGTGATCGAGCCAGCACTCTCGCGAGATCACAGCGAACGGATGTTGCGCGCGTTTGGGGCCGATCTCATCAGCCAGCCCAAGGCCTCCGCAGGTCCCACAGTGATCGTTCAGCCAGGCGCAACGCTGAAAGGCCAACACGTCGTGGTGCCAGGGGATATCAGTTCAGCCGCCTTCTGGCTGGTGGCAGGACTGGTTGTACCTGACGCCGAGCTGACGATTGAAAACGTTGGCATCAATCCCACTCGCACTGGAATCTTGGAGGTGCTGGAGCAGATGGCCGCTCCGGTAGAGCTTCTCAACCAGCGTGATGTAGCTGGAGAACCGGTAGCCGATCTGAAAGTCCGCCACAGCCCGCTCCAAGCGTTTGAAATCAGCGGGGATTTGATTCCACGCCTGGTTGATGAAATCCCGATCTTGTCGGTGGCGGCCCTTTGCGCTGAGGGCACCAGCGTGATTCGTGATGCTGCAGAACTACGGGTTAAAGAAACCGATCGCTTGGCCGTGATGGCCAGACAGCTGCGAGCCATGGGAGCTGAGCTAGAGGAGACCAGCGATGGCATGGTCATTCCTGGTGGCCAGCACTTGCGCGGGGCTGAAGTCGACAGCGAAACCGATCACCGGGTAGCGATGAGCCTGGCAGTGGCGGCGCTCATCGCCAGGGGTCAGAGCACCATCGCTCGAAGTGAAGCCGCTGCTGTCTCGTACCCGAGCTTCTGGGATGAATTGGCCCGTTTGCAGCGGCACTGAGGTCCGGCTGCGGCAGCAGCAAAGCGATGACGGCAGCTTCAGCCTCTGGAGTGATGAGTTTGGGCAGGCCTTTCACAGCTCCCGTGGTGCGATCAAAGAAGCGCGGGAGACATTTCTGAACCCCGCTGCACTCGATCGCTTTGCAGCAGGCAGCACGCTCAAAGTGCTCGAGCTTTGCGTTGGTACTGGAACCAATACCGCAGCCTTGATCGAAGCCTGCCAAGAGCGCGAACTTCACTTGACGTGGTGGGGCCTGGAGATGGATCAACGCCCCTTGCAGCTCGCCCTTGCTGATCAGCATTTCCGCCAGCAATGGAAGGCCTCCACTCTGCAAGTCCTTCAAGAGCATGCAGCGGCCATTCATTGGGGAGATGCCCGCCAGAGCCTGTTAGCCCTGCAAAGCCAACTCATAGGAACATGCGACCTGGTGATTCATGACGCGTTCTCCCCCAGCGTCTGCCCGCAGCTCTGGAGCCACGAGTTTCTGGCTCTGGTCAGCCGTTCACTGGCGCCCCATGGACGCCTGACTACGTACTGCTCAGCGGCGGCTGTCCGCCAAAGCCTGATGGACCACAAGTTGGAACTGGCTGGACTGCGGCCACCAGCAGGAAGCGCCAGCCACCAATGGAGCGGCGGCACCGTCGCCAGCCCCTCACCACTGGAGATGGCTGAGCCCCTGGTGAAGCTATCCACGATGGAGATCGAACATCTACAGACCCGGGCGGCCGAGCCCTATCGGGATCCAACAGGTCAAGACACCGCAGAGCAAATCTTGAAACAGCGCCGCGATCGGCAGCAAGGGGGTGATCGCTTGAGCACCAGTGCTTGGCGGCGTCGCTGGCAGCAGGGAAAGGGCCGACGAAATGCCGGTAGATTCCCGCCCAGTTGACGCATCGTGATGCTGGCGGTTGCCGTTCTGGCCGCGGGGAAAGGAACCCGCATGAAGAGCAGCCTGCCCAAGGTGTTGCAACCCCTAGCTGGAGCAACGCTGGTGGAACGGGTGCTGGATAGTGCACGAAACCTCAAGCCCGAGCGGCGCTTGCTGATCGTTGGCCATCAGGCAGAACGCGTTGAGCAACAGCTCAGCAGCGTGGGGGGCCTTGAATTCGTGTTGCAGCAACCCCAGAACGGCACAGGCCATGCCGTGCAACAACTCTTGCAACCCCTCGACAACTTCGACGGGGAATTGCTGGTGCTCAACGGCGATGTGCCGCTACTGCGCGCTGAAACGATTGATCAGCTGGTGAGCACCCATCGCAACAGCGGCGCCCAGGTGACCCTGCTCACCGCCCGACTCAAAGATCCAACTGGATATGGGCGCGTGTTTGCCGATCAACACGGCACTGTGAGCAGCATCATTGAGCATCGCGATTGCAGCGAGGAACAACGCGGCAACAACCTCACTAATGCGGGGATCTATTGCTTCAGTTGGAAGTCCCTAGCTGAAGTACTGCCGCAACTCAGCAGCGACAACGATCAAGGCGAGCTCTATCTCACCGACACCGTGGCGATGCTGGACAAGGCCATGCATGTGGAGGTGGCCGACCCCGACGAGGTGAACGGGATCAACAACCGTCAGCAGCTGGCGCAATGCGAAACGATGCTGCAAGAACGCCTACGACAACACTGGATGGCCGAGGGGGTGACCTTTGTTGACCCCGCCAGTTGCACGCTTAGCGAAGGGTGTCAATTCGGACGCGATGTGGTGATTGAGCCGCAGACGCACCTACGTGGCCATTGCAAGATCGGCGACCACAGCCGGCTGGGCCCAGGTTCGTTAATCGAGGATGCCGAGCTTGGCCATGGAGTCTCCATCGTGATGTCGGTGGTGCGCGACGCCAAAGTTGGTGATGACGTTTGCATTGGTCCCTTTGCGCACCTGCGTCCAGCAGCCGTCATCTCCAACAACTGCCGCATCGGCAACTTTGTCGAGGTCAAAAAAAGTGTGGTTGGCGAAGGCAGCAAGGTGAATCACCTCAGCTACATCGGTGATGCTGAGCTCGGATGCGGGGTGAATGTAGGAGCTGGCACCATCACGGCGAACTATGACGGGCTCAACAAGCACAAGACCGTGATTGGTGATGGCAGCAAAACAGGAGCCAATTCGGTCTTGGTTGCGCCAATCCAACTGGGCCGCCAAGTGACTGTCGCGGCAGGGTCAACGCTCACTAAAGATGTACCTGATGGTGCTTTGGCCTTGGGCCGTGCCAAGCAACTGATGAAAGAGAACTGGACTGGACCGCAGGGGTAGCCAAACGGCTATGGATCAAACATCCCTTTGAATCTCAATCGCTGTTGGATAGGGAATCACAATCTCTTGAGCGGCAAGGGCAACGAGAATGTCCTGATTGATGCGGTTGATGGAATCGTTGAAAGCGTTATAAGAAAGTCCCTGGGCAAACAGTTGGCACTTGAAGTCGTAACTGAACTCAGAGATCTGCAACAAACGGCAGGCACGCAATGAAAAACCTGGATTTCTTAGGGTGATCGCGTTAACGATCGAAGGAATGCTGGCAAGTTGCTTGGCTGTTGTGTCGTAAGAAACTGGCAGGACGAAATGGGAGCGACTGACTTGATCAATCAGTTGCTCAAGTCGAAGCACTAAGGACTCTTTTAAAGCCAAGTAATCAGGCCAATTTTCGACACAGATCAAGCCGATACAGAGCAGTTCTGGATGACCATTGCTCTGCACCTCAGCTGTCACACAGGGGTTTTGGAACTCGGATTGGTCAGCAAGAAAATCACGAGCCAACTCAAGCAGGTCGGTGAGTTGGTCTGGGGTGAATGGCTGATCTTGATCAAGGCCAATCCTTAACTCAAGGCCTTGGCTATGGATTGAATTTTGGCCAGAGGAAATGCTGGGTTGATGACGAGAAAAATTATTAACAACACAGTCCTCTGCCACTGCATTCGGGATCGTGATCATGCCGCTGGCTGTTTGTAGTTCTACAGAACGCAGACCGATTTTGGTGATAAACCCAAGGTCATCACCAATCCCACAAAATTCGCCGACTCGCAAGGGACGATCCGTCTGAAGGGAAAGCCCAGCGAAGAGATTTCCCAGTAATTTCGAAGCGCCAAGACCAATCGCCAGACCAGGAACCGTCGAAAGAGCCAGCACAAGTGTTGGAGATAAACCAAGCTGCAACAACATGCTGTAAATCAGCAGGATCGCAATCACTCCAGCAGTAATCCGGCACAGTGGCATAACACGATTACTGGTGCGCAACAGCTTCCAGGATTCATGACTTCCAGAGAAGGTCACCAGTGATTCAGAAGCACTGCGGCCTAGCGCTTCAAAAAACAGAAAAACAAAAAGAATAAAAACACTAAAGAATATGATCTCAAATGAAATAGTTAAGATGACAAGCGGAGTGCCTGTGAAATTGAGGTATTCATCAATGAACCATTCAGTCAACTTTGATAGTGGCAACAGCGGCAAAACAACCAATACACGCCGCCAAGCAATTGTATCGAGCATCCAAATGGAAGAAGACTGGTCACTATCAAGCGATTGCAAGCGGTAGGAGTTCACCAGAGACTTCAGCAGCCTCAGAAAAATGAGAATAAATATGCTAATCGCAAGGATTGAGAGAAGAACCTGAAAGATTGTTTCTCCTAAGAAAATATCTGTTTCAAGAAGCTGTCGCAGCGATGAAGGCATCATCAGATACCACTTGGGCGGGAAGAGATGCCCTGGTGTGTGGATAAAGTCCTGATAAAAGGAGGCGGTTACAAAAGGCTGGCCGGATAAAGCTTCTGCCGGGCCTCGGACATGCTCATACATCTGGGCTGCAGCCGCTACAGTCTCAGCCGAGAAGTAGTAGTCAGAATTTTGCGGGTCTTCCGCCAGATGGCTTGTCAAGGTGATTGATGTACCAGGCAATGTCCATGACTGTGTTTCCTTGGATCGGCCGTCATTGATTTCTTTCATACCAGTGGCATCTGGAATGATGATTGGCTCTCGACTGTTATGAAAGGCATAATCCAAAACATGCTTAAGCTGAATAGCAGCTTCATCCTTTAAATAAGGTCTTACAGCCTTAGCAAATAGTGAGCCATCAAGCGCTTGCACAGCAGCACTAAATAACTCTTCTGCTTCATCCATTTCTGCCAACGTTTGCTGATCCCAAAACCAACCTGGATCTTTGAGATGTGCTGCTGTGATGTCATCAACAACGATGCCAACATCCGCCATTACTGCATAAAAATTTAATAAGGTGTCGCGCGGATTATCACCAACCACTTGCCCTAAAGGGGTGTGAAGCCAGAAATCAGCTCGACCCCTAAGATTTTCATAGAAGGGCTGCTGTTGGATAGCAAGAATTGGGTATTCACTCTGATATTTGGCATCCAGAGATCTGGAGTTTGGTTGCTGAAGATCAGCCAGACTTGGCAAACCTGACAACAACAGAACGCAGAAGATCCCGAGCAAAAAAGCCCGGACAAACCTAAATCCCTTCACAGGTTGGGTACTGGTGGCAACACCATAGGTTCAGCGCAAAGCGTTCACCACTGCACGATCCCCAGTGGGTCACCCTCAGCGTCCAGCAGAATCCAACAGAGGAATCAAGCGCTCCAAAGTAATTCCACGACTCGCCTTCAACAGCAAATGGTCGCCAGGACTGAGCCATTGAATGAGGGGTTCAGCTGCTGCTTCGGGGCTACCAACACAAATCACGTTGGCCAGGCCTGCTGCACCATCGATCACTGCACTGGCCTCAGGTTCCTCAGCCACGACCACCAAACCATCGAGTCCTAGGGCTGCTGCTTTCTCTCCCACCTGGCGATGCAGGCTCAAACTCTGTTCCCCGAGTTCCAGCATGGTGCCAACCACGGCGTAGCGACGGCCGCCTGGCTGTTGGTGCAACAGCTCCAAGCTGGCCAACATCGCTTCAGGTGAAGCGTTATAGGTCTCATCGAGGATGTTGATACCGTTGATCGAAAGACGTCGGGACCGGCCGCCTGGCAGCGATACGGACAACTCACTGAGCTGCGCCACCGTGACCCCTAGTTCCTGGGCAGCTGCCAAGGCCAACAAGAAATTGCGGGCGTTATGGCGGCCTTCTAAAGGGTTGATCAGATTGAGACCTAGGCTGGGTAGTTCAAGGGTTTGCCCCTCAAGCTGAGCGATCCAGTCCGCAGGAGGTGTCCCTGGCTCCAAGGGGTCATCGCCAAGAGCAACCCGCTGCACCCGACCTGACCAAACCCGACTGACCTCTGATTCCAGTAAGGGGTCACCAGCGGGAATCACCAGCAGACCTTCCGGCTTGAGCTGATCGGTGATTTCACATTTGGCTTGGGCGATCGCAGCACGGCTACCCAAACGACCGATATGGGCCGTGCCGATGTTTGTAATCACAGCAACATCAGGCTCAGCGCAGATACTGAGGCGCTGGATCTCACCAAGACCACGCATGCCCATCTCCAAGACAAGACCGGCATGGTCGCCGTGACTGCGCAGGATGGTGCGGGGAACACCAATATCGTTGTTCTCGTTGCCGATGCTGCTTTCAATCGTGCCCAGAGGAGTCAGACAAGCTTTGATCAACTCACGGGTTGTTGTTTTCCCTGCAGAACCCGTGACGGCAACAACTGGACATTGAAGTTGCCTGCGCCAAGCCAGGGCGATCTGCTGGTATGCGCGCAGGGTGTCATCGACCACCACAGTGGCCAATTGCTCTGGCACATAGCCAGCCCAATCACGGGCGATCAATGCCCCTGCTACTCCAACGCTGACTGCCGCATCAAGGAAGTCATGACCATCAAAGCGTTCTCCTCGTAGAGGGATGAACAGGTCGCCAGTCTGCAAGGCACGACTATCGGTGCTGATGTTCTCAAACACCCAGGCCAGGGTGGTTGGATCAGCAGGAGAACTGCGACGTTGAACCGGAGCATCAAGCAAGCGCGCCAGATCCTGCAGGCAGAGCGAGGGCGTCATGAAGCTGCCAGGTTCCAGAGAATCATGCCCTCTCCCACTTGGGCCGAGCGCCCAACAAGCTTGCCATTGGCATCAACGAGCTGCAGGTTGTCGTAACCGATCGAACGGCTCAGCTCCAACCAATGGTCCGCTTGTTTCTGCCGAGCAGGAACAGGCAGGGCTACAAATCCTTCACTGGGAGTGAGTTCCAACAAACCCTGATCTGGCAGGGGATGAATGGAGCCGATCAGATCGGCAGTGGCACCGTCTTGAAGCAAGGCCAATAGCGGATCCAAGCTGACCAAAGGTTCAGCAGGGAGAGGCAATGGCTCAGCCACAGTCTCTAACTCTGTTTCTGGATCTGGGGTCGGCAGCGGCGCCGGCAGCTCAAAGGCCTGCTGAAGTTGCTGCTCAACCGAAATAGACGAGGGAACCTCGGAAGGAACCTCCTCAGCACTACGCCCGACAACAAACGGCAAGCTCAACAGAGTGATAACCAAACCCAGCAGCAAGGGCCAAAACCAAGCCGTGAGTGCTTCGGGCCAGAAGGCTGGTACTGAAAGATCACCCTCGCGGTTGCGGCGCCATAACTCGCGTAGGCGTAGGACAAATGCGGAACCAACAGCTGGTAGATCACGGGCCAGATCCTGCCGGAGTTGCTTCCAGGGGCTGCTCCAAGGAACGGGGAGCAGCGACGGTTTCTCCGGTTTGGTCTGGGGTCCGTCCATCAACTGCCGTTTCGGCGGAGCAAGCCAAGTGGATTAAAGCGCCGTTGCGGGTTCGGGTCAGCCGCTTCAGCAGCAGCACGAGCTGCTTGTTGCTCAGGTGGCTGGGGAATTGAAAATGCGGCGACAGCTTCTGCTTCTGGTGTTGGCTCTTTCATCCCGCAGACATCGCGGTACATGCGGTCGTACTCAAGGGCAGATCGGGCCCAACTGAAATCAACCTTCATCACTCGCTTCATCAACTGCTGCCAGCTGTCTTGATGGCGATAAGCCTCCCAGGCGCGCACTAGAGCGGTGTAGAGGTCAATTGCCTCGTAGCGGTCAAAGCAGAATCCATTGCCCTCTTGCACAGCGGGGACATACGGCGGCACGGTGTCGACAAGCCCGCCAACACGGCGAACGATAGGAATGGTGCCGTAGCGCATGGAGAGCAGCTGACTGATGCCGCAGGGCTCAAAGCGTGAAGGCATCAAAAAGGCATCACTGCCCGAATAAATCAGACGCGAAAGATCGTCGTCGTAGGTGAGGAAAGACGCAAACCGGCCACCGTGCTGACTTGCCATCTGCCAGAGACCCGACTCCAAGTGACGATCCCCAGTTCCAAGAACAACGATCTGGGTATCGGTGTAAGCGAGGAGCCGCTCAGCGACCTGCAGCAAAAGTTCCACGCCCTTCTGGTCCACCAAGCGGCTGACCAAACCGATCACGAAAGTGTCGGGATTGACCTGCAAACCCATACGCTCCTGCAGAGCGCGCTTGCAAACCGCTTTGCCACTGAGATCGCCCGCGCTGTAGGTCGCAGGGATCCGCGTATCAGTCGCTGGGTTCCAGGCCTCTACATCGATTCCATTGAGGATGCCCCGCAACTTGCCGCTGATGTAATTCAGCAACCCCTCGAGTTGTTCGCCGTATTCCGGTGTGCGGATCTCCTGGGCGTAGGTCGGTGAAACAGCATTGACCCGATCGGCGTACAAAAGAGCGGCCGCCATGGTGTGGTCACCTTGCATGTACCAGGGGCACCAGGTCATGCGCTCGAGTTTCCAGCGCCAAGGGCCTTGGTACTTGAGGTTGTGGATCGTGAAGACCGTGCTGATCTCAGGATCCTGGTGCATCCACACCGGGATCATGCCGGTATGCCAATCGTGGCAATGGAGCACCTGGGGCTTCCAGACGTTCCAAGCAAATTCGGAGGTGGCGCTAGCGAAGAACGTGAAGCGCCAGTCCTCGTCTTCACCGCCATAAATGCGCTCACCGTCAAAGACAGGATGACCGAGCAAATAGATGGTCAGACCAGTCTTGGGGTGCCGGGTCTCATAGACCGCGAAGTCGGTGCCCATGGTCTGGGCTCGCCAGATCGGTTCAGCAGGTATGTCCAGCTGAGACCAGAGCTTCCCGTACCCCGGCATGATCACGCGGACATCGTGACCTAACTCAGCCAAAGCAGGGGGCAGTGAACCCACCACATCCCCCATGCCGCCGACTTTCACCATCGGTGCGCATTCGGCCGCAGCAAAGAGGATGCGCATCAAAGTCCCGCCATGTGC
>MDSW01108859.1_pt1 | contig 12223 bp, 17 predicted proteins | sample 811171 | NCBI WGS metagenome assembly MDSW01 (sample SAMN05326641, study PRJNA326480) | marine metagenome | isolation source: seawater | place: Atlantic Ocean: North West | collected 2012
GCATTTAAAAAATTAATTAAAAAAACAAGTAAAATCTTATAACAATTAGCTAGGTAATTTAAATGAATGATTTAGGTATTTATATACATTGGCCTTTTTGTATAGTGAAATGCCCATATTGTGATTTTAACTCACATAAAATTACGAATTATAATGAAAATGATTGGTTAAATGCATACTTAGATCAAATTGATTTTTTAAAAACGTTTTGTTTAAATAATTTTATAAATATTAACAAATTAAGTTCTATTTTTTTTGGAGGAGGCACACCATCTTTGATGAAACCTCATGTTATCGAAAAAATAATTGAGAAGGCTCTAAATACTTTCGGTTTTAAAAATAACATTGAAATTACCTTAGAGGCTAACCCAAGCACTTTAGAATTTAAAAATATTAAAAGCTTTAAAGAAGCTGGCATAAATAGAGTTTCTTTAGGTGTTCAAGCATTAAATGATAACGATCTAAAATATTTAGGAAGGATACATAAATTTTCAGATATTACCATTACACTTAATCAAGTTTTAAAAGTTTTTGAAAACACTTCTATTGATTTGATTTTTGGTTTACCTAATCAGTCTCTATCCATTTGGGAAAAAGAACTAGATAAATTTTTACTGAATTTTGATCCCCAACATATTTCAGCTTATCAACTAACAATTGAAAAAGGAACCAAGTTTTTTAATTTACTTAATAATAATAAAATAGAACCCATAAATGAAGAAACAGAAGAACAGTTTTATAAATTAACAAAAAATATTGTTGAAAAGCATCATTTCATACAATACGAAATTTCAAATTTTTCAAAAAATAATTTTAAATCAGTTCATAATCAACTTTATTGGAAATCTGAAAATTGGATTGGTATTGGTCCTGGTTCAATAAGCAGGTTGTGGGACAAAGATAAAAAAAGATACGAAATTGAAAATTACAAAAAACCATCTACTTGGCTTAAAAATATAATTTTTAATCAAAATAAATTAAAAAAAATACAACTAATTGACAATGTAATTTCTGATGATGAAATATTAATGATGGGATTAAGGTTAAGTGAGGGAATTGAAATAAAAAAGCTAACAAATTTTAATTTGATAAAACAAAAAAACTTTAGACAATTATTAAAAAAACGTCTGATAAAAATTGAAAATGAAAAAATTATAATTGAAAATCATTATTTAATTAAATTAAATACTATCCTTTCTAAAATTATGAACAATCAACAACTTCTTTAACTTTGCCTAGTGAATTAATTTTAAATAATTTTGATGGTCGAAACACATGACCATTATTATAAAATTGAAATTTATTTCCTAAAATTGCAAATTTATTTTTATTTTTTCTTATTAAATCTTTAAAAGTTAATTCTTGATTTACAAGCCAAATTGAAATTTTAGAAAGATCATAACCTAATCTTGCCAATTCATTTGGAGTTCCAAACCACATTGAATTCCATTTTTTTTCAAAAACTGCCTTTTGATTTTGTTCAACGATAGGAAATTTTGCATTTATTAAAGAATGTTCATTAATTAATAATTCATCATTTAAAATTGAAGTGCCTAATATATCAGTTTGTTCCAGATCTAAATCATAAAAAGTCAATATTGGCATTACTTCTAAAACAAAATTAGTATTTCCGATTAGAAAAATAGAATCAAACTTTGGTAAAAAAATGTCATTTTCGTCAGATTTTTCTTTAAAACCTAAAAATTTTTTTAATTCTAAATTCAATATTTTTTTATTGGAAAGTGTTTCTTTTTGTAACAAAATTGTTTCAGCTAAAACATTATTTTTTAATTTTCTTTTGATAAATTCTAAAACTAAATTTCCATACTCATTATCAATACCAATAAAACCTAATTTTTCTCTTTTACATTTTTTAGAATATGCAATTAGCTTATTTATTTGATCTTCAGGTGAAAACCCTGTAACCCAAATATTACCTTCAGATAAACTGTGATCATTTGTAAAACTTATTACAGGAATGTCTAAATTTTTTACAGTTAATTTTAATTTGACAAGGTTTTCTCTCAAAAGAGGACCTAAAATAAGATTAGGTTTAATTTTTTGTATTAGAGTTAATATATTTTCATTTTTGAAATTTTTGCCAGTGTCAAAATACAAAAACTTTATACTTTCTTTATCTTCCTCTAATAGACCTAAATCTATTGATCTTCTCAGGTTAATCCCAAAATCTTTATATGGTCCTGTATGTGGCAATAATACTAAGACGGTTTTTTCAATTATTGTATTTTTTTTGTCTGATAGAGAGTCATAATAATTTTTAAAACTATAGTTAATAGGTTTAGTTTCATGAAAACTCTTGCTAAATGTTAATTTTTCCATACCTGTTGATGGTACTTTAGTAAACATTTTAAATGTGGCTTGAATTGCTTTTTCAGCAATCTTTAAATTTTTTTCATATTTTTTTTCATATATTCCTTCCAAATATCTTTCGTTTTTAAACTCAAAAACAACACTATTAGATGTAGATTGTTTTTTGTTTGCTAACTGCAATTTTTCTTTTTTAACATTACCTTCTTTTTTGAGAATAATTTTTGGATTTTGTATATCATTTTTATCTTTCTCTTTTTTTTCTTCATCTAATTGTAATATTTTTTTTTCAACTAAATTTTGTTTTAATTCTACATTCTCCTTACCAATATTACATGAATTCAAAAATGGTAATAAAGTAATTATATACAGAACTAAAATTTTATTAATGTTTAACATTTTATTAAATATAATTTTAGCTTATTATTATATAGTTTATTATGATTTGGTAAAGTGGAACAATTATCTAAATTTTTTGAGAATATCTTTATTGAAAAATCATGCCTATATATAGTTTCTACTCCTATAGGTAATTTAAATGATGTTTCATTAAGATGTATTAAAACACTTCAAGAGGTTGATTACATTTTATGTGAGGATACAAGAGTTACAAAAAAATTGTTATCAAAATTTAATTTAAAAAATAAATCATTAGTTTCTTATAACGATTTTAATGCTAAAATAAAAAGACCACTAATAATAAAAAATTTGTTAAAAGAGCAATTTAACTATGCTATTGTTTCAGATTCTGGTACTCCTTTAATTTCTGATCCTGGTTACAAATTAGTAAAAGATTGTTTAAAAAACAAGATTAAAGTAACACATATTCCAGGGCCAACTTCTGTAATTTCAGGTTTGATATTGTCTGGATTACCAACTAACAATTTTGTGTTTTGTGGATTTTTTGAAAAAAATCCAAATAAAAAAAAATCACAACTACTTAAATATAAAGAAATAGATATAACAACTATTTGGTTTGATAGTATTAATAGAATTCATGGAACATTAAGTTTAATTAATGAAGTATTTGGTAACAGAAATATTGCTGTTTTAAGAGAATTAACAAAGTTAAACGAGGAGATTATCCAAGATAAAGTATCCGATATAATAAAAGCTATTAAAACTAGATCTAACTTACGTGGTGAAATAGTGATAGTGATTGCTGGATATAAAAAAGAGAAATTTAATGACAAAGAACTAAAACAATTAATTTTAAAATATAGTCAAAATAAAAGTAATCTAAATAAAAGTACAAAAAATTTATCCGTTCTACTCTCAGATAAAACTGGATTACCTAGAAATTTTATTTACAATGAAATTTTAAAATTTAGGAAAACTAAAAATGAGAATTTATAAAGTATTATTAATATTAATAATTTTTCACACCACTCAATCCTGCGCACCACTATTAGGAGGGCTTGGAGCTGTAGCAATTGGAGGAGCAACAAAAGAAAAAGGAATTGGAACAGCTTTCAATGACAGTATTATTAAAGTCAATATATTAAACGCTTTTTACAAATGGGACAAAAATATTGCTGATGATTTGAAAATTGTTGTCGAAAATGGCTCAGTTCTTTTAACTGGAAAGGTTAAAAAATCTAAACAAAAAATTAAACTAACAAAGATTTCGTGGGGCATAAGAGGGGTAAAAGAAGTAAATAACAAAATTCAAATTTCAGATGTGTCCAATGTCAAAAACATTGCAAGAGATATTGCATCAGTTGGAGAAATTAGAGCAAAGTTACTAGCTCATACAGAAATAAATAGTCTTAACTTTTCAATTGATGTTGTAAATGATGCTGCATACTTAAGTGGTATTGCATCTAGTCAGAACGAAATAAATTTAGTAACTAACATTGCTCAAGAGGCAAGATTTGTTAAAGAGGTATTTAATTATATTAAAATTAATCCTGATAACAGATGAAAAAAAAGTTAAATATTGCAATCCAAATGGATCCTCTAGAAGATTTAAATTTAAAAGGGGACACTACTTTTGCTCTGGCAATGGAAGCACAAAGTAGAAATTATCATTTATCTCATTTCACACCAAATGATGTTTTCTATAAATCTGGAAAAGTTTATGCTTATACAAAGAAATTAAATATTTTTTTTAAAAATGGTAATGAAGACTTTAGTTATGAACAAGAAAAACTCGAAGATTTATCTAGTTACAATATTATTTTGATGAGACAAGACCCTCCTTTTAATTTAGCATATATCACTGCTACACATTTACTTGAAAAAATTGCATCTAAAACTTTGGTTATAAATAACCCTTATGAAGTCAGAAATGCTCCAGAAAAAATATGTGTTACAGAATTTCACAAAATCATGCCAAGAACTCTTATTTCAAGAAATTTACAGTCAATAAAGAATTTTAGAAAAACATATAAAAATATTATAATAAAACCTTTATATGGGAATGGTGGTGACGGTGTTTTTCATATAAAGCCAAATGATGACAATTTTAATTCGATCATAGAAATGTTTCTTAAACAATATAAAGAACAGTTCATGATTCAAGAGTACATACCTGAAATAAGAAATGGAGATAAAAGGATTATATTAATTGATGGTGAAGTTGTAGGAGCAGTTAATAGAGTTCCTGCAAAAGGAGATAGTAGGTCAAACATGCATGTTGGAGGAACACCTAAGAAAACAGTTTTAAACAAAAACGATCTTTTAATTTGTAAACAAATTTCTAAATTTTTAAAAGAAAAAAGTCTTTTTTTCGTTGGAATAGATGTTATTGGAAAATATATAACTGAAATTAATGTTACTTCACCTACTGGATTAAGAGAGATAAACAAATTTAATAAAATTAAAATCGAAAAGTTATTTTGGGATAAATTGGAAAAAAAACTAACTTATCATAAAACCTAAGTTTTTACCTGCCAACAAATGAAAATGAAGATGTGGAACATCTTGATTACCATCTTTTCCAGAGTTTGTTATTATTCTATAACCTTTATTAGTAAGATCTAATTTTATAATAATCTTGTTAATTAATGCATAAAAGTCAATTATTTCTTCTTCTGAAGCATTAGAAATAAAATCATTAAAATTTATATATTCTTTTTTGGGTATAATCAAAATATGAACTGGAGCCTTTGGAGCAATATCCTTAAACGCAAGTGCATTCTTATTTTCATCGACCAATTCACAAGGTATTTCTTTTCTAATTATTTTTGCAAAAACATTGTTTTTATCATAATCCATTTGAACTCTTTCTCTTTTTATTTACTTCTCTATGTTTTAATTCGTCCCATACATCTTTAGGATTGATGTCTAAATATATCCAAGAAACTAGAAGATGATAAAGTAAATCAGCCGATTCATTTATCAATTTCTTTTTGTCCTTTTTCAATATTTCAATTATTACTTCAACACTTTCTTCTCCTATTTTTTTAGAAAGCAAATTTGGATTTTTTATTAAAGTTAAAGTATAAGAATTTTCTACGTCTTCTTTTTTTTTATTAGACAACGTAATAAATAAATTTTCTAGATAATTTTTTTCCACTTTTCCTACCAAGTTTGACGAATTGAAATACCATGATGTTGCATTTCTTTTTTTACTTTTTCAATAGAATATATTCCATAATGAAAAATTGAAGCTGCCAAAACAGCAGAGGCTCCCCCCTCTTCAACCACCTTTACCATATCTATTGGCTTTCCCGCTCCGCCTGAAGCAATAACTGGAACTGATACATTTTTAGAAATCATTGACGTTAAAGTTAAATCGTATCCAGACTTAGTCCCATCGGAGTTCATAGATGTTAATAATAATTCCCCTGCACCAAGCTTAACTCCATGCATAGCCCATTCAAGAACATCTAAATCTGTTTTCTTCCTTCCACCATGAGTTGATACATTATAACCAGATTTTTTATTGTTGATATCCTTATAGGCATCTATAGCTAAAACTACACACTGACTTCCAAATTTATTGGCTGCTTTTTCTATTAATAAAGGTTCACTTACTGCGGCAGAGTTTATTGATATTTTGTCTGCTCCAGATTTTAACAATACATTAAAATCTGATACCTTGCTTACCCCTCCTCCTACAGTAAGAGGTATAAAACAACATTCTGCCACTTTACTTACAACATCATATATTGTTTTTCTATTTTCATTTGTTGCAGAAATATCTAAAAAACATAGCTCATCTGCTCCTAATTTATTATATAATTTTGCTTGTTCTACTGGGTCTCCTGTATCAATTAAATCAGTAAAGTTAATTCCTTTTACTGTTCGTCCATTATATACATCTAAACATGGTATTATTCTCGTTGATAACATCTTAAGGATAAATTATTTTATTAATTTCATCTAAGGAAACTCTTTTTTCATATATAGCTTTACCAACCACAACACCTACAATACCATATTTATTTAAATTATATAATTCAATAATTTCTTTAATATCTGAAATACCGCCTGAAGCAATTATTGGCAAATCTATTGATTTTGAAAATTTTAATGTTTGATTTATATTTGCTCCTTCTAATGATCCATCTCTCTCAATATCAGTGTAAATTATAGAACTAATTAATGATTTATCTAATCGCTTTATTATTGAAAAAGGATTTAAATCTAACTGATTTTTCCATCCATGTATAGCTACTCTATTCTTTCTTACATCAATACCTAACACTAATTTACTGTTATAATCTTTTCCTAAAGAATTTATTATATCTGGACTTTCATAAGCTAAAGTTCCAATTATGACTCTTGTGATTCCTTTATCTATCCAATATTTTATTTTATCATAAGACCTAACTCCACCTCCTAATTGGATATTTATTTGTTTGTTAAAACTTTTAATAATTTTTAGAATAGCGTCTTCGTTATTTCCTAAACCTAATGCTGAATTAAGATCAACAACATGAAGCCATTTGCAACCTTTATTTATAAACCATTCAACTTGCTTTAATACATCTGTTTCATAAACTGTTTCTGTTTGAAAATCACCATGTAATAATCTTACACATTTACCATTTTTAAGATCTATTGCTGGATATAAATGAAATTTATTCATTTTTTTTACAATTCTTTATAATAATAATAACCAGAAATGTATTTATTTTCTACAAATGCTGATTTTGGATTAACACCACATTTTATAAAACCTGACTGCTCATAGATTTGTATTGCACGATGTTGAGTTTCTCTTACTTCCAATGTTATAACTTTAAAACCTTGCATTTTGGCTTCATCTTCTGCCTTTTGAAAGAGAGATTTTGCCAAACCGTATCCTCTGGCCCACGATGCAAGAAAAAATGTGCTTAAAGTGCACAAATGTGCTTGAGCTTCATTATTTCTTGTAGGTTTTATTAATTGTACCGACCCTGCAACTAAGTTATCTAATTTTCCTATTATTAATATTCTTTCAGGAATTAAAGAAACACCTTTCCAAAAATCTTCTAATTTTTTTCTTGATGGCGGACTAATCCAACCAAATCCACCATCAGCCAAGATAGCTTCTTCTGTTGCATCACATAATTCTTGTAAATCTATCTTACTTAATCTTCCAACTTTAATTGCCACAATATTTGGCTTAGGTAAATTAGATTTAAATTTTTCAATATTCATATTAAATTCTCATATATGATTTAACCAATTAAATAATATTTTTTGTCCTACAATACCACTTTTTTCTGGATGAAACTGTAATCCGTAAATATTATTTTTTTTAATAACTGCTGGTATTTCTATACCGTAACTTGTATAAGCTAGGAGGTTTTCTTGGTTTTTAACATCAAAATAATATGAATGAACAAAATAAAACTGCTCGTTTGTATCAATATTTTTAAATAATTCATCATTCCATCTTAATTTTATTTGATTCCAGCCCATATGTGGAATTTTAAATTTCTGACTATCTTTATGTTTTTTGTAGTTAAGCAATTTTACTTTTCCATTTATCCAGCCTAATCCCTTATGTTTTCCATTTTCAAAACCAAAATCAGCTAACAATTGCATACCAACGCAAATACCTAAAAATGGCTTTAATCGGTTTAAAACATTTTCACTTAATGTATCAACCAAACCTTTTTGCTGAAAAATATTTTTTTTACAATTTTTAAAAGAACCTACTCCAGGTAGTATCAGAGCATCACATTTATTTATATCATCTCTCAAACTTGATATTTTTATTTCATAACTTGATTCAAATTTTTCTATTACAATTTTTAATGCATTATATACGGATTTAACATTACCAGACCCATAATCAAGAATAAGTAAAAGCATTATAAATTAGTTTTAATCAATTATTCCCTTTGTTGAAGGGACTATGTCTACATTATGAATATCAATAGTCAAACTTTTTCTTAAACAAACTGCTAAAGCTTTAAAACAAGACTCTATCACATGGTGAGCATTACTGCCATATCGATTGTTCAAATGAATTGTAAATTTTGCGGATTGAGAAAAAGCCTGAAAAAATTCTTTGAATATTTCTGAGTCTATATTACCAATTTTATTATTTGGTAAAAAAACTTTCCAAACTAACCAAGGTCTTCCTGAAATATCAATAGAACAGTTGGTTAATGTTTCATCCATAGGTAGATCAATAGAATAAAACCTTTGAATACCTTTCCTTTGAGTTAATGCATCACTGATTGACTTACCTAATGTCCATCCAATGTCCTCTACGGTATGATGAGCATCTATTTCTATATCACCCTTACATCTTAGCTTTATATCAATCAAACTATGTTTTGATAATTGTTCTAACATATGTGTAAAAAATGGAAGTGGTGTTTCTATATCATAAATACCTTTGCCATCGATATTTACTTCTACTGAAATTTCTGTTTCTTTTGTTTTTCTATAATTAGATGAGTATCTTATTTTTTCATTTTTCTTAAACACAAGTTTATACCACTCTATTATTAATTATTTAAATATTTTTCCATATTTTTAATATTAACATAAATTGCTCCTTCACCTCCAAACTTCTGAGGCATGGTTGTAAAACCAATAATAAATTTAGAAGTATCCTCTTCAGTAAGCCATTTCGGAGCACCTATTTTCAAAACCCCTTTATTATTTTGACCCTTACCAGTAATAATTAATATATGTCTTATTTTCTGAAAAAAACAATTTTTTATAAAGTTTTTAACCTTTTCTTTTGCCTTCATTTGATTCAATCCATGTAAATCTATATAGGCTTCAATTTGAATTTTTTTCTTTTTTAATAATTTTAAAGCGTTTTCATTTATTGCAAAATCTTTACGATCTGATAACAAAAACTTTTTTTTTTCAGAATACTCAATATTCTTTACTTCAGTAAAATCAGATTTTTTAGTTATATTTTTAAATTTTGTTTTATATAAATTCCACAAAGATAAATCTTCTTTTGATAACTTTGACATTTATTTAATCTATAGTGGTCTCTATAAGAGTCCAATTTTTGTCATTTGAATTTATATCTTTTTCAAATTTCCATAGATCTTTAACTGTAATGATTTTGTCTAAGTCACCATCAATTATTTTATTATTTTTATCTTTCAAAGCTTTAATTTGTTGAGTCTCAAAAAGTACTTGAATTTTAACATTACTTTTATATATCTCTATATCTTTAATTATAGTTTTTTGAATTTTTTTAATATTGATAATTAAAGATTCTTCATCTTTAATTCTTTCACTTATAGCAACTTGAAAATCTTTAAGTAAATTAGATTTTACGTACTTATTAATATTCTTCAAATCACCTTTTACGAAACTTTTAATTACCATATCGAAAAATATTTTGGCACCTGATAAGAAATCATTTTTCACAAAACTACTATCTAATTTTTGTAATTCAATAATTTTTTGATCTATAGAGTTAAATCCTTTCTTATTTTGTTTGGACAATTCAACTATATTGGAAATAGCGGTTTGTTTTGGATTGATTTTTTTTTCGTCTTCTGAAGGATCAAATCCCGTTTTTTCTCCTAAGATGTTTTTTAACCTGAAAATTAAAAAAATAGCTATAATTGCAAAAATAATAATATCTATGAATGGTAAAGAAAATTGCATAATGATTGACCTAGTAAACAATTTAAGTTAAAAAATTTAAAATTTCAATTAATATATGAATATAAAACGTTACTTTAAAGTCTTCAATAATTTAAAATTTAAAAATGATTAAAAAAAATACACAATTATTACAAATAAAAAGTCAATACATTAAAGATTTATCTTTTGAAAACCCATTGTCACCTAAGATTATTCCAATTGACGCAGTCCCTAAAGTTAATATAGAAGTCTCTTTAAATTTTTTAAGTTTAAAAGATGATGACCATGAATTAATTTTAAGAATAAAGTCTGATGCCAAATTTGAAGATGCAATAATATATATTGTCGAACTTCAATATGGTGGCATATTTAGTTTTAAAATTTCTGATGATAAGAAAAAAAGAGATTTTATAGTAGAAGGCGCAAAAATCTTATTTCCTTTTTCAAGATCAATTATTGCAAATATAACAAGAGATGGTGGCTATAATCCCTTAATGATTCAACCCTTCGATTTTAATAAAATCTATAAAGATTAAAACTTCTGTATTTTACGCCAAACTGAAGATTTTATTTCTTTAATAAATTTTTTATGCTGTTCATATTCATCTTCTGGAAGATAACTCATGTATTTTCTAACCTCGATCATTTTCTTTTTAGTGTTAATTAATTCCTGGTCTGTTAGTTCTTTAGTGTTAATCTGATCGGAATTAAGTTTTAAAGCCGCTTGTTTACCGGATGTCAATTTTAAATAAATGGAACTTAATAGATCTGCATCAAGCATAGCACTATGATAATCTCTGTTAGTATTATCAATCTTTAATTTTTTACATAATGAATCCAAACTCACAGATTGACTAGGAAATTCCTTTCTTGCAATTATAAGAGTATCTATAATTTCATTAGTTAATCTTTTACGACCACAATTTTCTAATTCAAAATCTAAGAATTTTCTGTCAAAATCCGCATTATGTATAATTATGGGAGAGTCTTTTAGAAAATTCATAAGTTCATCTACTATATCACAAAATTTAGGTTTATCTTTTAAATCATCATTTGATATGCCGTGAACTCTCTGGGCAGATTTATCGATATCTTTTTCTGGATTTATTAATGCATGATAATCGTTACCCGTTTTAATGCTATCAATTAATTCTATTATTCCAATTTCTATTATTCGGTCTCCTGATTTAATGTCTAAACCAGTTGTTTCAGTATCTAAAATTAATTCTCTTTTAGCGATCATATATATTTTCTTTTAATTTTTATGATTATTAACTTTAAAATTATATTCAAAAAAACAAAAAACTTGGGGTATTCTGTATTAATAATAATTGGATTGTAAGAAATTTTTTTTTCAACACTGTATTGGTTTGAATTAATTTTATTAAACGTTGTTAAATCTAAATTTTTTCTTGTCATTGCTCTTTTAATTTGTGTTTCTTTAGAACATTTTGCTAAAAAAATATAATCAAAAGTTTTTTCCTGTTTTGTTTCATATAGTAAGGGAACATCAAAGGCTAATATTTTATATTCATTATATTTTTTTTCAAATTCGATCCGATCCCTTTTAACCATAGGATGTAAAATTTTTTCTAATTTTATTTTATCTTTCTTATTGGAAAAAGCTATTTTTCTTAATCTTTGCTTATTAATAAATCGTTTATTATTGATGACGTCTGGCCAATTCTTTCCAATTTTTTTTAAAATCGATATGTTTTTCTCTAATAAATCTTTTACGATTAAGTCTGAATCATGAACTGGAACACTTAAATATTTAAAAACATTAGCAATTGTTGACTTTCCCATTGCTATTGAGCCAGTTATGCCAATACGGATCATTTTAAAACCTTAAAAAATTATTAATTAATTGTTGATAAAATAATTTAAA
>MDSW01208362.1_pt1 | contig 12222 bp, 9 predicted proteins | sample 811171 | NCBI WGS metagenome assembly MDSW01 (sample SAMN05326641, study PRJNA326480) | marine metagenome | isolation source: seawater | place: Atlantic Ocean: North West | collected 2012
ATATTATGAATCGACAATAATTTTTGAATAACAAAAAAAATACAAAGGGTTTATGAAACCCAGAATTGATTAATAGGCCAATATGAAGGGAGATATTGCCCGATGTTTCGCGATAAATTTCCAGTACCGCAAGAATGGGCCGACCGGGCCTGGCTTGATAATAATGCCTATAAAAAAATGTACGAAAGCTCAATTACCGAACAAGAAGAATTCTGGGCTGAGCAAGGAAAAAGAATCGATTGGATTAAGCCCTATACAAAAGTGAAGGACACTTCGTTTAATGAAGATAATTTGCACGTTAAATGGTTTTATGACGGCGTATTAAACCCTTCAGCTAATTGTCTTGATAGACACCTTGAAACTAGAGGCGATCAGGTGGCAATAATATGGGAAGGAGATGATCCTAATGAAGATGAGAAAATCACATACTCTGACCTTTATCAACGAGTGTGCCGTTTTGCGAACGGCCTTAAATCCCTAGGCGTGCAAAAAGGAGATAGAGTAACTATCTATCTACCAATGATCCCTGAAATTGCTATTTCTATGCTAGCCTGTTCACGTATCGGCGCAATCCATTCGGTAATTTTTGGAGGGTTCTCCCCTGAGTCTATAGCTGGCCGAATACAAGACTGCGAATCCACATACATTATAACCTCTGATGAGGGAGTACGTGGCGGGCGTAAAATTCCCCTCAAAAAAAATGTTGACCAAGCAATCGAAAGATTGGGGCCCAACCAAATTAATAACGTTATAGTGGTCAATAGAACTGGGGAAAGTATAGATTGGTTTAAAGAACGCGACATCTGGTACCATGATTTGATCGAAGATCAGCCAACTGACTGTGAACCAGAGCCAATGAACGCAGAAGACCCGCTATTTATCCTCTACACTTCTGGTTCAACAGGTAAACCCAAAGGTGTGTTGCATACAGCAGGTGGGTACTTAGTGTATGCCTCAATGACACATCAATATGTTTTTGATTACCATGAAGGTGATATATATTGGTGCACCGCTGATTGTGGGTGGATAACCGGACATAGCTATATTGTTTATGGTCCATTGTCCAATGGAGCTACTACACTAATATTTGAAGGTTTACCGAATTACCCAAACGCTTCTAGGCATTGGGAAATTTGTGATAAACATCAGGTAAACATTTACTATACTGCGCCCACAGCCATAAGAGCACTTATGAGAGAAGGTAATGAGCCAGTAAACAAAACATCACGCAAATCAATTCGACTTCTAGGCACTGTGGGAGAACCTATAAACCCAGAAGCATGGCATTGGTATCATGAAGTGGTAGGGGATGGACGCTGCCCAATAGTTGACACTTGGTGGCAAACTGAGACGGGGGGGATTCTATTAACCCCACTACCTGGAGCAACAACTTTAAAACCAGGATCAGCTACTAGGCCTTTTTTTGGTATTGAGCCAATTATTGTTGATAACGATGGTAACGTTCTAGAAGGGGCTTGTGAGGGTATATTATGTATTAAGGATAGCTGGCCCGGACAGATGAGAACAGTATATGGGGACCACCAACGTTTTATAGATACTTATTTCAAGTCCTACCCGGGTCTGTTCTTCACAGGAGACGGTTGCCGTCGTGATGAAGATGGTTATTACTGGATAACTGGGCGTGTTGACGATGTAATTAATGTATCAGGTCATCGCTTGGGAACAGCCGAAGTTGAGAGCGCTCTTGTCGAACATGACGATGTAGCAGAAGCTGCAGTTGTAGGTTACCCCCATGACATTAAAGGACAAGGTATCTATGCATATGTAACTCTAAAACTAGGCATCGAGACCACTCAGGACCTTCACAAAGAATTAATTAGCTTTGTGCGCAATGAGATTGGCCCAATCGCTACACCAGACTTACTACAATGGGCACCTAGTCTACCCAAGACTAGGTCGGGAAAGATTATGAGGCGGATTTTACGCAAAATAGCCGCAAATGAGCATGACCAACTAGGCGACACTTCCACATTAGCAGATCCAACAGTGGTAGATGACTTAATAGATAATCGTCAAAATAGGAATTAATCAAAGCTCATTATCATACTAATGAATATATATTAAAAATCGACACAACGGCCGTCGCGTTCCCAATCCCCATATCGAGTTGGTTCAGGTCCCTTAGGGCCACCAACCTCTTTAATGTGTGCTTTTTCTTGAGGTTGTTCAGCATTGATAATTGTTTTGTTTTCAGTAGGTTCCACTTTTGGTTTGATAGGTGTTTTATCTTTTGACAAAGGGTGATGCTCTCTAAATCCACTGCTTTTTTGAGACGGTCCTTGGAACAGTAATTTTTCTAATTTAGATTTTATTTCTTTCATATATATAATATGGTGGGAACACTTCATTTTTTCCAACATTATTTGAAAATAATGAGTAAAAAGCAGTTTATAAACTTTCTAGTTAGGTTATTTAACTAAAATATACACAATATAGTGTTCTATTAACAAAAAAATCTACATTTCGTGCTTTATACTCTATTTTGTGCTATTGCTCACACGACCCACATGATCTAGTCTATCTATAGCTAAATAACTTAACTTTTAGCTGTTTATAAATTTTTGACCTTTTTATCAGAGGGTAAATTAAAATGGCTTGGACAGATGATAGGGTAGAAAAACTTAGGGAACTTTGGACAAAAGGACTAAGTGCTAGTCAAATCGCAGTGCAATTAGGCGGCGTAAGCAGAAATGCCGTTATTGGAAAAGCGCACCGCCTAGGTTTAGAAGGACGGCCCTCTCCAATACGTGGCGGTGGTAGTTCTCGTAGCAAACGAAATCGGGCAATTAGCCGAGCGCTGGAAGCCAGAGCGCTACGAGGTACAATGGCTGATGAGGAAATAGGTGGTGAACCAGTCATGCCCCCTCATGGGCAAAAGAACATGGAGAGGCCGCTAGCTCCGCCAGCAAGACCAGTCAGTGATGTAAAAGAGTGTCTTTGGCCCATAGGGGATCCCAGCGATCCTGGGTTTAGTTTTTGTGGAGCAGAAACCTCACCTGGAAGACCATACTGTGCTGCTCATTGCGCAATGGCTTATATAAGAAAGGATCGAACAGCTGCCTGATTCTGGGTTACTATTTGTTCAACACCACAGCAAAACAGGCATAAGATAAAGCCTATAAAATTGATAAAATCTAAAAACAAAATAGTTCCAGATGCACGTAAAGTAGCTTCTGATATTTTGGGTGCAGTACTTGATAGAAAAATACCGTTAGATACAGTCCTCTCACATTCGCATGCTTTAAAAAATCTCTCCTCACGAGAGAGAGCTTTCGCCAGGCTATTAGTGATGACAGTGCTAAGAAGACGGGGCCAAATAGACGCTGCACTAGATGAAAAACTAACGAGAAAACTATCAAAGCATAAAAACCAAATTCGTAATACTTTACGACTTGGGGTGGCACAACTATCCTTTCTTGAAACGCCTGCTCATGCTGCTGTTAACGGTAGTGTTAAACTAATTAGTGAAAATGGTAACAAGGGTTTTACTGGTCTTGTAAACGCCGTGTTACGCACAATTGATAGGGAAGGTGCTAAAGCATTATCCGATACCACAGAGGCCAAGAAGAAAAATTTGCCGGAGTGGTTACTTGAAAGCTGGCAAAAAGCTTATGGAGATGAAATAACTATTTCAATTTTAGAATCCCACCTTAAAGAACCGCCAATCGATCTTACCCTTTCTAGTGGTTCTTCACCTGAAGAGTGGGCAAATATGTTGGAGGCTAAAGTACTTCCCGGGGGCTCTTTACGAAAAAATTCTGCGGGTAAAATTACTGAATTAGAGGGTTTTAACGAAGGAAAATGGTGGGTTCAAGATGTCGCTGCTTCATTACCGGCAAGATTATTTGGAAACTTAACAAACCGTAATATTATAGATTTGTGCGCTGCTCCTGGTGGAAAAACAGCTCAACTTGCCTCTGCGGGAGCAAATGTTATTGCAATTGACATATCATCTGAGCGCTTACGTTTAGTTCAACAAAATATGAATCGACTAGGGCTGTCTATTAAAACCGTATGTGCAGATGCAAGAAAGTATAAACCACCAAAACCAGTTGACGCCGTCCTTCTGGATGCACCCTGTTCAGCCACTGGAACAATTCGGCGTCATCCAGACATTCCGTGGCTTAAGAAAAAAGAGGATTTAATAAAAACATCTTTATTGCAAAAAGAGCTATTAAACTCCGGTATCTCGATGCTGGTCTCAGGAGGTATATTAGTCTACGCCGTTTGCTCTCTGCAACCTGAAGAAGGTAAAGAGCTTATAGAGTCTTTTATACAGGAAAAAAGTAACATAGTTCGTTCATCAATTAATATTAATGAATTACCAGATCTTGGAAAATTATCTGAAAAAATTATTAGTCCCTGCGGCGACATACGCACATTGCCCTGCCATTTTTATAAAAATGGGGGTATGGATGGTTTTTATATAGCTAGGCTTCAAAAATTATAAACCAAAAATAACTAGTCATAATCACTATAGCCTTGCGGCGCAGAGCTTAAATCGGGTACCAAGGTTTCATGGTCAATTCGCTCTCTCCGCGCATAGCGCCCTCAATCCTTGCTGCCGATTTCGCAAATCTCGGCAAGGAAATCACGGCCATTGACATAGCCGGAGCGGATTGGGTCCACATAGACGTAATGGATGGCCATTTTGTTCCGAATATTACTATTGGGCCAGCCGTTATTAAATCGCTTAGGCAGTACACCGAATTACCATTTGATGTTCATCTAATGATTTCTCCTGTTGATCCCATGATTGAGGCTTTTGCTGAAGCTGGTGCTGATACTATCTCCGTTCATCCTGAATCAGGTCCCAATTTACACCGCACTCTGCAAACCATACGGAATTTAAAAAAACGTGCGGGAATAGTATTAAATCCAGCGACACCAATAAATAACATTGATCAAGTTATAGATATTGTGGACCTTATTTTGGTAATGACTGTAAACCCTGGTTTTGGTGGTCAGAAATTCATCTCAAGCCAACTAAATAAAATCAGGTCTATTAGAAAAATAATAGATCAGCACGTTAGTAAAGGCGGCGCTTCCATAGATTTAGAGGTCGATGGGGGAATAGATGCAAAAACCTCAAAACTAGCTATACAGGCAGGGGCAGATGCCCTAGTAGCTGGAACCGCAGTCTTTAGCGGGGGGCCAGATTGTTATGCTGAAAATATTAATTCCCTAAGGGGTAATTCGGCTAAGTATCAATGAGTATCGCTCTTATAGAGAACTGGCACTATAACGCAAGCAAGCTGCTCTACTCTGCTCCAGGCTACCATTTTAGTCTGTTAGTAAGAGCTCCGGACGACCTTAAAATCGTTCCGCCCGACGCCTGGCCAGGAAATGCTGAAAAAGGGGCAACCATCCTTAATGGAGAATTTAGTTTCTTTGGTGAATCTGTACGTGGTGGCTTATTAACATGGCGTCCTACTGATATGAGTGATGCATGGTTAGCAGAACTTCATGGATTTGATTGGTTACGTGACCTAAGAGCTTTAGGGGGAGACGGACCTAGGAGAAAAGCACGTGACCTTGTTGAAGATTGGCTTTTAAAACAATCAAGCTGGCATGATATAGCTTGGCGTCCGGATGTAATTGGAAACCGGTTATATTCGTGGCTTGGACAACATGATTTTTTCTGCGCCTCCGCTGATGATGAATACCAACATAACTATCTCGTTAGCCTAGTACGACAAGCTAAACACTTATCTAGAGCACTCCCTCGTGGTGTTAATAGAGATGATATGATTCTGGCCACTAAAGGTCTTATAGCCGCCGGTCTATCAATCTCTGGGCATGAATCGTGGGTATCTCAGGGACTAAAACTGCTGGAGCGCGCCTGCACACAACAGATTCTTCCCGATGGTGGACATGTATCACGAAACCCAACAATCCAAGCATACGTTCTTCGACATCTGGTAGATATCCGGAGCTCTTTGTTAGCTGCCAAAAGAGAGGTTCCAAATTTTTTAATAGCGGCAATAGAACGTACGGCTCCATTTTTGAGAATGCTTCGACATAACGACGGAGGACCCGCTTTATTCAACGGTGCCAAAGAGACCCCAGGCTGGTTAATTGATATGCTACTTGCCCAAGCAAACTCTCGGGGGCGGGCCCCAACATCAGCACCTCATTCAGGATTCGAGCGTATCGTAGCAAACCGTACAACTATAATTATGGACACCGGCTATCCTGCAGATAATAATTCACATGCCAGCACCCTAGCGATGGAAATGTCAAATGGACGAGAAAGAATTATAGTTAACTGCGGAGCACGTACGGGACCGAGTGAGTCCTGGGCACAAGTACAAAGATCGACAGCTGCGCATTCAACTATGATAGTTGACGATACAAATTCTTCGGACATTTTGAATGGTAAGAAATACAACCGGCGGCCAAGTAAAGTTATTATTGATCGAAATGAAACACAGGGAAAAATATGGATTAACTCAAGCCATGATGGCTACGGCCCTATATTAGGAGTCACACATCAACGTAGATTGTACGTTGATTCAAGTGGAGATGATATAAGAGGGGAAGATACAATTTTTCTGGACAGCTATGGCAAAAGACAACCACATGGATATGTCGTTAGGTTTCATTTACATCCTAGTGTTCAAGTGTCGCTAGTTCAAAACGGTAAGACTGCTTTACTACGGCCCCCAAGTGGAGTGGGATGGAGACTAATTGCAGAGGGAGGTGTTTTATCCTTGTCTGAAAGTGTTTATCTAGGCAGTAACGATGAAATTAGGCGTAGTGAACAAATTGTAGTATCAGGTGTTTTTGAACCACCTGATGAAAACGGAGCGATCGCCCGGGTGGTTTGGGCCCTGAAGAAAGTTCCCAAAAAACCTTAATCTACGTAAACATATTGTAAACCACCTTAGCATCTCGAAAGATCCAATGACCGGTTTATACATAGCAATAATAGCCTTATTTGTTGGTGTTATTAGTTGGTTTTTAGTCGGACGCGTTCGTTTCTATTTATTAAAATATCAACTACTTGATCACCCAAATGAACGCAGCTCGCATACAAAACCTACAACGCATGGAGCTGGTATAGGTATTATCTTCGTTCTATTACCAATTTGGATATTAATAACATTCCTGTTTCCACAGCAAAGCCAAGTAGGTGAGATGTCAAGGTGGCTAATTCCCGCCCTCACATTATTGCTGGCGATTATTTCCTTTCTTGACGATCTAAGAGGCTTATCGCAATTAACGCGACTACTAATGCACGCAGGAGCAGTAATTACTGCGGCACAGTTGATACCTGGACCAATATTTATAAGTTTTTTATACCCCGCTCTAGATATCTTTCTAATTACTTTATGCTGGGTTTGGTTTGTAAATTTATTTAATTTTATGGACGGGATAGATGGCATGGCGGGAGTTGAAACTATTGCAATAACATTAGGTATATACGCAATAGGATTAGTTTTTATACCTCATTCTTCTATTTATGGCCAAAATTTAGTTATCGCAGCCGCAATGATAGGTTTTTTAATATGGAACTGGAGTCCAGCAAAAATATTTTTAGGTGATGTCGGCAGCATACCATTAGGGTTTTTAATTGGGTGGCATTTATTCAATTTAGCTGCAAGTGGTTTCTGGATGGCGGCGCTAATTTTACCACTTTACTATATTACCGATTCTTCATTAACTTTATTAAGGAGACTTTTGAGTGGAAAATCAATATGGGAGGCACATAAAGAACATTTTTATCAATTTGCAGTAAAAAATGGGCGAACCCATTCTTCTGTAGTAAGAGGTGTTATGCTAACAAACGTGCTTTTAATAATACTAGCATTTTTTTCTGCCTACCCAAAATTACCAGCTTTTATTTCTTGGCTAATACTACTTACAGCATGCTTAATAGTAGCCCTTTTAATATTGTGGATGTTATATGGCAAAGAAAAAAAATCAACTAAATCTGTCCTATGAAAATAGAGCAAACACAACCCCTAATTTGGGTTGATCAAACTAAACGGTGACGCTGAGTAAAAAAATTGGCCATGAAACTATCAAAATTAATTTCTAACCGAAGACAATCAGTTTATGCCCATGATATCTTTATGGCAGCAATATCGTTTGTCCTTACTTTGCTTTTACGAATGGGCGAAGCAATATATAATCTTCCGTTAAGTTTTTTTATACAAGGCACTATATGTTTTACAATAATAGCTGCTTGTGCATTTTGGTACATGGGCCTTTACCGTGGTATTTGGAGATACGCATCAATTAACGATGCAATTCAAATAACTAAGGCCGTAACAGTTACTGTTTTCATTTTTTTACCAGTAATGTTTTTGTGGAGTAGGGCTGAATTTCTACCCAGGTCATTTCCCATTATTAATTGGTTTGTGTTAATTGCACTCCTTGCCGGCCCCAGATTCATATTTCGCCTGCTGAAAGACAGGCATTTCGATTTTGTGCTTGAGTCAAATAGTACAGAAGGCATACCCGTGCTCCTCGTTGGAGCAGGGGATGCTGCTGAAACATTTATCAGAGAAATCGCGCGCGAACGAATCGCTACTTATAGAATTGCTGGTGTTCTAGATGAAAAAGGAAGCCGTGTAGGTCGACATATACATAACGTCCCTGTACTAGGTACCCCAGATAACTTATCAGAAGTAATAAGTCAGTTAGCAAACAAAAATATTCATCTGCAAAGACTGGTAGTTACTAAGCAGGAGCTTAGTCCAACGCTCTTGAATAAGCTTTTAGATATAGCAGAAAAAAATGGTATGACCTTATCGCGACTACCAAGGCTTACCGAATTTCAGCAAGGTTCTGCAGATAGGCTAGAAGTAAGACCTATAGACGTTGAGGACCTACTAGGTCGCCCACAAGCAAACCTAGACAAACCTGCAATGAAGCATTTGATAGCTGGAAAAAGAGTCCTTATTACTGGAGCAGGCGGTACTATTGGTTCTGAACTAACACGACAAGTTTCAGACTTAGAACCTGACTTATTGATATTAACCGATAATAGTGAGTTTAATTTATACTCTATTGACCTTGAAATAAGTCATCGCAAGCCAAATCAAAACCGTAGTATGCGTCTAGCTAACGTCCAAGAAAAATCTCAAATGGAGGCTATATTTAGTGAGTTCAAACCCGAGTTGGTTTTTCACGCGGCCGCACTAAAACATGTTCCGATTGTAGAAAACCACCCTTGTGAAGGTGTGCTCACTAATGTCGAAGGGTCTAGGGTGGTAGCTGATCTATGTTCTCTTCACTCAGTAAATGGTATGGTACTAATTTCTACCGATAAGGCAGTAAACCCAACCAGTGTTATGGGTACCACAAAAAGAATCGCCGAGAGTTATTGCCAGGCCCTTGACTCAATTAATCTAGAAAAAAATGAAAACCAGCTTTGTCGTTTTATAACTGTCCGGTTCGGTAACGTTTTAGGGTCTACTGGTTCAGTAGTGCCACTATTTGAAAAACAGTTAGCCCAGGGTGGACCGTTAACCGTTACAGACCCCAATATTACAAGGTATTTTATGACGACAAGAGAAGCTGTAGAATTAGTATTACAAGCTTCAGTCATGGGTATAAAAGAACGAAAAACCGCAGGCGATATATTCATACTCGATATGGGTAAGCCTGTCCGTATTTTAGACCTTGCTGAACAAGTAATCCGTTTGGCGGGGAAAAAGCCTTACGAAGATATTAACATTATATTTACTGGGCTTCGTCCTGGTGAAAAACTGTATGAAGAGCTATTTCATGACACCGAGGAAACCCAGCCCACAACAAATCCCTCAATTCTTCTAGCCCCCCAAAGAAATACAGAACTAAAAGAACTTTCCTTATCTATAGACGAACTTACATCCATAGCTCGCACGACAGATGATGAAAGCTGTAGAAAAATATTAAAACGCATAGTTCCAGAATACACCTCTAATAAAACCTAATATTTTAATTATAGAAAAACATTACTAAACCAATATAAAGAGAAAGCTGTTTCAACGTGCCAATAGAGAACAAAAATTTAATTAGAAGAGCACTTATTTCTGTATCTGATAAATCAGGGATTGTGGAGCTTAGCAAAGTTCTAGCAGAAAATAATATTGAAATAATATCCACAGGCGGCTCTGCTAAAACACTTCGTGAAGCTGGTATTGAAGTATTAGAAGTTTCTAAATATACGGCTTTCCCGGAAATTATGGGAGGCAGGGTTAAAACTTTGCACCCTAAAATTCACGGCGGTATTCTTGCTCGACGTAGTCATGACGAAGATAATGCAGCTATGGTAGAACATGGGATCGATGCCATCGACCTAGTTATAGTTAATTTATATCCTTTCGAAAAAACCGTAGAGGCCAACAATGACTATGAAACCTGCGTAGAAAATATTGACATAGGTGGTCCTTCTCTAATCAGAGCTGCGGCTAAAAACCATAAGTCAGTTACAGTCGTTACGGATCCAGATGACTATAATGATCTAATATCTGCTATAAAGGATGATTGTTGCACGTCCTTAGAATATCGAACCCGCCTAGCAGCCAAGGCATACGCGCGAACAGCTAGTTATGATAGCTCTATAACAAGTTGGTTTAGTAAATCGAATGATAAAGATTTACCGCAAGGTTTTACCTCAGCCGGCGTTCGGAAAAAATTACTTAGATATGGAGAAAACCCTCACCAGCGCGCTGCATTATATATTGGAGGATCGATCAGGCCCGGAGTTGCCACAGCCAAGCAGATCCAGGGTAAAGACCTTAGTTATAATAACCTAGGCGACGCTGACGCCGCTTTTGAACTTATCGCAGAATTTGATGAACCATCTATTGCAATAATAAAACACGCTAATCCATGTGGAGTTGCTACGAATACCAACCTGGTAAAAGCTTATAGAGAAGCGCAAGCCTGCGATCCGGTAAGTGCTTTCGGCGGTATAGTTGCATCAAATCGCAATATCGATAAAGAACTCGCAACCGTAATTACAGAAATTTTTACTGAAGTAGTCATAGCTCCTAATGTAGACGAAGATGCTAAGAAAATTTTTTCTAAAAAAGAAAATTTACGTCTTCTTATTACAGACACTATGCCATCACCCTTAAATAACGGGCTTCAAACAAAACCCATCGCTGGTGGATTTTTAGTACAAGAATATGATAAAGGCCAAATTAGAGCAGATAATCTGCAGGTTGTTACAAAAAGAGAACCTAGTAAAACAGAAATAGCAGACTTACTGTTTGCTTTTTCTGTATGTAAGCACGTCAAATCGAACGCAATAATATATGTACGTGATAAAGCAACAGTAGGTATAGGTGCTGGACAGATGAGCAGAGTAGACTCGGCAAGAATTGCTGCCTGGAAAGCACTTGCGGCGGCGGAAAAATTAGGTGAAACCAAGCCCAAGACAATTGGATCATCTGTCGCATCAGATGCTTTTTTTCCTTTTCCAGATGGCTTATTAGCAACCATAGAAGCCGGAGCAACATCAGTTATTCAGCCAGGGGGTTCGGTAAGAGATGATGAGGTAATCGCAGCAGCAGATGAAGCTGGAATAGCCATGGTTTTCACTGGAATTCGGCATTTTAAACACTAATTTTTATGAATTTTATCTAAAATACTGCTAAGTCTCAAACCTTAATATCTCCAGCAGAATCTTTAACAGTTAACATCAGAAAAGCGCCAATAATTAGGAAGGGTAGAACAGTTGCTAATGCTAGGCGCTGACTGCCGTATGTGAGCGCTACAAAGCTAACCAACCACGGCCCAACAAATGCCGTCGCTTTTCCCGAAAAAGCATACAGCCCAAACATTTGACTTGATTTTTCAGGTGCCGAAATACGAACCATCATAGAGCGACTTGCCGACTGTACAGGTCCAAAAAACATTCCTAAACCTGCTCCTAAAATCCAGAACCAGAAAGAGCTTTCAATTATTAATAAAGGGATCCCAAAAATAATAATAAAAAACAAACTAAACAAAATAGTGAGTTTGGAGCCAATCAAGTCATCAATTCTACTAAAAGCAAAAGCCCCAATCCCTGAAGTCATATTCAGAAGCAAACCAAAAATAATAACCTCTTTAATACTCATACCGAATGTACCAGCTGCGTATAACCCACCAAATGCAAAAAGAGTGTTGATACCATCCGTATACAACATCCTGGCCAAAAGAAATCGAGCGAGCTGAGAATTTTTAGGCAAGGTGAGCAATGTATTTAACAATGACTTA
>MDSW01081645.1_pt1 | contig 12221 bp, 10 predicted proteins | sample 811171 | NCBI WGS metagenome assembly MDSW01 (sample SAMN05326641, study PRJNA326480) | marine metagenome | isolation source: seawater | place: Atlantic Ocean: North West | collected 2012
CAGTAAAATAATTTTTAAACAAAGATGTGTTAAGCCCATTTAAAATTTATGGAGAACATTGGGACATTATAAGGAAAATTATTTTATATAATTAGTTTATAATTTTTTAATTGCTTCAAAAAAAATTCTTAAAAAATAGAATCTATTTTAGTCTATTATTTAAAAAATTTAACTATCGATTCGCTAGTTTTTGAAATCATATTCGGCATAATTAAAAATTCTCTATAAAAATAAAGACATCACTGCGAAACAAATGACCACTAATTATAAAATAAACGATTATCATGGCGGAAATCTTAAAGAAGCAGAAATGATCTTTGGAGTTCCTAAACAGGGATGGTTAGACTTATCGACTGGAGTAAACCTTAGAGCATATCCTAATGTTGAATTAATGAGACAGTCTCTATCGATGTTGCCACAACAAGAGGGTTTGGAAACTTTATTATCTGCTGCAAGGGCTTTTTATAATGTACCAAAAAAATTAGATATAATCGCAGCAAACGGATCGCAGGTTCTTATTCAGCATTTACCTTCACTCTCATTACATAGACGTGTTGCAATATTAGGCCCAACATATGCAGAACATGCACGAAACTGGGAGGAAAAGGGACACAAGGTAAAGATAGTTAATTGTTTAGAAGATATTGATAGCGCTGAAATTATCATAGTAGTCAATCCTAATAATCCAAATGGCAAGATTGTAACCAGTAACGATCTTCTTTATGTTGCAGACCAAGTTATTCAAATAAACGGATTGCTTGTTATTGATGAGGCTTTTGCTGATGCTCAACCGGAAGCTAGTATCATTCCTGGCCTAACGAATTATTCAACTATTGTTCTCAGATCCTTTGGTAAATTTTTTGGTCTGCCAGGTCTTCGATTAGGGTTTGCTATTGGCCCGCCACATCAAATTAACCTTCTTAAGAAAAAACTTGGTCCTTGGGCGGTGTCAGGGCCAGCTATAGAAATTGGAACTCGCGCTCTAAGTGATACCAGGTGGATAGCCGCTACTCGAACCCAATTACTAGAACGTTGTGAAAAGTTAGATTCGATATTTGAGAGAGTAAGTTTGAAAATGTTAGGTGGGACTAATCTTTTTCGATTGATTGAGTATGACCGCGCTGAAATGCTCTTTTATCACCTGGGCAACCTAGGGATTTATGTTCGTAGATTTACAGAAAATAAAAGCTGGTTGCGTATAGGCATACCAGATTCTACGAGTGATTTTTTGAGATTAGAAGAGGCTCTTCTGTCTGGATTATCAAACTGATTAAAAAATTTTGATTATAAACCATCATGATTTTGGCGATATGTCTTCAACAAAATCTTTTACTCTCCTCATTAGTATAGCACCTGAATAATCAGCAATTTGATATACCCAACCTCTTGTGCGTTTATTAATCACTTTTGCATCCATATGATCGCCTGAGGCCTCAATTGTTATCCAGAATTTTTTATCCCGATTGAATTGATGTAGCCGAACAAATAATCCATCAAAAGTTGAAAAATCAGCGACAAGTGAACCTTTTGAACTAAAAGATCCTATACTAGCTTCTTTTTTAACATTTTCTAACACCAGATTCTCCAAGATTTTTCCAATTGTGGACGGTTCAGTCTCAGAAGTAATTTTTTTGTTAACTGGTATGTTTTTCAAAAGGAAAATGGAATCTTCAGTTGTTCTTTTGTGTACTTCGAGAATATCTCCATTTTCATGGCGAATGATTACTTTCTTTATTCTTTTTGATTTAAGATTAATAATTTTTTGTTCCAGCCAATCAGTAATATTACTGGAAATGTCTATGTCTCCCTCTGCTAACCAAGTTTGTTTCTGTCCAGGAAACCTTACATATATACCGCCAACGTTTGAGCCTGTTTTGGATGGGCGGCGTTTTCCTATAATTATGTCACCAATGGTTTGTCCTGTATTATCAATAAGGTAAACGCGTTTTGATTTAGCCCCCATAGTAGTTGGGTCTAGTAGTTCAAGTTTTGAGTATTTATCCTTAAGCTTAGTTTTAGGCTCTCTAAGCTTGAGTTGTGCCAAGCCTAGAATGGCACGTTTGATCTTTGAAGTTCGCGCAGCGTAGTCACTAGCTTCTTTTACAGTCCAATTTTTTATACCTGAGTTTAAAGTTATTTTACCAAATGAGTGTTCAATCTGAATTTTTTTAACATCATTAATTTTGTCAAATAATTTTGGGATTGCAGAATTTCCTACTCCTATTTCTAAGTTGTTGTTTCTATCAACAGCAACCATGAATAGGGCAGAAAATAAAGTCAAAGCTGTAAGAGTACATAGGGTAATAAATGATTTAGGTGACACTTGGAGCTCCAGTAATTCTGTTAGCGATCAGACGGGTTAATTAGTTGTAATGGCATTCTTTCTGCGGATGCGTCCTGTCACGATTACAATAATTGCACCTACTACTAATAAAATTGGAATTAGTCCAATATTGATAAATTTTAGAATTGCTTCTAAATTTTCTAGATCTTTACGCAAAGACCTTTGTACATCGCGAAGCTCCCCACGCGTAGAAATCATTTGCTTCTTAATTTCTTCAATGTCGGCCCTATCCTTGCGGGTTAGTATAATAGATTCTTTTGCACCACTCTGGCGCTGCAATTTACGTAGTTTATTACGGGCGCCTTCTAATTTTTCTTGTAGCGCTCTTTCTTTAGCTCGAAATTCAAGCTCAGCGGCTTGGCGAATATTTTGCACCATACTAAAAGGCCTGCCTGAAGGTGCTCGACCGCGTAGTCCTATTAGAGAATTGCTGCCACTAAGATTATCGAGAGCATTGACAACTAAATCAGCGTTATTAGCGAATGGTACAAATAATTGCTGCCCCATGAGTTGTCGAATTTCAGCCCAGAACCTTTCATGTAACATATCAACATCAGCAATGACTATAAGATTGGCGGGGGTTATAGACTTTGCTAAGTGTTTTTCAGGCACCCCTACAGCTGGCTTACCTTTGTTAGTACCGCTTGGATTTTTCGGAGCACCATTTGGGAAAGCAGTCAAAACGTTACCCCTTACCCTAGCAGCTAAGACTAATGGCTTTCCGCCAACCTTGAAATCTCGAAATAGGGCTATAGCATCAGGTCTTCGCATAACTTTTTCAGCGTTGATCTGCATTGAATTTTTTCCAGTCGTGATAAGCGGAAGTATTTGAACGCCTTTAACGCCAATTGTTTCAAGAATTCCAGAGCCTGCCATATTGATAACTCTAAGGCCTGCAGTAACGGCATCACTTGAGGTAAAGTTTTTCTTTCCAAGAGTTAGCCAGACTACGTAATCAACCACTGACATTTTTTTTCCAGCTTGAATGTTCACACGCCGAGCAGTGTCTAAATCACCAGCAACCATACCTTCAGATAATTTGAGCCCCCAACCTTTAAGAATTTTGTTAAAATCAGATTGAGGAAGGGAAGTCATGCGACCATCCGGGGGAACATCAACTTCTGCATTAGCGTCAACAAAAACTAGGGCTCGTCCACCACCAAGTACAAACTGATCAATTGCATAAAGCGTAAAATCGTCTAAGCCTTTTGGGTGAACTAATAATAATATATCTATATCATTGGGAATTTGGCGCAGCTCTTTTGGCAAAGGCCTAACCTCGAAAAACTCGGCAACCTTCTCTACTATGGGCCATTTTGGCGCTTGACTGAAAGGCGGCTGTGAGGCACCTCCATTTATAGGTAGAGTTGACATAATGCCAATAACCTGACGTTTTGGATTGCCTAGTGTATAAATAATTTTAGTCAAATCATATTCAAGGAATGCCTCTCTCTCAGGAGTGAAGAATGGGATGGCAACTTGATCATCAGTAGAATTTGAACCTGATAGTCCGAAATAACCTAAATCATCGGCATTATTTAGTGGAATTCCCAGCATGCCATTAGAAACTGCACTATCTTCGGAAATAGAAAAGGGTTCAGGGTGGATAAGATTCATCTGGACCTTGCCACCAGAAATTTCTCCATATCGATCAAGAAGCTCGCGAATTCGCTCAAAATAGACTGCATGCTGGGGGCTACGTTCACCAAGCAGCTTTGAATAATAAAGCTTTAGTGTGATTGGTTCTTCAATATTGGATAAAATATTGATTGTGCCCTCAGATAGCGTAAACAGTCTATCTTCTGTTAAATCGAGACGGAGCGTTTTAAAAGCAGAATTGGAAAAAATATTAATAGAAAAAAATAGAACTATTCCAAGTCCTAAGCTAGCAATAGCAAGTTTTGTTTTATCTAAATTTCTGAGATGTTTCATCTATTAAGCCGCCTTTTTTTGATCAATAATGATCACATTGGCAAAAAGCCAAAAAGCAATTAATGATAAAAAATAGATTAAATCTCTGAGATCTATCACCCCTTTAAGAATGGCAGAAAAATGGGTTAAAAAACTCATTGATGCAATTGTTTGGACTACAATTTCAGGTGCCCAGGAGCGGAAAAAATTCAACACCATATCAAGCCCACTCATTGTAAACAAAAAACAAACCGTTGCAGCTACTATGAAAGCAATGACTTGGTTTTTAGTTAGGGCGGAAATACAAGACCCTATTGAAAGAAATGCACCAGCCATAAATAAACTTCCTAAATAGCTGGCAATAATAACACCATTATCTGGGCTGCCTAACCAATTTACACTTGCCCAAATAGGAAATGTTAGCAACAGAGCTATCCCAGAAAAAGCCCAAGCTGCAAAAAACTTCCCAAGTACAGCCTCAGTTGTAGATATTGGTAATGTCATCAAAATTTCAATTGTTCCAGATTTACGCTCCTCTGCCCATAAACGCATAGCAATGGCTGGCATTAACATCATGTAAAGCCATGGGTGGTAGGTGAAAAACACCTGAAGGCTAGCTTGTTCTGAAGAGAAAAAGCGTCCAATATAAAAAGCAAAAGATCCTGTTAACGAAAGAAAAATTACTAGAAAAATATAAGCTAGTGGTGTCGCAAAATAGTTCTTGAGCTCACGTTTAGAAATTATGAAGATGTTAAGCATTAGCGAAGTCCTCAGGTGCTGTAATTTTACGAAAAACGTCATCCAGCGTACCGCTTTCGACAAACATCTCATGTGCCAGTATATTTTTTGATCTCAAGACTTCCCTAATGTCTTTGGCAATGCTTTTTCCACTTTCTGGTATTGCCCGGATGCGGCAAATTTCTTTTTCCTCTGTTGTTGATTGTAAATATTCAAGACTTGCAACACCAGGAATTGCCTTAATACTCTCACAAAACTCATCTTTGACTATAACTTTATCCAAGGCAATAACTACGGCATTATGATTGCTTGCTTGGGCAAGAAGACCCTGAGGAGTGTCATCAGCTAAAAGCTGACCTTTAGCTATAATTACAGCTCGCGAGCAGACAGCTTCCACCTCTTCTAAAATATGTGTTGAAATAATTATAGCCTTATCTTTTGACATTTCACGTATAAGTGATCTTACTTGATGTTTTTGATTAGGGTCTAGGCCATCGGTAGGTTCATCCATTATTAAAATTTCTGGATCGTGTAATAGAGATTGAGCTAATCCTAAACGTCTCTTGAAGCCTTTCGAGAGGGTGTCTATTGGCTGATTTATAATGTCTTTTATGTTTACATTATCAATAACAGTATCTACACGATAGCGCTTCTCAGAGCCAAAGAATCCTCTAATTTCCGCTATGAAGCTAAGGTAGGATAAAGCAGTCATATCCCCATAAGTTGGAGCTCCTTCAGGCAGGTAACCAATACAACGTTTCACATCGACCGGACTATGCGAGACGTTCATACCTAGTACTTCGACTGAACCAGAGGTAGGCTCAATAAAACCTGTGATCATTCGCATTGTTGTTGATTTTCCAGCACCGTTAGGACCAAGGAACCCAAGAACTTCGCCACTGCTAACTGACATAGAAATATCATTGACAGCAAAATTTGTTCCAAACCTTTTTGTAAGTCTCTTGAGAGATATTTTTTCAGTCATTTCCCAATTACCCAGATAATTTGTCCAACGCTAAGTCAGTTATTAGATTTTTTGAGGGAGTATTCCAAGTATTCTTTATGCATTAATTTCTTTTGATAGCTCTTCTTGAGTGATTAGCTATATAAACTAATGCTGAGATATAAGGTCTACACAAGGGTACTGCAACTAGGCCAGCGAAGATTTATTTTGGGAAAATTAAATAATCTTACTGATCTTAAGAAAATAAATATATTAGATTTATTTATTTTTTGAATTATTTGATAAATGGCAAGTGTATCTGATTTAAACGAATTAAAATAATTTTTTGCTTATAAAAACTCATAGAATAAAAGTTAGCATTTTATTCTTGATTTACAAAAATTGAAACTGAGATTCATAGCTACCATATCTTGTGGTATGATATGTTTCTAAACATATTAATTAGTCTATCTTATTAATTTTCCAGAAAAACAATTACAATTGTGGATAAAATAGGTATAATTTTAGTAGTTTATTAACCTTATTATATTTTTTTGGGAATCTGCCAAGTGACAAAGAATCTATTTGTATTACTAACGGGGCTGTTTTGGTTAAGCGGTTGTGCTTTGCCTCCAGCAATACAGATTACTTCTTGGGCTTTGGATGGCATTTCATACATAGCCACAAAAAAATCGGCAACTGATCATGGGCTTTCAATTATTGCACAAAAAGATTGTGCAATGTTACGTGTAGTATTAGGTCCAAAAGAACTTTGTCGTGATTTTGACGATGATGCGACTGAAATTGCCGATGGCATGGCTTATAAACAACTTTTTGAAGAAAATGAATTTATTACTGCTAGCGCAGATCCCCTTGCTGAATTCGAGCCATCCGGTGGAGGCGATAATTCCTATGATCCTGAGACGGAGCAAAATCAGCTTCAGAAAAGTCCCTTGCAAGGTGAACTTGCTATGCTTGACGATAATGAAGGGCTAGGCCCATATGGAGGTGGTCCCTATGAATCTAGTTATGGAACTATCATATCAGATGCTGGAAAAGTTCAATCAACTCAAATTGCAGAAAACAGATCAGAACCTGAGGTAGGCTTTTATTCTGTTATAGGAAGTTTTAAAAATCATACAAATGCTCGCAAATTAAGTGAACAACACCGAGTGCTAACTCCATCTGTATTGTCTGCAAAGCTTAACTCTTCAATCCTTTACCGTGTTGTAGTTGGTCCTTTTTCTAAAAATGATGAGAAGAGCGTTAAAGTTGAAATTTATCAAGCAGGAATTTCTGATACTTGGACCATTCAAGTTAAGCCCGGAGATTGGCGAATGGCAGTTTTAGATCAGCCACTTAGTTCTTCGGTTGAGGTTGCTTCAGCTCAGGGTTCTTTAAATTTGCGAGGCTCAAACAAAAGTGGGTTTGCTGAAATTCCGTCTAAGCTGGTTTATTAATAAGTTTGAAATTTGTTTTAATTTTCTTCCCATAGCCAGGCAGCACCCCTAACACCAGATGCATCACCAAATACAGCGGGTAAAAGTTTGGTTTTAATAGTGTCAGAAAATATCCAATCTCCCCACAATTTTGGTACATCCTCATAGAGCTGCGAAGTATTAGACATACCACCACCAAGAACAATCACATCGGGGTCCAGCACATTTATGACACCTGCCAAAGCTCTTGCAAGTCGATGCTTATAGCGTGCCAGTGCAGCATTTGTTTCTGTGTCGTTAATAGTAACAATATCTGTTGCTTTTAATTTTCTATTAGTAGCTAAAAAATAGTCTTTCTCTAACCCTATTCCAGATACGAATGTTTCAATACAGCCCATTTTTCCACAATAGCAATTCGGTCCGGGCCATTCACTAATTCCATCAAGAGTTTGCGGCCAAGGCAAAGGATTATGTCCCCACTCACCAGCGATGGCATTAGGACCAGAAATAAGTTTTCTATCTACTGTTATGCCACCACCACAACCGGTACCAATTATAACTCCAAAAACTGTTCTATAGGGTTTTCCAGCACCATCAGTCGCTTCAGATTTAGTGAAGCAGTCTGCATCATTTGCAAGACGAATTTGGCGTTTAGTCAGGAGTTTAAGGTCTAAATCTAAAACCTTTCCAATTAAACAAGTGGAGTTAGCATTTTTTATTTTTCCAGTAGTAGGGGATACAGCTCCTGGAATACCAATGCCGACTGGGGTTTTTTCATCCGCTCTGGAGTCATTCGTCAGATTTTCTATCAGCTCTGCAATAGTTTTAACAATAGCTTCATAGGTTTCATCTGAAGAATTTCTCTTTGGTGAAGGAACTCTTCTACGAGCAATTTCTTGGCCCATGGGGTCAAGAACCAAACCTTCTATTTTACTACCACCTAGGTCGATTCCAATACGCATGTATAACAGTTTAGTACTATATAGGAGAAAATTCACGCTATTTGAATAATTCAAAAAATAACAAAATAATACTATATATAGTTGTTGTAAAATGATTTATAACAAATCATTGTTTTATTCTATTATTATTAAGAGTTAAAAATACTAATAATTAAATATTTTTGGATAACTAAAAAAGGATGATGTCAATTTCACTTTGCCAATTTTGTTCAGCATAAATTTGTGAAAGAAAACTCTATGTTGCCAAGCAACGAAAGCTCAAAAGATTTATATTACTTGACCTAGAAAAGTCGCGTTAGAATTTGATGGAAAGGCTTAAATTATGTCTGTTGAGTATGGGATTACTGAGGATGGCCTGAAAGCGGCACTTAAAATTAAAAAGCAATATAGACAACAAGACCCTCTAATTTTACCCGGAGCAGATAATCGTATGCTGATGCCCGAAAATTTTATGAATAACGAACTTGATCTTAAAGACTTTGGAGCCCCCCTTCCACTCGCTATGGTTGCAAGTCTTGACCCCGAGCCGCCAATGGCTTTGGCAGCAGCTGCTCGCATGTGCCCCCTTGGAGGAAAATCAAATTTACTTAAGGGAATTTTGCAGATAGTTAGTGAAACATCACGCCATCCATTAGTACGTGAGTGTCTTGAATTTGTATCTGAAAGCGATTTTGATCCCATAACTATTTCTGAAGTCAGGCGTCATGCCTCACGTTATATTGTTAAAACGCGGCAACAATATACCGTTGCGTTAAAACAAAATTTACAGTTACTACTTGATGGTTCCATTGCACCAAGCCGGTTCGTCAAAGAATTTTTTTTGCTTACTGAAGCGGGTAATATGCGTAACGATATTCGTCAAAAATTAGTACTTAGTCTCATACTCTCTGGCGCAGTAAGGCCAAGCGTCAAATTTCTGATGTTAGAAAACTTTGGGCGGCTAGCCAAACCTGTCCGTCGGGGTATTATGGCGGCTGTATTTAAAGCTGAACCAACACGCCATACTGAAATGATCAAAGAAGAACTTAATTTTATGGTGGCGCAGGAGATCGATAGTCTGGTCAAGTGATAAATTTCTTATAATCATATTTGGCCTTTTCCTATTTTATTTACATCGTATAGAGTTAAGCTATGGATACTTCATTATCTTCTCCTAGCTATGAATACGAAGCTGCACCAAGATTAGGTAATACTATTGAGGTTGCTTCAGGAGTGTATTGGCTAAGAATGCCATTGCCTTTCAAATTGGACCACATAAACCTATGGTTACTAGAGGACAACGATGATGATGGAGACGGATGGACTATTGTTGATACTGGGATCAATCTTGAAGAAGTTCGTGACGCATGGAAGATTATTTTATCTGAGAGAATAAGTGATACAAAACCGCTAAAACGAGTTCTGGTTACTCATTTTCATCCTGATCATTTTGGTTTAGCTGGTTGGTTAACGCAAAAATTTAAGGTGCCTTTGTGGATGCCTAGAGAGGAGTGGGCTCAAGCAAAAATACTGAGTATGGAAACCAATACTAACAGTCGTGATGCTTTTTCACAATTTTATCATGCAGCCGGTTTTGATCTAGACATGTTGGAAAAGGCTAAGAGCCGTCCAGGACGATATTCTAATTTAATTTCCCCTGCGCCAGCTTCTTTTGTTCGTATTGTAGATGATCAAGAAATCTCTATTAATGGGCGTAGATGGCGTACTATTATTGGTTCAGGCCATTCACCAGAGCACGCTTGTTTATACTCTGCTGAGATTGATACGCTGATTTCTGGTGACCAAGTTCTGCCGAAAATTACCCCCAATATAAGTGTATGGCCTCAAGAACCGAAGGCTAATCCTTTAGCGTTATTTTTGAGCACTTTGGAGAAGTTGCAAAATCTTGGAGAAGATACTTTAGTTTTACCAAGTCACAAGTTCCCATTTCGCGGTCTGGATAAGCGTATTTATGAACTAAAAAGTCATCATTATGAACGACTTGAAGTAACCTTGAATATTTGTTCAAAACCAGTCAATGGTATTGAAGTTATGCAGCAATTATTTCAGCGTGAACTTGATACCCATCAAATGTTTTTTGCTATTGGTGAAACGCTAGCTCATTTGAATTACTTAATAGAGAAAAGAAGAATTTCTCTTCAACAAGATAGAAATGGTGTAAATTTATATTTACAGGCATAATTTACATATAAAAAGTTAAATTTATCTATTTAAAACTCAATATTAAATATACTTAACTGTAATTATTAAAATTGATCTATCCTTGAGTTGCGGGTTTATTTGGCTTCACAGCTACACCACCAGCTTGGACCCAAGCACTAATCCCGCCGCCAAGATGAAAAATATTTTTGATACCCGAATTAAACGCTCCTTGTAAGCCTAATGCCGACCGCTCCCCGAAGGCACAATAGAGTAAAATTTGTTTTTCTTGGCTTTCGGAAATTGCAGATAGAAGACCCCCAGGTTGAACATTCTCGCTTAAGGATTTATAAGGCAAATGAACTGATCCAGGAATAACTCCATCACGAATGCGCTCGGTGTTTTCTCGTAGGTCGACAAATAAGATTTTATTTAAAGAAGCGTTGATAATATCTTCGGCTTTTATGGTTGCTTCTTCGATTTCTTGTGTTACTGAATTAAAACCAATTTTAAGATTTGCAGGAACTGCAACATCCATTTTCTTGGGATCAGGCAGATTAAGGTTATTCATAATATTCGCATAATCAATTTCTGAATGGACTTTAAGGCGTGGATTAAAACTTATTTCTTCAGCGATAGTACTAACAGTATCGCCCTTATAATCGTGTCCAGGATAAACAAACATTTCTTTTGGTAATTTTAAAATTTTTTTAAATAAGGAGTCGTATGCTTGTGAATTATTTCCACCTTGAAAATCTGTGCGCCCAGTTCCACGAATTAAAAGAGCATCTCCTGTAAAAACTCTATCTGACATGTAAAAAGAATAAGAATCATCTGTATGACCAGGAGTATAAAGTACATTTAAAGAAATAGTTTCGATATCAATTGTATCTCCCTCGTCAACTCTCATAGAAACCATATCTACTTCTGATTTTTTGCCCATTACTGTTACGCAGTGAGTTTTGTCTCTGAGAGCCCCTAGAGCAGTAATATGATCTGCATGAACATGGGTATCGATAGCCTTAACTAGTGTTAGATCTAGCTCACTAAGGAGGCGAAGATAATGGTCAGTCTTTTCTAGGACTGGATCGATCAAAAGGGCTTCGCCACCTTGGCGGCTTCCTAGCAGATAGGTGTACGTTGATGAAACACTATCAAATAACTGGCGGAAAATCATAAAAGCTACTCAACCTTAGATTAATATTAATTGATATTTTATAATTATATTAAATTGACATGGCTTTAGTCTTGGAATTTTTTTCCAATGTGCCGGCAACTAATGTTAGCAATGGCGGCACTATAGCTAATGTAAGAATTGCCGAAAAAGATAGACCGCCTAATACAACAGACCCCAAACCTCTATATAATTCAGATCCAGAGCCTGGGAAAAGAACTAAAGGCATCATGCCAAAAATACTAGTTAATGTTGACATGAAGATTGGCCGAATACGATTCCTAGTAGCTTCTAATATAGAAGCATTAACCTTCATGCCATCTTCCTTGATATGGTGGAGTGTCTGGTGAACAAGTAAAATAGCGTTATTAACAACTATTCCAATCAAAATTATAAAGCCCAATAGAGTCAACATATCAAGAGGCTGAAAGGTAAACAGATTTGTTAGTGCCAACCCAACCACTCCCCCGGCTGTTGCTAGGGGTACTGATAACAAAATAATTAATGGGTAGATAAAGCTTTCAAATAGAACTGCCATAACTAAATAAACGATAATTATGGCAACTGCTAG
>MDSW01098575.1_pt1 | contig 12221 bp, 13 predicted proteins | sample 811171 | NCBI WGS metagenome assembly MDSW01 (sample SAMN05326641, study PRJNA326480) | marine metagenome | isolation source: seawater | place: Atlantic Ocean: North West | collected 2012
CAATTCAGTAGTAGAGGTGGGTTGGGGAATATATTTTTATGAAGTTACAGCTTAATCCAATGCCAGCTATTGCTAATTTTTTCTTAGCTTTTCTTAGCAAGTATTCTATTCAACAAGAAGAAATTCTTGGTCTGGATATTACCCCTAGATCAATAAGGTTAATCCAACTTTCTAAAAAAGGCAATGAATGGATTGTAGAAAAATTAGCTCAAAGACATATAGAGGGCTTATCAGACATTAAACTTGATAGTAAAAGAATAGCCGATGAAATACAGATTGCTTTAAAGGCTGGTAAATTTTCTACCCTTAATGCCGCAATCTCATTACCAGTATCAAACTCAATAATAAAAGTTATTCCAATTCCTCTTATGAATGATGAAGAAATGCAAAAATCAATTGAAACAGCATCTTTATGGGAAAATACAACACAGCTCCCAGATGCATTAGAAAATTATTCAATTTTTCATCAAGTTATCAGAAAAGATCCAGCAAGTAACATGATGGATGTATTATTTGTGGCATCTAAACTTGGAGACGTAAACACACTTGTCGATCTAGTTTCCAAAGGCGGAATTAATCCCGTCGTATTAGATGTAAGATGTTTTGCACTACGTAATGCATTTCAAACTGTAAAAAAAACGGCTAATAAAAAAAAACCGTTAGCAATTTTAGAAATTGGTGAATATGAAAATTATTTGTTAATAATAAAAGAAGAAAACCCTTATGTAAGTGATATTTTTGTTTCTGCAAAAGATAAAGAATCAATAGGTAAAGCAAATATTTCTAAAGAAAATTTATCTCTTATTATTGATAGGTATGTAATGCAAATTAAGCAAAATTTAGTGTCTTATGCTAATAGGTATAAAATTGATAAGGTTGATAATTTAAATATTGTAAGTCAATCCCCTAATATTGATGAAATTGTATCATTACTGAGTGCAAAACTTAAGGATATAAAAATTTTAGTTTTTAATCCATTTCAAGAAATAAAATTACCAGCACAAATATCAAATAAATTAAAAACGGAAGATAACTTGTCTTCCTTCACTACATCTGTTGGACTAGGAACAAGAAAGCTAGATATATTTGGATATTACAAAAAAGTGACAGGTGTTCAAAATATTAACTTGTTGCCAAATAGAGATATAGTCAAAAAAAATAAAAGAACAAAACTCGTATCAGGTTTCTTAGTATTTATAGCTGTAGTTATTATATTAATTTCAACAGGTTATTATGGTTACAAATTTTATAACTCCCTGAATAAGAATGAAAAAGAATTAACTGATTATTATACAACAAAAGATTTAATAAATAATAAACAAATAGAATATTTTGGATTAAAAAATAAAATTGATAAATTAAATGAACAGCTAGGATTATCAGAAACGGCTACTACTAATCAATTAACAGCAGCACTAGTACTAAAAGAAATCTCAAATATAGAAGAGCTTAATATTGGAATTACTAATATAAAATTTGATGGAAATAATGAATATGAAATTAAAGGTTTTGCACTAGAAGGACAATTAAACTCTGATGATACAAGATCTAACGGAAGTGCTGATCAAACTGTAATTGAATATATTTCTAGACTAAAAAGCAATTCAATTTTTGAAAAAGCTATACTTGTTAAATCTTCTGCTAATCAAGATTTTCCAGATGTTAAAGATTTCATCATTAATTTGATAGTAAAGCCAGAACTAATGAATGCAAAAACATTGGGTGATAAATAATATGAATAAAAATTGTAGGTTATAATTATGGCATCTTTATTAAAAATGGACATAAAAGATTTATTTAAAAGTAAAAAAACAAATAATGAAGGTGCTGGATCTGAAGTTAATAGAATTCTTTTAACAAGAATATCTCTTATAATCTTATTATTAATTATATTATTTATTGGTTATTGGTTTTATCTAAAACCAAAAAATGAACTGCAGCAGTTTAAAATTAATCAACTTGAAAATTGGGAGCAGCAGTTAATAAATTGTGATATAGAAATTGAAAGTTTAAGAAAAAAAGAAGTATCTTTAATTGAATATAAAAATCAAAAAGGTAAGCTTTTTGTAACCAGTGAAGAATTTGAAAACTTTTATTCTGATTTAACAAACGCTACTGTAAATTATGATCTGAGAATTCTTGATATTACAAGGTTAGAAGAGGAACAAGTTTTTGCCGATGATATAGATATGAATTTCTCTTTAGAAAATAATATAACTAATAATAATGATGAAGTTATATATTTAGAAGGAATGTCTTGCGCTGAAAATCTGGATCAATCTCTTCAAGATTTAGTGAATAATCAAAACCAAACAAATACTGAAACAGCCTATAATAATGAAAATTGTGAAAACAATAATTCAGAAAACTGCCAAAAAGTTGCCTATTCCAAAATGCTTGTTGATTATGAAATAAGAGGCGATTTTATGAATTATATTAAATTCAGAAATAATATTGCAAGTGAACAAAAAATAGTTAACATCGAAAAAGAGGAAATTTTGGAGGATGAAGATGAGCCGGGCTTTATTATAGCACGAGCAACTGTATCTTTAGTAAAAACACCATGAAAAAAAAATATTTTAAAATATATCTTATTTTTACTATTTTGCTTATTTATCCAATATTGGCAAAAGGTGAATCAAATCCTTTTTCTAAAAAATTAATTAAAGAAGCTCCTATCTCTCAAGAACAAACTAATTCCATAAAAAATACAAGTGTAAATATAAATGAAGAAAATAAAAATGCTCATCCCTTACTAAAATATAACCTAAATAGATATTTCATTAAAGGTGTACTAATTGTAAATGGTGGCAAGTACAAAAGTCGTGCTCTTGCTATTATTAGTGCTGCAGGTGAATCAGATCATCTAATACAGGTTGGTGACTCTATATCTGATGAGTGGCCACTATGGAAAGTCTCTAAAATTGATATACGATCTGTAACATTTAAAAAAAGAGATGGTGACACATTAGATGAAAATGGGGAGCCCATTTTATTAACAGAAAAAATCGTAGTATTAAACCCATTATCAACAAAAGTGGATAATTGAGAATGAATATTAATATTAACTTATTTGTTAAAAAATTATTTATATTTTGTTTTATAATTTTACTAACTGCTTGCGCAAAATTTAATGAAGAAATGAATAAAGAAGCAAGTGATGAATTTGAACCAAAAATATTTGTGGAAGAGAAGCAAGATACAGTTACTGAGACAACAACTCTTGGTCCAAAAATAAATAAATCTTCAATCAATAAAAATAAAATTCAAAGAAGAATTTATATTGATGAGAATGTTATTACTGATTATAGCAAAATAATAAACCGAACTTTTACTGAAACTTTTCCAATATCTGTAAATTTCGATAATGTTGATGTTAGAACCGTAATGGAAACATTTTCGATAATCACTGGAAAAAATATTTTAGTCGGAGATGAGGTTGACGGATCTGTAAATGTTAGAGTAATTAATGAAAATTGGGATGAAGTTCTTGAGGCTATTCTAGAAATTAAAAATATTGGTTTAACATTAAATCAAAATACAAATATTGTTAGAATACATAAAAAGGAAGTTATAGAGGCACAAGAAGAATATAATAGAAAACGAAAAGCCGAATTAAGAAAATCGATAGAATTCTCTAAATCAATCGCCCCAGTAAGATCTGAAATATTTAAATTATTTTATAGTGAACCTGAAAAAGTAAAATCTCAAATAGAGGAAATTTTACAGAATATGGATCAAACTGTTTCTGTTTCAGAGGGAGAAGAATCAAGCGAAGATTCATTTGGCGCAAGTCAAAGAGTAAAAATGACTGTTGATTCACGTCTACGTGCTCTAATAGTTTTAGGCTCTCTAGATGATTTAGACTTTATAGAAAAGCTTATTGATAAAATTGATGTTCCTACAAGACAAATTTTGATTGAAGCTTTTGTTGTGGAAGCAGGGTCTGATTTTGATAAAGAATTAGGTACAAGAGTTGGAGCAAAATATGGTGCGGCAGGAATAAATAATTTAACCTCTGGGGATACAAATATAACAGCTGGAGGAGTTGTGGGTGGTGCACCGACTGATTTAACTTTAGGAGGAACTACTGGTCAAATATCAAATCTAGCTGTGGGATCAGCAACAGGAAGTTTAGGTATTCTGCTTGACACAACCGCTCTTGATTTACAAATTGAATTAACTGCAATGGAGCAAATGGGCATAAGTAAAATTATTTCTAATCCAAAAGTTTTTACTTTAGATAATGAAACTGCAGTAATTACGCAAGGTCTTGAAATACCATATTCCTCATCTTCCTCAGAAGGAACTTCAACAGAATTTAAAGAAGCTGCGCTCAAATTGCAAGTTACTCCAAGTATAGTTGGTGATGGAAATATTATTATGGATGTTCAAATAAATAAAGATTCAGCAAAAGATATAACAGGTGGAGAGCCTTCAATAAATAAAACTGAAATCGCAACAAAACTTCTTGTTGCTGATCAAACAATTGTAGTTATTGGCGGTATATATACTGAAACTTTATCAGATACAGTGAGCAAAACACCTCTATTAAGTGATATGCCTATAGTTGGTAACTTATTTAAAAAGGTTAAAAAAGGTGAAGAATTAAACCGTTTATTGATTTTTATAGCACCTAGAATTTTATAAAATATGAGTAAAATGATTTCAGATGATGCAGCTAAGGATCTGATTGAAATGGCTGTTAACAATGGTTATGTTACTTCGGAACAATATGAAAAAATACTAGGGGTTAATAAAAATTCAGGACAGTCAATTGTTTCCATTCTTTTTGAAAAAAAGTATATGGATGAATATGCGTTAGCAAGGTTAGTAGCTGAGAGTTATGGTTTAAATATTCAGGAAATTAATCCTAATTCTATTAATATAGAAGCACAAAATAAACTCCATTTATCATATATACAATCAAATAATGTATTCCCTTTTGATATTTTAAATAACACATTACAAGTAGCGATTTGTGATCAAAGTAAACTCAATCTTGAAAAAAATATAAAAGTTATCACAGGGATGGATGTTGAATTAATTTTAATTACAACAAGCAATTTAGAACAACTCTTTGCAAAAGCAGGATTAACTCCAATATCTACTATGGAAATTGCAGGTCTGGGTACTTTAAAAAAACTTGAAGAAGAACAAAAAGAGTTGCCTGTAATACAGGAGAAGGATTTAAGTGAAGCTGAAATATTTGTAAATGATATATTAATTAGTGCCTATAAAATAAATTCAAGCGATGTTCATATAGAATCTTTTCGAGATAAAAAAAGAATTAGATTTAGAATAGATGGAATATTAATAGAACAAAAGGAATTTACAAAAAAAATAAATGAAAAGTACCAAGCAGTCATAGCAATACTAAAATTAAAATCTGGTGCTCGTATTGAGGAAAAAAGATTACCACAAGATGGAGCAATCCAATACAGAGATACAACAGGGAAAATTGAGTTTGATTTGCGTGTATCTTTCTTACCTGTGCAAGGTCAAAACGAACGTGTTGTTATGCGATTACTTAGAAAAGATTCTATACAGTATGATCTAGATAGCTTAGGTTTTGCAAAGGTAGATTATTCTAAATTACATGAATCTATCAACGCGACACAAGGATTAATATTAGTAACAGGCCCAACTGGTAGTGGAAAAACAACAACACTATACTCAGTTTTAAATCATCTAAATGATGAAAAGAAAAATATTTTAACCGCTGAAGATCCGATTGAATATGAATTATCAGGAATTAGTCAATCACAAATGAAAAGTGATATAAATTACAATTTTGCTTCTGCTTTAAGAACTTTTTTAAGACAAGACCCAGAAATTATCTTAGTGGGAGAGATTAGAGATAAAGAAACTGGAAATATAGCAGTAGAAGCTTCTTTAACTGGTCACTTAGTATTAAGCACTCTTCACACGAATGATGCGGTTAATACTATTACAAGATTAGTTGATATGGGTATCGCAAATTATCTTGTTGCTGCTACATTAACATTAGTTGTTGCACAAAGATTGCCTAGAAGAATATGTAAAAATTGCAAAACAGAAGATAAAGACACAAGTGCAGGAATGCTTAAACAAATTGGTATTGATGGTAATCTGAAAATTTATAAAGGTAAAGGTTGTTCAAAATGTAATCAAACAGGCTATAGTGGTAGAAAAGGCATTTATGAAGTCTTAAAAGTTACACCAACGATACAAGATGCTATATTAAAAGGTTTAACAGCTCCAGATATTGCAACAGTTGCAAAAAAAGAAGGCTATAAATCTATTCAAGCACAAGGCATAGATCTAATAAAAGACGGTACTCTATCCTTTGATGAATACCGTCGAACACTTTTCTTATCTTAATTATTATGACTTTATATGATTACAAAGGGATAACTAGTGAAGAAAACAAATATGCTGAAGGTAGTATTGAGGCGATTAATGAAGATGAAGCTGCTTTTAAACTCAAAGAAAAAAAAGTTATTATTACCTCGTTAGCTATCTCCAAAGGTCAGAAAAAAACTCCTAAAGGTAAAAAAACAAGTGCAGGTTTGTTTAGTGGAGGTCGAGTTAAAGAAAAAGAAATTGTAATATTTTCAAAAAAACTCTCAACAATGGTTAAAGCAGGTTTGCAGGTTCTAGATGCATTAAAAATGACAAATGAGCAAGTAAGTAATAAAAAATTAAAAATAATAATTGAAGAAATTCTCACTGATCTGCAAGGAGGTAATGATTTATCAACATGTTTTGAAAAACATCCAAAAATATTTGATAATATTTATGTCAATATGATCAAGGCTGGAGAAGCAAGTGGTAAGTTAGATATTTTTTTAAATAAATTGGTATTAATTTTAGAAAAAAGACAAAAAATAAAATCACAAATTAAAAGTGCTCTGATGTACCCAATTATTTTAGTCACTGTGGCTATATCAATTACGACTGGTATGTTAATTTTTGTTGTTCCAACATTTGCAAAAATGTATGGTGATATGGGTGCTGAATTGCCAATGGCAACACAAATGATTATTAGTATTAGTAATTTTATTAGTGGGTACGGTGGATTAATAACGCTAATCAGCATTATTTCAATTTTTTTATTAAATTCTTTTCTTATCAAAACAAGAAAAGGGTATAAAAAATCTATTGATAAATTAACATTAAAACTACCTTTGTTTGGAACCATTATCAGTCAATCAACCATTGCTAGAATTGCACTAATTAAGGCTAATTTATTCTCTGCGGGAGTAAACGTTCTTGAAATAATTGATATTGCAATGTCTTCAACAAATAATACTATTTTTATTGCAGCTTTGGATAATGTTAAAAAAAGAGTATTTTCTGGGGAAGATATGTCATCTTCGTATAAGAAAGAAGTTGTTTTTCCAGATACATTTTATCAGCTTATTGCAGTTGGTGAAAAAACAGGCAACCAAGAAGAAATGTTTGTCTCTATATCTAATTATTATGAAGATGAATTTGATGGAATTGTTAAGAACATGTCAACTATGATAGAGCCTATTGCAATTGTTTTTATTGGAGGTGTCATTGGACTTTTACTCGTTGCTATGTATTCACCTATGCTCAACATGGGTAGTGCTATGGGAGGAATGTAAAAAATTAATAGTTTTTTTCTTTTGTGTTTTTTATATAATAATCTGTGCCACCTGATTTTTTATTATAAGCTGTCGCAGTAAATAAACTACTTGATCCAGTTATACAAAAACGAAAATGATCATTTTTCAAAATAATATCACCATCAAATAAATTAGTATTAATTGAATTTGTTTGATCTCCACAACTACCAGAGGGAATATAATAATTTTTATTAATTGACTTATATTCTTCTTCAGCAAGTAATATTGATTCTAAACCTGTTTGTGCAGACTTTGCTCTTGTCCCGTCCAATACTTTATTAAATATTGGAATACCTACTACTGATAAAATTCCAATGATGGCTACTACGATGAGTAGCTCAATCATTGAAAATCCTGTTTTATTGTTTATTAACAGCTGCGCTCAATACACTGCCAGACTTAATGGTAGTATAAATTTGACATGTATCTCCAGAACAATTTATATGCGTCCTTCCTTCTGGAGGTGAACTGCTAGTGCTTTTATAAGCAGCTTGTTCATTTGTATTATAAGGATTATTATAATTTTGAAACTTTAAATGATTAATAATAGCATCATTATGACCTGCTGCATTTGTTGTACAAGCCACAGTTGTAGTTCCACCAGAAGCATTAGATGTATAAGTCAAGTTAGCCTCACCTAAAGAACACTGAGTGAATTGTACCTGAACCCAATCAGAAATTGCTTTGTGATTAGAAGTTGCAGTCTTCTCCTTTGCACCTCCCAACACATTAGGTATAACTACTGCACCAACGGCAGCAAGAATACCAATGATAGCAACAACGATCAAAAGCTCTATCAGAGTAAAACCTTTTTGTTTATTCTTCATATTGTCCCCTTAATTAAGATGCCATACAATACTATTTATCATTAATATTACAATAATTAAAAAAAAAGTAAGAGAAATACTGTAAAAATACTAATTAACTAAATTAATACTATTTGTTAAAAATTCGCTATTGCTTATTTGTGTATTAATAATCAAAAAATTATTATTATTTAAAATTAGTGTTTCACCTAGGCTGCCATTATTCACGCTACCTCCATTTGCTATGGCCTCCTGGCAGGTTCCACTTGAATGTTTTAAACCGTATGGATTGCACCATGCTGGTGAATTAAAATGATTTGCAAAAGCTGATTGCATTTTAGAGCTATTACCTGCAAGCACAATTGAGCATTGATCACTTGTATACGTAGTTTTTTTTGTATTTAAATCATAACTGTATTTTAATATTAACTCTTGACCAATGGAACATTGCGCAACACTTATAGTAATGAAATCAACTACTGTTTGATGATTAGTTTGTGATGCTGATTTTTTTGTATTACCTAACACATTTGGAATCACTACAGCACCCACTGCTGCTAAGATACCGATGATCGCCACAACGATTAGAAGTTCGATGAGAGTGAAGCCTTTTCTACTCATCTTAATTATTTTACCACAATTTTGTTATTTTTTAATTATTTTATTGAGACCAAGAGATATTAGATGTTAAAAAAATATTACTATCGCAATCATCACCAATATTTGTAGAAATACGTAAAGGTTGATTCAATTTGCCGTAAGGAGGCATGCCTCTTATATTGGTTAATCCTATATTGTTATTTTGATTATTCGAATTTTCAAAACTTTTTATTTGGTCATTACGTATTGAATTTTTTTTATTAGATAATTCAGCTCTTACATGATCTACTAAAGGTCCGTCCATTATACCTGCGTTAGGCGGAACATTAAAACTACTCCATATTGAGTTACAATCCCATTTTCTAACACATTTTGTTGTATAACCATCTCCACTTATTTTTTCAAATCCTGCTTTTGGAGAACTCCTACAAGTTAGTCCTGGTGAAAGATTCATATAGGTCCATCCATTTGCATTACAAGCATATAGTGTGGTTTGTACTAAATTTAAAATAGTTTGATGTTGATCTTTATAAGCGCTGCATTTTGCATAACTAATATATCTGTTGTAAGACACAATGCCCACAGCAGCTAGAATACCGATGATTGCTACTACAATTAAAAGCTCAATGAGAGTGAAGCCTTTATTTTTCATAAAAAATTGAAAAATAAGAATAAAATACCCAAAGAAAACAAGTTAACATAGTTAAAAAAATTATAGTTAGTCCAACCAAGCTATCTTGTTTAATTTTATTTCTCCATTCTTTAGGAAAAAATTGAAGAGAATAAGCGTAGATAATAATAAAAATATTTAAAGCGGTAAAAATTATATTAAATAATAAAAAAATATTCATTGATTGTTTTGATAAAACTAACTTACTACAAACTATATAACTATTCAATTATGGATATTTATGTTTAATCACCCCAGTGGACTGTATCCTCTAATAAAACATTATTAGATAAGTAAGTTGCAAAATAACAAGACTTACCTGAGCCTCCTGTTACATAGGTTCTTCCTTCTTTGCCATAAGGACAGCAACGGCCTCCCCAAACCTGAATATCTTGTTGTTTACTTTTAGCTACACTATCTGCAAATGGTGATTTAATATCTTTGAAATGATGTTGAAAAGAAGGACAATCAAAAGCACGAGCTTTATTAGTGAATGAAATAATAGAGCCATTGTTTTGTTTTCTATCAATACTTCCATTTAATTCAAAAATTACAACATCTTTTTTAATAGAAGAAACAACTAAATTATGATTTTTTTCTGTTACCTTATCTTTTGCATTGCCAAGAACATTAGGTATAATTACTGCACCCACTGCAGCAAGTATACCTACGATTGCTACAACAATTAACAATTCAATAAGGGTGAAACCTTTTTTATTATGGTCCAACATTTTTCCAAACATTTTTAGCATTTGTTTTTACTGTATTCCATACAGTGCTTGTATTTGTTTTTACTGTTGTCCATTTAGCACAATTAGAGGTATTAACAGCCGTCCAGCATGTTTTGACTGAAGTATTAACTGGAGTCCATAAAGTTTGCAAAGATTGTGTTACAGTTTGTCCATTTGGAAGTTTTGTAAACACTTGATAAGTTCCAACACATTTTGCTTTTTGAATTCCGATACTTCCAGTTGAACAGGATTGGGAGCTAACAGCATTTGAATTATTATAAGGATTCTTAAGTGCAACTTGATTATTTAAATAATTAATTATTTGATTGGATGTTGGAGGAGTAAATGAGTTACAATTAAAATTTTCTAAAATTTTAGCTTTGTCATTAATTGCACATTTCATAAACTCAGTTTCTAATAGTTTTTTTGCATTAATAAAATTGTAGTTTGCAGTTTTCTGTTTAGCATTTTCAAGAACTGAAGAAATCACTACAGCGCCCACTGAAGAAAGAATCCCAATGATCGAGACTACTATTAAAAGTTCTATGAGAGTAAAACCTTTTTTTTCCACTTTAAAAATTTTTTAGATTGATTGTAAATTTTTTCACTTATTTATTTAATAATTACATACATCAATTTTTTTGTATAAAAATTTATCGTTTCCGTTTTTATCTCCTATGTTGGTTTTAAAACAAGCATTATCTCCTGAGCCTCCACAAGCATGTGGTCCTCCTTGGTATCCAAACATACTTTGACCAAGAGGAATGTTATTTGGCAAATTACAACTCCCATTGCTCCAACCTGGACTACTAGTTCCGGTTCCAAAAATACTAATACTAGTATCGTAACAATTTTTTTGACTCTCTCTTGATTCTAAATACATATTAAATGCATGAGAGTCAGCAACTACAGAAGTTTTGCTACAATCATAAGTAATCATTCCAGGTGTACGATTAAATCTTGGACCATAAGATATTTTACCTCCTATTGCACATTCTATAATTCTAGTATTAAAATTATCCCATATTTGTTTGTGTTGTTTTGTCGTACAGTTTATTTTTGAATTTGTAAGAACGTTCGGTATCACGATAGCGCCCACTGCCGCAAGTATACCAATGATCGCCACAACAATTAAGAGTTCAATAAGGGTGAAGCCTTTTTTTTGCATCAGACTATCTTAACATTTACTTATAAAGATTCAAATTAACTATAAAATATTGTTAATTAATTAATATGGATTATCTATATATGAGGTAACATAATCATTTATATCTGGTCCACATCTAGTATGGCACTGTGCTCTGTCAGGATTTGCAAGATATTTTTTTCCATTATAACTCATAGAATTATTACTTTCATTAATGTTGCAATGCGTAATTCCTAATAGATCTACTGTTCCCTTATATTTTGCCTGATATTTATAATGGGTAGGATGCAACTCATTTCCAGGAATTCTCCAGTTAACTGCAAAAGATCTTTTATTTCTAAAAAAAGGATTAGGAATTAATCCTTCTCCACACTCATGTCCAGTTCCTGCGCAAGGTCCCTGTAAATTTGTTTCTATCCAATGTTGAGGAAATCCTGCTATTGCTGCTCCAAAATGATGTTGAAATTTAATAGTTCTATCGCCACATCCCGTATTAGTATTATTTCCACATACGCAACCTTCTCCGACTTTAGATTTTCCATATTTTAAATATGCTGTAAATTCTGATCCAATACTACACAACATCAATTCATTGCTAATATAATCAACTACTTGATTATGCTTTGAATGACA
>MDSW01013825.1_pt1 | contig 12218 bp, 8 predicted proteins | sample 811171 | NCBI WGS metagenome assembly MDSW01 (sample SAMN05326641, study PRJNA326480) | marine metagenome | isolation source: seawater | place: Atlantic Ocean: North West | collected 2012
AGATGGTAATTCTAAAAATGATGCAATTTCTTTAATAAAATCAATTTATAAAATGTTTATTAAAACAGATGCAAATATGGTTGAAATAAATCCTCTAATATTAACTAAAGAAAAAAAAATTGTTTGTTTAGATGCAAAAGTAAATTTTGATAGTAACGCTTTGTTTAGACATCCAGAAATAAAAGAACTTAGAGATCTAAGTGAAGAAGATTCTGCAGAAATTGAGGCCAGTAAATATGATTTAGCTTATATCAAATTAGAGGGAAGTATTGGATGTATGGTTAATGGAGCAGGACTAGCAATGGCTACAATGGACATAATAAAATTATACGGTAAAGAACCTGCAAATTTTTTGGATGTAGGTGGAGGAGCTTCAAAAGAAAAAGTTTCAGCTGCTTTTAGAATAATTTTGTCTGACAAAAATGTTAAAGGAATATTAATTAATATTTTTGGAGGAATTATGAGATGTGATGTTCTTGCTCAAGGAGTAGTTGATGCAGCAAAAGAGATAAATATTAGCGTTCCTCTAGTAGTAAGATTAGCAGGTACAAACTTTAAAGAAGGAAAAGAAATACTAGATAATTCTGGTTTGAAATTAATTTCAGCTGAAAATCTTGATGATGCTGCAAGAAAAATTGTTGAGAAAATAAAATAAATGTCAGTTTTAGTGAATAAAAATACTAGATTAATTTGCCAAGGCTTTACTGGTTCACATGGAACATTTCATTCAGAGCAGGCTCTTAAATATGGAACTAAATTAGTTGGAGGAGTTACTCCAAAAAAAGGTGGTCAAAAACATTTAGGATTGCCAGTTTTTAACACAGTAAAAGAAGCAAAAGATTCAGAAGGTGCTAATGCAACAATGATATATGTTCCAGCAAAATTTGCAGCTGGTGCAATCATTGAAGCGATAGAAGCATCAATTGATCTTATTGTTTGTATAACTGAGGGAATTCCTATTCAAGATATGCTTAAAGTTAAAAAAATTTTGTTAAAATCAAAGTGTAGATTAATAGGACCAAACTGTCCAGGAATTATAACTCCCAACGAGTGTAAAATTGGTATTATGCCTGGCAACATCCATAAAAAAGGTTCTGTTGGTATAGTCTCTAGATCTGGTACATTAACTTATGAAGCAGTAGCTCAAACTACAGAAAATAGGCTAGGACAGTCAACTTGTATAGGAATTGGTGGCGATCCTATAAACGGAACTAATTTTATAGATTGTTTGGATTTATTTTTAAAGGATGAAGAAACCCATTCAATTTTAATGATTGGAGAAATTGGAGGCACTGCAGAGGAAGATGCAGCAGAATTTATTAAAAATCATAAAATAAAAAAACCAATTGTAGGATTTGTAGCAGGCATAACAGCTCCTCCCGGAAGAAGAATGGGTCATGCTGGAGCAATTATTTCTGGTGGTAAGGGTGGTGCTCAAGATAAAATTAAAAAGATGGAAGATTGTGGTATAACTATTGCTAACTCGCCTTCTAAAATTGGAAAAACTCTTTTTGATAAATTGTCTAATTGAAAAAATTTATTCTAAGTCTATATTATAATAAAGATGTCTTCTTCTAAAAATCTAGAATTTGAAAAAACAGGATTTTTAAGTAAATCCAATAGTGCATTCATAGAACAAATGTATTTGAAGTTTTTAAACAATGATCCAAATTTACCCGATAGCTGGAAAAATTACTTTGAAGAAATTGGAGATGAAGCAGACATTATAGTAAATGAAATTAATGGACCTTCTTGGAGTCCTAAAAAAAATAAGGTTTTTATAAAAGATTTTAAGAAAAAATCTGAAAAAAATAGGAAAATTAGTGGGTTAGAAACAATAAAATCTAATGCAAACTCAATTAAAGCAGTATCAATGATAAGATCTTATAGACAGCGAGGTCATCTTATAGCAAAACTTGACCCTTTAGGAATGATGCAGTCCGAATATTTGGATGAATTACACCCAGAATCTTACGGTTTTAATAAAGGAGATTATGATAAAAAAATATTCTTAGATGGTGTTATAAATAAACAATATTCTAATATTAAAGAGATTTTAGAATTTTTAAGAGTAAAATATTGTGGATCAATTGGTTATGAGTATATGCACGTATCTAATCCTACGGAGAGGAAATGGTTTAGGGATAGAGTAGAAAAAGCAGATGATTTTAAGTTTACTCAAAATGGTAAAAAAGCAATTTTAAATAAATTAATACAAGCTGAAGGATTTGAAAAATTTTTACATACTAAATATGTTGGTACCAAAAGATTTGGGCTTGATGGTGGTGAAAGTTTAATTCCTGCATTAGAGCAAATAATTAAAATTGGTGGACAGTTTCAAGTTAAAGAAGTTAAAATAGGAATGTCACATAGAGGAAGATTAAATGTTTTGGCTAACGTGTTGCAAAAGTCTTATAAAAGAATTTTTAATGAATTTGGAGGAGAAATTAGTTCTTCAGAAGATGGTGCTGGAGATGTAAAATATCATTTAGGAGCGTCATCAGACAGAGAGTTTGATGGAAATTCAGTCCATGTTAGCTTAACAGATAATCCATCTCACCTAGAGGCAGTTAACCCAGTTGTACTTGGACAAACTAGAGCTAAACAATACTTTCATAAAGACAAGGAGAGAAAAAAAGTAATACCAATTTTAATTCATGGCGATGCAGCTTTTGCTGGACAAGGAGTAGTAGCTGAATGTTTTGCAATGTCTGGCTTACCAGGTCACAATACTGGAGGAACTATTCATATAATTATAAATAATCAAATTGGATTTACAACAAGTCCAAGGTTTGCAAGATCTTCTCCATATCCATCAGATATAGCAAAAATGGTAGAAGCACCTATAATTCATGTTAATGGAGACAATCCAGAGGCAGTTGTTTATGCAGCAAGAATAGCAACAGACTTTAGATTAAAATTTAATAGAGATGTAGTGATAGATTTAATTTGTTATAGAAGATTTGGACATAATGAAGGTGATGAGCCTTCATTTACGCAACCTTTAATGTATAAAAAAATTAAATCACATCCTTCCCCAGTAAAAGTTTATGGAGAAAGATTAATAAATGAAGGCGAAATATCTAAAGATTTTTTAAGTGAGTCTATAAAAAAGTTTAAAGATTTACTAAATGAACAATTTAAAACTGCAAAAAACTATAAACCAAAAATCGAATGGTTTGAGGGAACATGGTCAAGATATAAACCTGAAAAAGGTAAAGATAAAAGAGGAGTAACTGGAGCAGATATAAAAAAATTATTAGAAATTTCTGATAAAATTAATACAATTCCTAAAGAAATAAATATTCATAAAACTATTTCAAAAATTTTAGACAATAGAAAACTTAGTGTAAAAAATAGATCCGGAATTGATTGGTCTACAGCAGAATCATTAGCTTTTGGTTCACTTTTAGAGGAAGGATATCCAATAAGATTGGTTGGTCAAGATTCTGGAAGAGGCACATTTAGTCAAAGACATTCAGTTTTAAGAAATCAATTTGATAACTCTAGATATATACCTTTGAATAATATTTCAAATAATCAAAAAAAATTTGAAGTAGTAGATAGTTTTTTATCTGAATTAGCTGTTTTAGGATTTGAGTATGGATATAGTTTAGTAGAGCCGAATACCCTAACATTGTGGGAAGCTCAATTTGGAGATTTTGCAAATGGAGCTCAAGTTGTTATTGATCAGTTTATTGCATCAGGTGAGAGAAAATGGTCTAGAGCTTCAGGTTTAATAATGTTGTTACCTCACGGATATGAAGGTCAAGGTCCAGAACATTCATCAGCAAGATTAGAAAGGTTTTTACAATTGTGTTCAAATGATAATATGCAAGTCATGAATTGTACGACACCTGCTAATTATTTCCATGCACTTAGAAGACAGATGCATAGAGATTTTAGAAAACCATTAATAATAATGACACCAAAATCGCTATTACGTCATAAATATTGTGTTTCTAATTTAGAGGATTTTAGTAAAAAAAATACTTTTCATAGAGTTTTATGGGATCATGCTATAGATCCAGATACAAAAAGTTTTATCAAATTAAAAAAAGCTAAAGAAATAACAAAAGTTATTTTATGTTCTGGTAAAGTTTATTTTGACTTATTAGAAGCAAGAGAAAAATTGAAAGTTGATGATATAGTTTTATATAGAATTGAACAATTATACCCCTTTCCAGCAAAAGCTTTAGTCAAAGAATTAAAACCTTATGCTAAAAATGCTACATTTCATTGGTGTCAAGAGGAACCAAAAAATATGGGAGCTTGGTTTTCTGTTAGAGATTATATCCAATGGACATTAGATAATATTAAGGCTAAATATAATTATATTTCTTATATAGGAAGAAGTCCAGATGCAACTCCTGCTACAGGATTTGCTAAAAGACATATTTCTCAACAACAAGAAATTATTAATAAAGTATTTAATTAATTATAATGAGTGAAAAAATTGTAGTCCCAGCTTTAGGAGAAAGTATAACAGAAGCAACAGTTTCAAAATGGTTAAAAAATCAAGGAGATGTAGTTGAAGCTGATGAACCTATTGTTGAGTTAGAAACTGATAAAGTAAATTTAGAAGTTCCATCACCAGTTAGTGGAGTTTTATCTGAAATTAATTCAAAAGATGGAACAGTAGTGGAAGTTGGAGCATTATTAGGCTTAGTTTCCGAGAATAGTTCTACAAAATTAAAAAAAGATGAAATAAAAAAAATTGAACCTACAATTTCAAAAGAAAACAATGTTGTTAATTTAGATGTTTCCCCTAAACAACCAAAAGTTTTTAATGATCAAGATAGTCAAGAAGAGAATTCAAATGAAAAACCACTTATTTTAAGTAATGCGGTTAAAGAAGAAGAAATTCATGATACAAAAAATGAAGAACAAACTTTGTCACCTTCAGTTAGAAAAATGGTAGCTGAGAGAAAAGTAGACATTAGTACTATCAAAGGTACTGGTAAAGATGGAAGAATTGTAAAAGGAGATTTGATTAGTTTAATGGGTGTTCAACCACCACCTTCAAGTAGAAAAGTTAAGTTTGGTCAAGAGGAAAGAATTAAAATGACTAGATTAAGACTAACTATAGCTAAAAGACTAAAGCAGGCTCAGGATAATGCTGCATTGCTAACTACATTTAATGAGGTTGATATGTCTAGCGTGATTGAGATGAGAAAAGAAAATAAAGAAGATTTTCAAAATAGATATGGAATAAAACTTGGTTTTATGTCCTTCTTTGTAAAAGCTTGTGTGCTTGCTTTAAAATCATTTCCCGCAGTTAATGCTGAAATAGATGGAGAGCATATAATCTACAAAAACTATTATAATATAAGTTTTGCTGTAGGCACCGATAAAGGATTAGTAGTTCCTGTTTTAAAAAATGCAGATGAGTTATCATTTGCTGATATTGAAAAAATTATTAAAGAAATCTCAGATAAAGCTAAAGAAGGAAAGTTAAATATTGAAGATCTTCAAGGAGGAACTTTTACAATTAGCAATGGGGGCGTATATGGCTCAATGTTTTCCACACCTATTCTGAATCTACCTCAATCTGGAGTTTTAGGTATGCATAATATTGTAGAAAGACCATTTGTTGTAGAAGGAGAAATTAAGATAAGACCAATTATGTATCTTGCATTATCATACGACCATAGAATTATAGATGGAAAAGAGTCTGTTTCATTTTTAAAAATGATAAAAGAAAATATAGAAGATCCTAGAAGGTTGTTTTTAGATATTTAAATGTCAGAAAAATTTAAAGCTGTTGTTATAGGTGGTGGACCAGGTGGATATGTTTGCGCAATAAGATTAGCTCAATTAGGATTAAAAACTGCATGTATAGATTCAAGAGGTTCTTTAGGAGGAACTTGTTTAAATGTGGGATGTATTCCATCAAAAAGTTTACTTAATCTTTCAGAAGAATTTCATAAAGTTAAAAATTTATCAAGTAAAGGAATAGAAGTTGGTGAAGTTAAACTCAATCTAAACAAAATGATGAAAAATAAAGATAAGGCAGTAATGATTTTAACAAAAGGTGTCGAGTTTTTATTAAAAAAGAATAAAGTTTCATACTTTAAGGGAGTCGGAAGCTTTAAAACTAAAAATGAAATTTCTATTAAGAATAAAGAAAAAAAAGAAATAATTATTAGTGCTGATAAGGTTATAATTGCTACTGGATCAGTACCTGTTTCTCTTCCAGGAATTGAGTTTGATGAAAAAATTATTTTATCTTCAACTGGTGCTTTAAAAATAGAACAAGTTCCAAAAAAAATGGTTGTAGTTGGAGGAGGATATATAGGATTAGAAATGGGATCTGTATGGTCTAGATTAGGCGCAGAAGTTCATGTAGTGGAATTTTTAGAAAATATTACACCTGGAATGGATTTAGAAATATCTCAAGAATTTATGAAAATTTTAAAAAAGCAAGGAATTAAATTTCATATGGGTCATAAAGTTCAAACTATTCAAAAAAAAACCTCTGGAGCTATAGTTAAAACTATAGACAAAGAAGGAAAAAAAAATGATTTTGATTGTGATGTAGTTTTAGTTTCAGTTGGTAGAAAACCAAATACTAATGGTTTAAATTTAGAAAATGTTGGAGTAGAGCTGGATGAAAAAAAAAGAATTAAGACAGATAAAAATTTTAAAACAAATCAAGATAATATTTATGCAATTGGAGATGTAATTATAGGACCAATGTTAGCTCATAAGGCCGAAGATGAAGGTATTGCAGTTGCAGAAAATATAGTAGGCCAATCTGGACATGTAAATTATAACACAATACCTGGTGTAGTATATACCAATCCAGAAGTAGCTTCTATTGGAAAAACAGAGGAGCAATTAAAAGAAATGGAGATAGATTATAAAAAAGGAAAATTTTCTTTTATGGCAAATTCAAGAGCTAAAGCTATAGATGATGCTGATGGATTTGTGAAAATTTTAGCTGATGCTAAAACCGACAAAGTTTTGGGAGCTCACTTAATAGGACCTCATGCAGGAGAATTAATTGCTGAAATAGGTATTGCTATGGAATTTGGGGCAAGTTCAGAGGATATTGCTAGAACATGTCATGCACACCCTACTTTTTCAGAAGCAGTAAAAGAGGCTGCACTATCAGTAGATAAAAGAGCAATACACTCTTAAAAAATTTTCATATTATTAAATATGAAGTATCCGATTCTTTTACCAAATATATTTAATCATCCATTTACATATGAAAGTGATTTAAACTTAAAAACAGGAGATTATGTTACTGTTCCGTTTGGTAAATTAATAATTACCGGTGTTGTTTGGAATGAATTTGAGAAAAGTAATACAAAAAATTTTAAAATTAAAAAAATTTTAAGTAAACTAGATATTTCTTATTTAAAAAAAGATACGATTAAATTTTTAAATTGGTTTTCTGAATACAATTTAATTCCAAAAGGTATGGCGTTAAAACTTGTTTTATTGAGAAGTAATATAATTAAAAAAATGTCTTATGAAAAATATAAAGATTATTTTGCTGATATAAAAAAACATTCTTTAGAACTATCTCTTGATCAAAAAAAATCCTTGCAGTTAATGAATAAATATAATGAAAAATTTAGAGTACATGTATTACAAGGCATAACAGGTTCTGGAAAAACAATTGTGTATTTTGAGGCATTAAAAAAAATTATTAATAAGGGATTTCAGGGCATAATTTTATTACCAGAAATTGGATTAACAGGACAATTTGAACAAAAATTTTTTGAGTTTTTTGGTTTTATGCCAGCTGTTTGGCATTCAGGAATTAGCAAAAAAAAAAAAGAAATTATCTGGAGTGGTATAAATGAAGGAATCATTAAAGTTATAATTGGTGCGAGATCATCTCTTTTTTTACCATTTAAAAAATTGGGAATAATTATTGTGGATGAGGAGCATGATCAATCTTATAAACAAGATGAAGGCATAATTTATAATGCTAGAGATATGGCAATTGCCAGAGCTTCTTTTGAAAATATTCCTATTAATCTAATTACTTCAGTACCGTCTGTTGAAACTTACGAAAATATTAAAAAGGGGAAATATACAGTTTCAAAATTAGAAAAGAGATATCGAGATGCAGCTTTACCAAACTATGAAATTATAAATTTAAATAATACTAAACTTGAAAAACATTCTTGGTTATCTAAAAAAATAATTAATAAGGCAAATTATCATTTAGAAAAAAAAGACCAGGTTTTATTTTTTTTGAATAGAAGAGGTTTCTCACCTCATGCATTTTGTAACAAATGTTTTAATACTTACAAGTGTTCAAATTGTTCAATTAATTTAGTTTATCATAAACATAAAAATATTCTTTTATGTCATTATTGTGGATTTAAATCATCTTTAGATAGAAATTGTACCAAAAGTAAAAAGTGTGATTTTATTTTTAGTGGACCTGGAGTCGAAAGGATTTTTGATGAAGTTAAAAAAAATTTTCCTTCAAAAAAAATTGAAATTTTTTCTAGTGATACAATGAATAAAAAGGACTCTTCTGATAAATTAAAAAAAATTATTAATAATGAAATAGAAATTCTCGTAGGAACTCAATTGATTTCTAAAGGTTTTCATTTTCCAAATTTAAATTGTATTATTGTAGTAGATATTGATTTATCTTCACAAGGTCATGATTTAAGAGGAGCTGAAAAAAATTTACAGTTATACCATCAGTTGGCAGGTAGAGCTGGTAGAACTGGAAAACCTGCTACAGTATATTTTCAAACATATAATATTAGTAATTCAAAAATGATTTCTGAGATTACAAATAGCAATCCTAATATTTTTTTGGATAGGGAGCTCGAAATAAGAAAGAGAAACAAACTCCCTCCTTATGAAAGATTTATTTCTATAATATTAACTGGTGAAAATGAGTTAAAATTAGAAAAAGATGCTCTTCATTTTAAAAATTTTATAGAGGATAAAATTAACGCAAGAGTTCTTGGACCTGTAAGTGCTCCAATATTTAGGCTTAAAAGAAAATATCGGGTAAGATTATTGATTAGAGGTTTAAAATCACTTAAATTGCAGAATTCTATTGCAGAAATAATACCAAAATATAAATTTTCAAATGGAATAAAACTTTCAGTTGATGTTGATCCAATAAATTTTAATTAAGTACTAAAAAATAAGGTTTTTGAGCCAATGTGTTACTTGAAGACGTATTATCTATATGCTAATTAGAGCCAGCTTTTAAACTAATCATTAACGCTAATTGAAAGAATAAGTTGAGCAAAAATAAAGAATTTTCTAACACTTCAGCGCAGAGATATTCTCTAGCTCTGTATGAGCTTTCTAACGAAGGCAATTCTTTAGATATTGTTGAACAACATTCTTCAGCAGTGTTAAAACTTATTAATTCAAGTAAAGATTTTAATAACTTAATAAAAGATCCAACAGGAAATCAAGAAGATTTAATTTTAGTAATAAATAAAATATCTGAAAGTTTTAAACTAAATGACTTGGTAAAAAATTTTATGATATTTTTGGTAAATAAAAAAAGATTTTTTTATTTAGAAAAAATTTTAAAAAATTTTATAGAAATCTGTTCTGAAAAGAGAGGAGAAATTAAAGCAGAAATTCAATCTGCAAAAGAATTATCAAATGAAGAAATTAAAAAAATTAATGAAGACTTAACTAAAAATTTCAGTTCAAAAATGAGACTAAGCTATAGGCATGATAAAAGTTTAATTGGAGGATTAATCGTTAAAGTAGGCAGCATTATGGTTGACACTTCTATTAAAAATAAATTACAACAAATTGAAAAAAGAATGATAGAGGCTTAAATGGAAATAAATCCTTCAGAAGTAACAAAGATATTAAAAGAACAAATAAAAAATTTTGGAGATAAAGCAGAAGTAACTGAAGTTGGTCAAGTTTTATCAGTTGGTGATGGTATTGCTAGAATTTATGGTTTAGATAATGTTCAAGCTGGGGAAATGGTCGAGTTTGCTGATGGTTCAAAAGGAATGGCTCTTAACTTAGAAAGTGAAAATGTTGGAGTTGTAATTTTTGGTGATGATAGAAATATTAAAGAAGGGGATGTAGTAAAAAGAACAGGCGACATAGTTGATACTCCAGTTGGAAAAGAGTTATTAGGAAGAGTCGTTGACGGTTTAGGTAATCCAATTGATGGCAAAGGACAGCTAGATAAATCTGTTAAAAAAAGTAGAGTAGAAGTAAAAGCTCCAGGGATTATTCCAAGACAATCAGTAAGCGAACCGATGCAAACTGGACTAAAATCGATAGATAGTTTAGTCCCTATAGGAAGAGGACAAAGGGAATTGATTATTGGTGACAGACAAACGGGTAAAACAGCTGTAGCAATTGATGCAATTATAAATCAAAAAAAAATTAATGAATCTGGAGATGAAAAGCAAAAATTATATTGTATTTATGTTGCAGTAGGACAAAAAAGATCAACAGTAAGACAAATACAAAAAACATTAGAAGAAGCTGGAGCAATGGAATATACGACTATTGTTGCTGCAACAGCCTCAGACTCTGCACCCTTACAATTTTTAGCCCCATATACAGGATGTACTATGGGTGAATATTTTAGAGATAACGGAATGCATGCATTAATTATTTATGATGATCTATCTAAGCAGGCTGTTGCTTACAGACAAATGTCTCTACTTTTGAGAAGACCACCAGGACGTGAGGCTTATCCTGGGGATGTGTTTTATCTACATAGTAGATTACTAGAAAGAGCAGCGAAATTAAGTGATGAGCATGGTGGAGGGTCACTTACAGCACTTCCTATTATAGAAACGCAAGGAGGTGACGTATCTGCTTTTATACCTACTAACGTGATTTCTATTACAGATGGTCAAATATTTTTAGAAACTGAACTTTTTAATCAAGGAATAAGACCTGCAATTAATGTTGGATTATCAGTATCTAGGGTTGGATCTTCTGCTCAAACAAAAGCTATGAAAAAGGTTTCTGGATCAATGAAACTAGAGCTAGCTCAATATAGAGAAATGGCAGCTTTTGCTCAGTTTGGATCTGATCTAGACGCGTCCACTCAGCAACTTTTAAATAGAGGTTCAAAATTGACTGAACTTTTAAAACAAAAACAATATTCACCGATGACTGTTGCTGAACAAGTAATATCAGTTTACTGCGGTGTTAAAGGGTATCTTGACAACATTGATTTAAAAGATGTAGCTGAATTTGAGATTAAAATTACTGAAAAATGTAAATCAGATAAACCTGAAATAATAGAAGCAATTCAAAGTTCAGGAAAACTTGAAGAAGATACAGAGAAACTGCTAGTTGAGGTAGTTACTCAATTAAAAGAAAGTTTTAACTCTTAATCAGTTATGGCAAGTTTAGATGATTTAAAAAAAAGAATAGCAAGTGTAAAATCTACTCAGAAAATTACTAAAGCTATGAAAATGGTTGCAGCTGCAAAATTAAGAAAAGCCCAAGAGAGTGCTGAAAAGGGCCGACCTTATTCAGAAAAAATGAACAACCTTATTTTGAATTTATCTAATGGAATATCTGACAAACAAAATGCTCCAAAATTATTGTTAGGAACTGGCAATGATAAAGTACATCTCTGTGTTATTATGACCTCAGATAGGGGTTTATGTGGTGGATTTAATTCTAATATAATTAAAAAAGCTAAAAGTTATTTTTCAAAAATTTTAGATGATAACAAAGAGCTTAAAATTATAACTGTTGGCTCAAAAGGAAATGACCAACTTAAAAGAACTTATGGAGACAAAATTATCGGAAATATTTCTTTTAAAGATTCTAAAAATATAAATTATTTTGATGCTGATAAAGTTGGAAAAATGGTAATTAAAAAATTTGAAGATGATGAGTTTGATGTTTGTGTTATTTTTTATAATCAATTTAAAAATGTAATTACTCAAATTCCACAAGCTCAATATATAATTCCTCTTAATAATGATTCAGAAGAAATTAGTTCTGAAGAAAGTTATGAATTTGAACCAGATGAAGATGAAATTTTAAATAATTTGTTACCTAAAAATATTTCAACGCAAATATTTAAGGCAATGTTAGAGAATTCAGCTAGCGAACAAGGGTCAAGGATGAGCGCAATGGATAATGCGACTCGAAATGCAGGTGAAATGGTTGACAAACTTACTATAGAGTACAATAGAAGTCGTCAAGCAGCAATTACTAAAGAATTAATAGAAATTATATCAGGAGCAGAAAGTTTATAATTATGAGCAAAG
>MDSW01085409.1_pt1 | contig 12217 bp, 14 predicted proteins | sample 811171 | NCBI WGS metagenome assembly MDSW01 (sample SAMN05326641, study PRJNA326480) | marine metagenome | isolation source: seawater | place: Atlantic Ocean: North West | collected 2012
AATCCAAAATAAACTCTGTAGGCAGGGTTAAGTTTATCTATTTCATAAAAATCCTTTGTAGACTTATTAAAATCATTAAAAAACTTTTCAAAAACGTCTGGCATCCAATACCAGCTTGGCCCCATATCAAAGGTAAATCCATCTACTTGTAGCTTTCTAGCCCTGCCTCCAGGTTGTTCGTTTTTCTCAAAAACTGTAACAGCATAACCTAAAGATGCTAATTCAATTGCTGATGTTAAACCTGCAAATCCAGAACCAATTACCGCAATTTTTTTCAATTCAAAAATCTACTTTTAAAAAATTTATCGAACTCATTTAAGGAATAAAATACCTTTCCATGGGTGTTGACCAATCTGAGTAAATCAATATTTCCGCCAAAGAACATCTTACAGTTTGACTTGGCTTTTAAATCATCACAGAACTTTTGTAAAACTGTTACTTTTTGACCAACAATAAATGTAGTAAAGAGTAAATCAGGTTTAATTTTCTCCACACATTGAACAATACTGTCGAAAGAAATAGTTTTGCCTATGTAAATAACTTCAAATCCAAGTTCTTTAAGTATCATATTAGAATACATTAAGGCGAAGTCATGATCTTCCCAGGGAGGTAAAAACAAAAATGCTTTTTGATTGGCTTTTGGCCCGGAATTAGCGTTTTCAATAGCTGAATGAAACTTTTGCTTAATCATATTGGATAAAAAATGTTCCTGAGCAGGAAATAATTCACCAGATGACCAAAGAGCACCTATTCTTCTTAGTGTGGGTATAAAAATATTTTCATAAATAAAGGCAAGATCATAGGACTTTAGCAATTCATTATATGTTTTGTTAAATAGAGTCTGATCAAATTGTAATGTACATATTACAAAAGAATTAATGTATGAATCAAAACCTTCAGATTTTGAGGTTAAAGATACCACCTTGTCAGAAATTTCATCATTTGTTAAAGACGCAACTTTGCTTATTTTCATGCCGTTATTGATAAGAAAAGAAACATTTAAAATTTTTTTCAGCTGGTCATCATTGTAAGCTCTAATATTTGTATCAGTTCTGAGTGGTTTTACTAATTCATAACGCTTTTCCCAAATACGTATAGTATGGGATTTGATACCGGATAATTTTTCGAGGTCAGCAATTGAGTAAGTTTGCATTTGTTTAATTTTTAGCTAAATTAATTAAACATTTTTCAAAATCAAAGTGATTGTGTTAATTTTTGTTTAATTTTGATTATAAAAGTATAAACAAAATGAGATCCTTATTAACAACACTCCTGTTTTCTTGTTTATTTACACAAGCTTTTTCACAGAGTGGTGTAATTAAAGGCACCATAACTGATGCCACAAACAACGAAACAATACCCTTCGCAAATGTTTATATCGAACAAACACAAAGTGGAGTCGCCTCAGATTTAGATGGTAATTACATTATCTCAAATCTTAAACCTGGAATTTATAACATCAGTTTTTCATTTGTTGGGTACCAAAGCAAATCTATTGCTGAAGTCATTGTAAACCCCAATAAACCAACAGTATTAGACATTCAGCTTATATCATCATCTACTTCACTTGAAGAAGTAGAGATTAAAGCTTCTCCTTTTCAGAAAAGTTTTGAAAGTCCAGTAAGCAAAAGGAGTATTAATGCCACTGAAATTTACAGAAATCCAGGTGGAAATAGAGATATTTCAAGAGTAATTCAATCTCTTCCAGGTGTCGCTTCTTCAGCATCATTCAGAAATGACATTATTATTAGAGGTGGTGCACCTAACGAAAATAGATTTTACTTAGATGGTATTGAAGTGCCTAATATCAATCACTTTGCCACTCAAGGATCATCAGGAGGACCAGTAGGAATGATTAATGTCAACTTTATAAGGGAAGTTGACTTATACACTGGTGCTTTTCCATCAAATAGAGGAAATACATTGAGCTCTGTTATGGAGTTCAAACAGATAGATGGTAATACAGATAGAATTGCTTCTACTTTTACTGTTGGCTCAAGTGATTTTGGAATGACATTTGACGGACCAATCAATGACAAAACCACTTTTGTTTTTTCTGCTAGAAGATCCTATCTACAATTCTTATTTAAAGTTATTGGATTACCATTTCTTCCAACTTATAATGATTTTCAGTTTAAGGTTAAAACAAAATTAAATGACAAAAATCAAATTACTTTGATAGGTCTTGGCGCTATCGATGACTTTGAATTAAATAAAGGAATCAACGATGATATTTTATCTAAAGAGAATTTAACCCAAAATGATTCATCAACAATTGAAAGAAATAATTATATATTGGGATACTTGCCCATTACAACTCAATGGAACTATGCAACTGGTTTTAATTGGACAAGATTTGGTGAAAACAGTTTCCAAAACTTTGTGTTTTCAAGAAACCATTTAAATAATCGATCTTACAAGTATTACGACAATGATGAAACTAATAATGAAGGCTTATTACAAGACTATATTTCACAAGAAATTGAAAATAAATTTAGATTTGAAAATACCTTTAGAAAAAATGGTTGGAAATTAAACTATGGAACAGGCTTAGAATACGCTACTTACACCAATGAAACATTCCAACGAATCGTAATTCAAAACATTCCTGACACATTAAACTTTAGTTCCTCTCTAAATATCATAAAGACATCTCTTTTTGGCCAATTAAGTAAGCAATTCTTAAATAACGATCTCATTATTTCTTTAGGATTGAGAACTGATCAAAATAACTATTCAAAATCTATGCAAAACCCCCTTGATCAATTATCACCAAGGTTTAGCCTATCTTATTCTGTTAGTGACAAAAGCAGTCTTAACTTTAATGTTGGTCGCTATTTCCAACTGCCTGCCTATACTGTAATGGGCTACAGAAACAACAACAATGTATTAGTTAATAAGGAAAATAATTTGACATATATCAATAACAATCACCTTGTTTTTGGCTTAGAACATAATCCTGGCACATACAGTAAAATAACGTTAGAAGGCTTTTTCAAAAAATACAACAACTACCCATTTTTGCTCAGGGACAGTATCTGCTTAGCCAATTTAGGTGGTGATTTTGGAGTGATAGGAAATGAACCTGTAACAAGCTCATCTGAAGGTAGAACATATGGAATTGAATTTCTAGCACAAAAGAAATTAAACAAGCGTTTTTATGGAATTTTAGCCTACACTTGGGTGCGTAGCGAGTTTAATGATAAAGATGGTATTTACAGACCTTCGGCATGGGATAATAAACACCTTATTAGTTTAACCGGTGGAGTCAAATTAAATAATGATTGGGAAATTGGAGTCAGATTTAGGTATTCTGGTGGACCTCCCTACACTCCATATGACACATTAAGTTCTTCCCTCAAATATATCTGGGACATCAATTCTTTTGGACTCTTAGATTATAATCAACTTAATGGACAGCGATTAGCTGCAAACCATGGGTTAGACTTAAGAGTCGACAAAAAATGGTACTGGAATAAAGTGGCTCTTAATTTATATTTTGATGTACAGAATTTATACAATTTTCAAGGCGAAACACCTCCAAGCTTAATACCTGTTAGAGACAGCAATGGGGACATTCTTGAAAACCCTAATGACCCATCCAGATATCAATTAAAACTTATTTCCAATACTGCTGGTACAATTTTACCATCTATTGGTCTTCAGTTTGAATTTTAATCAATATTGAATTGCTTCAACTCCCTTAATTTCTGGAAGTAATACTTTTAGATTTTCTTCTAAGCCAGCCTTAATAGTTACTGAGCTTACAGAGCAAGTTTTACATGCGCCCAATAATTTAATAATAACTTTTTTTTCAGGTGTAATTTCAACTAGCTCCATATCTCCCCCATCATTATGCAAATAAGGTCTTAAGTCGTCAATTGCTTTTAGTACTATTTTTTCTGTTTTATTCATTGGAAGAACATTTTGGTTCACCATATTCTACTGGGACAACTTTAGTTTGATCTAGTTTTTCATTTCTTTGATCAACAAAAGATAATAAATTTTCACAAGCAGATTGATAATATGATTCTACATTTGTTTCTTGTTGGAGTACTGCAGGACGACCAACATCAGCACTTTCTCTTATACTTTGAACGAGCGGTATTTGAGCAATTAAATTAATATTTAACGATTCACAAAGATCTTTACCTCCATTTTTGCCAAAAATGAAATATTTTTCATCTGGGTGTTCTTTTGGAGTGAACCAAGACATATTTTCAACAAGACCTAAAATAGGTACATTGATGTTTTCCATTTTGAACATAGCTATCGCTTTTTTTGCATCTGCTAGAGCAACGGGTTGTGGAGTAGTAACTACAGCCACGCCAGTAAGAGGCAGGTTTTGGACAATAGACAAATGAACATCTCCAGTGCCAGGAGGAGTATCAATGATCAAATAATCTAAATCACCCCAATCTGCATCAAAGATCAGTTGGCGTAAAGCTTTTACTGCCATTGGACCTCTCCAAACTACAGCTTGGTCTAACTCAGCAAAAAAACCAATAGAAAGTAATTTTACATTATAATTTTCTGCAGGTACTATTAGTTGTTTTTTATTAACAACCCTAGACATTGGTTTATAATGTTGTAAATCAAACATAATAGGAAGAGAAGGGCCATAAATATCAGCATCTACAATACCTACTTTTAAACCTTTCTTTGCTAAACCTGTTGCGATATTGGCAGCAACAGTAGATTTCCCAACACCACCTTTACCTGAAACTACGGCAACTATATTTTTAATATTTGGAAGTATTTGTTGTGCAGCTTCTGACTTTTTCATAGCGATAACATCAACATTAACTTTAATGGCATCTCCAAACGATCTTTCTAAAGCAAATTCACATGCTTCTACCATTCGTTTTCTAGCATGTAATGCTGCATTTTTAGTTTCTACTGTAAATGAAACTTCATCATCTGAAATAGAGATATTGGATACCAATCCTAATGAAACAATGTCTTTTGCTAAATCTGGCTCATTAACTTTCTGTAACGCCTTTAGAATATCATTTTTACTTATCATACATGGCAAATGTATATAGAATATTAAGGATAATCTATAATGTTAATTCTTTATTGGGATCCCAAAAAAACTTTTCGAAATTTAAAACTTTATCTTCCGTTATAATTAAACCTTCTTCTTCCAACTTTTGCTGCATATATAACAGGTTAGGAAAATGGTTTTTACCGGAAAGAACACCCAACCTATTGACAACCCTATGTGCTGGTAAATTATGCTTAATTGATTGGCTACTCAATACCCAGCCTACGGTTCTTGAACTTTTACTTGCTCCTAAATACTTAGCAATAGCTCCATAAGTTGTTACCCTTCCATAGGGTATTAATTTTACAAGATCAACTACATCATCAAAGAAATTTGATTTCATTATTTTATAAAAAATTTCTCCGTGAAAAAAATATCATCAACATTTGAAATATAGTTTATAAAGTATAGCCCTGTTCTGAAATTAGTTAAATCTAGATAAGTATAGTCAGTATTGCTATCTACCTCAAGCATTTTCTGCCCCAAAGCATTGTATATATATAAAGTATAATCAGCAATTAAATAATGCTCTTTAAAAAAGTACAATAAGCCATTTGAAGGGTTAGGGAAAACCTCAAAAGGATGCTCTACCGTCAATGGAGGAGGTTGAAACCCAAGAAGAAACAACCCAGTTGCTCTATCAGAAACTAATATTTTATCTCCATCTCTAAATGGATAAACTCCCCAGCAACCAGCATATGGAACTGCAGGATTTCCATTGTAGGTATCATAGTGTCCTATTTTTTGAGGCAATGCAGGATTTCCTAAATCAAAAACTTGAAGACCATCATGATAATAACTTACATAAGCTATGTTATTTCTTATGATAACATTGTGAGGAATTGAATTGGCATCATCACCCATCTGAGAGTTAAATAAGGATTCTACATTTATGTCATTCAAATCTGAAACATCGAGCACTTTAACGTCTAGCCCGTGGTTTTCGTCACACATGACATACAAATCTCCTTCTTTATTTAACCAACCAGCATGATTGTAACCTTTATGAGGGTAAGTACTTAATTCTCCTATTTGAATCACATTTGACTGGCTGCTTGATGTTATTACTTTTAAGCCTTGATTTCCACAATTTAAGAAAGCAGTATCATTCAAAACATAAGCATCGTGTACATGACTTACCAAATCATAATTATACATGAATGTTGGTGCTGTTGGGTTAGAGATATCTAAAACTTTGAGAGCATTATTACCTGACTGATTTTTATTAGAGCAGGAATATAATTTGGCATAAGCAGTATCAATAAAAATATTATGTGACCTTGTAATTAACGAATCATTATCATAAACTAATGAAACGCTATCAGGCAAATAACTTAAGTCCATAATTTGCAATGAACTTGGGCCCTCATCGCAAACAGCATAAAGGTAGTTTTGATAATCATGATAATCTCTATGAATTGCATCAGATCCGGTATGTTTACCTATGACAAAATCAACTTCGACCAATTGATTATTCACATCTATCCTTAAAATATGAGTACCCATTCTAGAACCAATGACAGCATATTCAACACCATCTTTCATAAATCCCCACACCTCATTATAGACCGATTCTCCATCGTACAAAGTGGGTAAACTTGGATTGGACCAATGACTCAATAATGAAACGTTATTTGCTTGAGCAAAAGATGATTGAACAAGTGTTATTAGTATTATGATGATAAAAGAAATTCTCATTTTGAAAAGTTAAGGTTAAAAATACTTAAAAAACACTTATAATTTGAAATTAAATAGCTTAGAAAAATTTTAAACTTATCTTCGCATGTAAGGTGAAATCAGTTGTAATTATTCCTACATATAACGAAATTGAAAACATCAAGAATATTATCCTTGCCGTATTAAGCAAAAAAGATGATTTTGATGTACTTATTGTTGATGATCAATCGCCAGATGGCACTGCCCAAATAGTAAAAGAATTGATGAATGACTATGAAAATAGACTTCACATCATGGAAAGAAAGGGCAAAAACGGATTAGGCACAGCATATTTAGATGGTTTTAAATGGGCTATCAAAAATAAATACGATTATATTTTTGAAATGGATGCCGATTTCTCTCATGATCCGGATGATCTCCCGAGGTTACTCTACTCATGTGCTAAACATAATGCTGATGTTTGTGTTGGATCAAGATATGTTCCAGGTGGAAAAATTATAAACTGGCCTAAAACAAGATATTGGCTATCTTATTATGCTTCTCTTTATGTGAGATTGGTCTTAAAAATTGATATTAAAGATACCACAGCTGGTTTTATATGCTACAAAAGAAAAGTACTTGAATCAATTGACTTAAATAATATTTGGTTTGTTGGTTACGCCTTTCAAATTGAAATGAAATACAGTGCTATTAAGCATGGCTACAACGTAAAAGAAATCCCTATTCATTTTAAAGACAGAGAACTTGGACAATCTAAAATGAATATAAAAATATTCAGAGAAGCCTTTATTGGAGTACTTAAACTTAGATCTAAAAAATTTGACTAAAAAATTAATCATAAGAAATGCTGAAATTGTTAATGAGGGCCAAATTTTCATTGGAGATTTATCAATTGAAAACTCATTCATTTCAGAATTAAAAGAAGGTAGTATAAGCGGTAGTTTTGATAATGAAATTGACGCAACAGGGTTAACTTTAATTCCAGGTATGATAGATGATCAAGTCCATTTTAGAGAGCCTGGTCTAACCCATAAGGCTAACATCTTTACAGAGTCAAGAGCAGCAGTTGCTGGGGGAATTACCAGTTTTATGGAAATGCCCAATACAGTACCTAATACGGTAACACAAGAATTATTGGAAAATAAATACAGCGTAGCTCAAGCAAATTCAGCAGCAAATTATTCATTTTTCATGGGAGCCAATAATGAAAATCTCGATGAGGTTCTCAAAACCAATCAAAAAGATGTTTGTGGAATAAAAGTTTTTATGGGTTCCTCAACAGGAAATATGTTGGTTGACAACAAAAAAATACTCAGCCAAATTTTTGAACATAGCCCTATGTTGATTGCTACACATTGTGAAGATGAAATGACCATCAGAACAAACATGGCCAATTATAAAGATAAATATGGTGAAGAAATTCCATTTGATTGTCACCCTTTAATTAGATCTGTGGAAGCGTGTTATTTATCCTCATCGTTGGCTGTTGATTTGGCTAAAAAATTTAATACAAGGCTACATATATTACATATTTCTACTGAAAAAGAATTATCATTATTTAATAATTCTTTACCCTTAGAAGAAAAGAAAATTACTGCAGAATGTTGTATTCATCACCTCTGGTTTAACGATTCTCACTATTCGGAAAAAGGGAGTTTAATTAAATGGAATCCTGCGGTTAAAAAAGAATCTGACAGAAAAGCTATTATAGATGGAATTCAAAATAATGTAATTGATATTATAGCAACTGATCATGCTCCTCACACTATTGCAGAAAAAAACAACAATTATTGTAATGCCCCATCTGGCGGACCATTGGTTCAGCATGCGCTTCTTGCATTGATGGACTTAGTCAAAAAGAGAGAAATTAGCTTAACTGATGTAGTTCGCAAAACTAGTCATGATGTTGCCAAATGCTTTAAGATTGATAAAAGAGGATTTCTTAGACCAGGTTACAACGCAGATTTAGTATTGATTAATCGCAATAAAGAACAAACCGTAACCAAGAACAACTTGTTGTATAAATGTGGTTGGTCGCCTTTCGAAGGTCATTCATTTTCAAGCACCATAGACTGTACTATTATTAATGGCGAAGTTGTATTTAGAAATGGAGAAATAAACGAATCTTTCAGGGGAGAACGATTGAAATTTGATAGATGATTCGGCCTATTATTTCAATATTTATTTTGCTTTTTTTTGTTTCTTGCATTGAAGAATCTCCTGTAGACACCCCTAAAAAAGCTCCATTAAGTGAACAAGAATTTAAAGATGTACTAATGGAAATTTACCTCATCAATGCCTATATAACAAACAATAACAAACAAGGGGAAATTCACCGAGACAGCGCATTTCTGTATATAGAAACTTTATTATCTGATATGGGTAAATCTCCTGTAGATCTTGAAAAATCAATTTCATACTACAGCTCTTTCCCTTTTGTTCTTGATAGCATAGTTCAGGTCCTTAGAGATACTTTAGAAAATAAATTTTTAAAAATATCCCATGATGAGTTGGAAAATAGTGATTCTACAAGTTCACTTAAAAGTGTTCTTAAAAATTATCCATACTTAAATTCGCACAACGTAAATAAAAATTTTATATTCAATTCTTCTTCAAAGGATAGTATCATTGACTATTTTTCCAAACATCCTGAATTATTGGGAAACTATTCTTTTGAAGAATTTGTTTATAGCGTTAATAACATGAAAAAAAATAACCATGAATAAACTAGTTGTAATATTTATATTTAGTTTAATAATGTCTTCATGTAATAATTGGAAACCAAATGATGATGAAACATATTTATCAGAATGTTACAAATCTAAATCTGATTCCGCTTTTTGTGAATGCACTCTAAATCAAATAAAGATTAAGTTTAGCTCTCTTGAAGAAGCCCTTAAAAATGAGGAAAAACTACCTGAAATTTTCTTGGAATGTAACTAACATTCTATATCATTTTCCTATAGATAACATAGACTATAAATAAACAGATAGCTGTACTAATAACTATGTTAAAGATAGCCCACCCAAATGCTCCATTTTTTAGCAAGTCAAAGGTTTCTATACTGTAAGTAGAAAAAGTACTTAATCCACCACAAAATCCAACTATTAATAATAATTTACTGTTCTCGGAAATCCATTTAAAATCTATTGCCTTATAAAGCAATAAAGCAAGTACAAAACAAGCTAACATATTAGCTATTAGAGTAGCTAAAGGGAAATTACCTTGATAAAAAATAAGCGTTAATTTACCAATTAAATATCTCATAACTGCACCTATACCACCACCAAGAAATACAGCAAGTATTGCATTCATGTTAATGTTTTATTGGAAAGATAATAAAATATAGCTGCAATAGATGACCCCCAAATCCATCCACCAACAATATCTGACGGATAATGCACACCCAGGTAAATTCTACTGTATGAAATCAGCAAAACAAAAACTAAAAATAGCAACCACAAGTGTTTATACTTATCTCTTACATGAAGAAAAATGAGAAGGGCTACAGAAGCCATATTGGCAGCATGGTTAGAAACAAAACCAAATTGGCCACCGCGATAATCAAAAACAAAGTTCAATTGCTCTTTCAATATCAAATGATGACTTGGCCTAAATCGTTGTATATTTTCTTTGATTAAATTTTGAGCCGTATAATCGGTAATTCCTACAGCAATAGCTGTCACAATAACAATTAATATAGTTGGCAACAACCCTTTTGCCCTATATACCAAATAAATAAAAAAAAGGTAAAATGGAACACCAAAAAGCTTGTGACTTACTATCCACATCATTTGATCTAGAAATGGTTCATTATTTCCATTTAAAACCAATAGTAAGTTTTGATCTATTTTTTCCAAATACTCAACCCACTTCATGATGAATTAATTTCCAAATTTCATCTTTTAATGTGGTGAGACCAATCTGCGATACTGAAGAAATACAAACAACCTTTACCTTTTCAGGAAATTCCCTTTTAAGTTCTTCCATTAATTCATCATCTAATAAATCACATTTAGTTATGGCAAGTAATCGGTCTTTATCCAATAATTCAGGATTATATTGAGCTAATTCATTCAGTAATACATCGTATTCTTTTTGAATATCATCCGAATCTGCAGGAATCATAAAAAGCAACACTGAATTTCGCTCTATATGTCTTAAAAACCTATGTCCTAAGCCTTTTCCTTTGTGAGCTCCTTCAATTATCCCCGGAATATCAGCCATGACAAAAGAACGATGATTTCTGTAGGCAACTATACCAAGGTTTGGAACCAATGTTGTGAATGGATAATTAGCAATTTCAGGTTTTGCAGCTGAAACAACTGAAAGCAATGTTGACTTACCGGCATTTGGAAAACCAACAAGGCCAACATCAGCTAAAACCTTTAACTCTAGTATTTTCCATTCTTCTTTACCAGGTTCACCAGGTTGTGCATACCTGGGTGCTTGATTTGTTGATGATTTAAAATGATTATTTCCTAAACCACCTTTTCCTCCACTTAATAAAACAACTTCTTCTCCATCATTTGTTATTTCACACAAAATAGCTCCAGTTTCCGCATCCTTAGCTACTGTTCCTAAAGGGACTTCCAATATCTCATCATTACCCTTTTTCCCAGTTTTAAGATTTGCACCACCAGGATCACCATGTTCAGCTATAACATGTTTTCTGTATTTTAAATTTAGTAATGTCCATATTTGCTTATTACCCCTTAAAATCACATGACCACCTCTACCTCCGTCTCCCCCGTCAGGTCCTCCTTTAGCTGTTGTTCTGTCACGATGAAAATGTTTAGACCCAGCACCACCTTTTCCAGATCTACAGCAAATTTTCACATAATCGACAAAATTACTATTAGACATGCTGCATTAATTGTCAATGGCATTATAGATTCTTTTGGTTACTTGTTCTACAGATCCAAGTCCATTTACATTTTCTAATTTTGATTGAGCATCATAAAAATCTGCAAGAACAGCCGTGTTTTTTTCATAAACTTTTATCCTATTCGAAATAATATTTTCATCTTGATCATCTGTTCTCCCGCTTTCTTTACCTCTATTTAATAGTCTACTAACTAATTCCTTTTCTGGGACATTCAAGGCTACCATTTTAGTCACTTCTGTACCTATACTTTTTAAAAAAACATCCAAGGCATTGGCTTGTTCTGTTGTTCTTGGAAAACCATCAAATATAAAACCATTTACATCCTTATATCTGTTTACCTCCGATTCTAACATTTTTATAGTAACCTCATCAGGGACTAATTCTCCCTTGTCAATATAACTTTTAGCTAAAATGCCAAGATCTGTTGATTCTCCAATATTTTTTCTAAATATGTCTCCTGTAGACAAATGAACTAAATTGTAATTTTCTTTAATATTTTCAGCTTGTGTTCCCTTTCCAGCTCCTGGAGGTCCAAACAATACAATGTTTAACATTATGCAGTTTCTTTAATTATATAAATATCTTCTAAATTTCTACCAAGGCC
>MDSW01021617.1_pt1 | contig 12216 bp, 9 predicted proteins | sample 811171 | NCBI WGS metagenome assembly MDSW01 (sample SAMN05326641, study PRJNA326480) | marine metagenome | isolation source: seawater | place: Atlantic Ocean: North West | collected 2012
TCTGGTTCAGCAGGGTCGGCAGGTTCGGCAGGTAGTGCAGGCTCAGCAGGATCAACTGGTTCCGCTGGTAGTGCAGGTTCTGCAGGTTCATCTGGTACATCTGGTGCTGATGGTAGTGCATACATTCATCATCAAGGAAGTCCATCTAAAATTTGGACAGTTAATCATAACTTGGGCGCCCAGGCTATGGCGGTTACAGTTTATGACTTGAACTACAGAATAATAGTACCAGAATCTACACAATTAGTCACAACATCTACTGCAAAACTTGTATGGCCAGAACCAACAACTGGTTATGCCTCATTTACTTTTGGTCAATCATCTTCAGGTTCAGCAGGCAGTGCAGGGTCCGCAGGTTCAGCAGGCTCCGCAGGGTCAGCAGGATCATCAGGCACAACTGGTTCATCTGGTTCAGCAGGTTCCGCTGGTAGTGCAGGATCATCAGGAAGTACAGGAACATCTGGTTCAGCAGGGACAGGAGGTAGTGCAGGTTCAGCAGGATCGACAGGTACTTCAGGATCAGCAGGATCAGCAGGTAGTGCAGGAACAACTGGTTCTTCTGGTAGTGCAGGTTCAGCAGGATCGTCTGGCTCAGCAGGTACTTCAGGGTCAACAGGTTCAGCAGGGTCCGCAGGATCAGCAGGTACTTCAGGTACTTCTGGATCAGATGGTAGTTTTGGCGGAGCATCATTTAAGTATCAATATGAAAGAAATTTTGATTACACTACAAATCCAGGTGCAGGTGAGTTTAGAATATCACAAACTGCCTTAGGAGCATCTGGAACTGCAGGAACTACACCCGAAAATGCAGACATGATTTTGATTCATCAATTAGATGAAGATGGATCAAATATCAATTCTTTCTTAGTAACAGTTGATGATTCGACAAGTCCTATTAAAGGACACCTGAAGATAACAAATAATCAGGAACCGACTGAATATGTCATGTATGCAATATCTGGTGCTTTGACAGAAGTTACAGATTCAGTTGATGGAAATTATTTTAAGTTTAATCTTGTATATCTTTCAGGTGCCCCAGGTGTATCAGGAACTGCAGGTAATCAAGGTCTTGTAGATCAACGTGATTATTTCTTAACATTCGCAAGAGCAGGTGATGCAGGTTCTGCAGGGTCATCTGGATCTTCAGGTTCATCTGGAACAACAGGATCATCTGGCTCAGCAGGATCGACTGGTAGTGCAGGATCTGCAGGATCAACTGGTAGTGCAGGATCCGCAGGTAGTGCAGGGTCAGCAGGATCGACTGGTAGTTCAGGATCAACAGGCTCTGCAGGTTCGGCTGGCTCAGCAGGTAGCACAGGCTCAGCAGGTTCAGCAGGGTCCGCAGGTAGTGCAGGCTCTTCTGGTAGTGCAGGATCTGCAGGTAGTACAGGTTCAGCAGGTAGTGCAGGGTCAGCAGGTTCGGCAGGTTCGGCAGGTAGTACAGGCTCGGCAGGATCATCTGGTAGTGCAGGATCGACAGGAAGTGCAGGTTCAGCAGGTTCAACTGGTTCCGCAGGTAGTGCAGGATCAGCAGGATCATCAGGCACATCAGGTAGAGATGGTGGTTCTTACATTCATACTCAAATAGCAACGAGTAGAATATGGATCGTCAATCATCAATTAAATACGAGACCTGTAAATATTGTTTGTACTGATTTGCAATTTAATGTTATTGTTCCTGAATCAGTTTCATATGTTAATAACAATCAAACAAAAGTTGTGTGGCCAGAACCTCAAAATGGCTATGCTACAGTAACTTTTGGTCAGGGATCATCTGGTACCTCTGGAGCAGATGGAACTTTAACATCATCTACTGTAAAATATAGTTTTGATGCTGATGTAAACACTTCAGGTATAGGTTTACAATATCCAGGTTCTGGTGATATTAAATTTAACAATTCTAATTTAGGTGATGCGACTGAAGTATTCATTAATCCAGTTGATAACGGTGGAAATAATTTAGAAGTATTTTTCAGAGATGTAGACAATACAAATAGTGCCGTAAAATTTAATATGAAAGTCACTAAAATTGGTGACGAAAGTAAATTTGTAACCTTTAAGTCAACATCTGTTTTCACAGAAACTACATTTGATGGTGTAACATATTTTAAGAATTCTGCGTTGAGTCATATGGCCGGTTCAGCAGGGAATTCAGGATATGGATTTGATGCTAACGACATGTTAGCAGTTTCATTTCAGAGAACTGGTGATGCAGGAACATCAGGTTCTGCAGGCAGTGCAGGTTCGGCAGGTTCTTCTGGCTCAGCAGGTACTTCAGGATCATCAGGTTCAGCAGGGTCCGCAGGTTCTTCTGGCTCAGCAGGTACTTCAGGGTCAACAGGTTCAGCAGGGTCCGCAGGGAGTGCAGGGTCAGCAGGATCTTCAGGAACATCAGGTGCTGATGGTGTCGATGGTGTTGCTCTTGGAACATCTGGTTCAGCAGGGTCCGCTGGTTCAGCAGGATCCTCAGGGTCATCTGGTACTACTGGATCTTCAGGATCATCAGGTTCATCAGGAACATCTGGAGAAGATGGTACTTCAGGAAGTGCTGGTAGTGCAGGATCAGCAGGATCATCAGGTACATCTGGATCTTCAGGAACATCTGGATCAGCAGGTACTTCAGGATCTGACGGAAGTTTTGGAGGTGCCGCCTTTAAGTATGCATTTGAGACTTCTTTAAGTGTACCAAGTGTAGATAATACTACATCACCTATCACTGCAGGTAAAGTGAGATTTGGGGGTAACCTAACAGATCCATCTTTACACATGTATATTTCAGAAACAGATGCGGACGGTACAGACATTGCTGATTTTCTACAAGTCATAGATGATTCGACAAGCACAATTAAAGGTCATGTAAAGTTATCACAAAAAACAGATGCATCGAATTTTAATATTTACTCGATAACATCTACCGCAGATAATACAGATCACTATGATGTTCGTGTAACATTTGTCGATGGTGACGGTAATAACATATTCACAAATGATATGGAAATTGTTGTCACCTTTTCAAGAACAGGTGATAAAGGTATAGATGGCACTGCAGGTTCATCTGGATCGACTGGTTCAGCAGGCAGTGCAGGATCTGCTGGAAGTGCAGGATCCGCAGGTTCGGCAGGATCCGCAGGTAGTGCAGGTTCGGCAGGATCCGCAGGTAGTGCAGGTTCAGCAGGTAGTGCAGGGTCCGCAGGTTCAGCAGGTAGTGCAGGGTCCGCAGGTTCTGCAGGTAGTGCAGGTTCCGCAGGCTCAGCAGGGTCCGCAGGTAGTGCAGGGTCTACAGGGTCAGCAGGTAGTTCAGGTTCAGCAGGGTCCGCAGGAAGTGCAGGTTCAGCAGGAACATCAGGACAAGACGGCAATTCTTACATGCATACTCAAGGGTTAGCATCAAAGATTTGGATTGTGAATCATGGTATGGGTACACAGACTGCCGCCATAACAGTTTTTGATGAATATTATAAAGTGATTCAACCTGAATCTATGCAGTCAGTCACAACTGGTATAATAAAGATTGTATTTCCTGAACCAAGAAGAGGTTATGCATCGGTAACATTTGGAGCATCATCTTCAGGATCAGCAGGATCAGCAGGATCTGCAGGCTCAGCAGGGTCAGCAGGAAGTGCAGGTTCAACAGGATCCACAGGGTCGGCAGGTAGTGCAGGGTCCGCAGGATCTGCTGGAAGTGCAGGGTCCGCTGGAAGTGCAGGTTCATCTGGAACATCTGGTCGAGATGGCGGTAAATTTATTCATACTCAAACGACACCTTCCAGAAGATGGGTTGTAAATCATGCACTTAATTCACGACCAGTCGCTTTTACTGCAACAAATTTACAACATGAAGTAATTTATCCTGAAACTGCACAATACATAGATGTCAATAATTTAGTTTTAGTTTTTGCATTACCTATTACAGGACACGTAGCCGTCACATTTGGTGCGGATGGAACTGCTGGCTCAGCAGGTAGTGCAGGCTCAGCAGGATCTGCAGGTAGTGCAGGTTCAGCAGGATCTACAGGATCAACTGGTAGTGCAGGATCAACTGGTAGTGCAGGTTCATCTGGTACATCTGGAGCAGACGGATCAGGATCACCTCAAGGTACAAATGCATCAATTCAATATCATGCGACTTCTGGATGGGGCGGTACAACTCATTTTACCATGACAACTACAGGCTCAGATGCTACAGTAAATCTTACAGGCACACTAAATATTAATGGATCAAATGTATTAACACAAGCATCAGACGATGCCACCGCACTTGCAATAGCATTAGGATAAAATTATGGCAAACACTTTTAAGTTGAAAACTTTAGATAAATCATCATATACAATTGACACTTTGGAAACATTATATACTGTTCCTGGTTCAACCACTGCGGTCGTATTAGGATTATCAGTTGCAAATATTACAGGTGCTTCTATCGAGGTTGATATACAACTTGTAAATGCTGATGGTGATGATGTTTACATAGTTAAAGATACGGTTGTCGATTCAGGCGGTACATTAGAAATGATGTCAGGTAACAAATATGTTTTAGAAACAGGAGATATAGTTAAGGTAGCATCAAACGCTACAAATAGTTTTGGCGCCACTATAAGCATAATGGAGATAACATAAAATGAGAATGATATCTGGAGGTCAAATATCTAAACACGGTAGAAAGGTTGGTGGAGCAGGAAAAGGACCAATCATATTTGATAATGATATAATTCTTAGAAAAAGAGGTGGTGACGTACAATTAAAAGCATTCGTGGCGACTGGTGCATTGGAAGCAAACGGTCATTTTACTGCACACAATGGCACACACAATGGGCATGTTTCTGCTAATGGAAATTTTACAGTCTACACAACTGCCGATGGAACTACCAAAAAATTTGACGTAGTATCTACAACTGGTGCAGTAAATTGTGGAGCAATAGTTGCAACTGGAGCAGTTACAGCAAATGGTGCTTTAACTTCTAATGGAAATTTTACAGTTTATACAACTGCCGATGGCACAACATCAAAATTTACTGTAACCTCTACCTCTGGTGATGTTGTGGCGGCAGGTGATGTAACATCAGAATCGGATAAAAGATTAAAAAAAGATATTGTAGATATTGAACATGCAGTAGAAACTGTAAAATCTCTGCAAGGAGTCAAATATAAATTTAAGGAAGGTGACGATAAAGAAAGAATAGGTCTCATTGCTCAAGATGTAGAACCATACGTTCCACAAGTAGTATTTGAGAAAGAAGATGATGGAATGAAAAGCGTGAGTTATCAAAGTCTAGTTGCTTTATTAATTGAAGCAGTTAAAGAACAACAAAAAGAAATTGATGAATTAAAGGCGCAAGTATGGCTTTCAAGATAGGATCAGACACATATTTAGATAACGATAGTGGAGTAAGATTTGCTTCAGGAACAACAAGACCAGGTAGTCCTGTTGACGGTCAAGTATTTTTTCATTCTGGATATAATAGATTAGAAATATATGTAGGTGATCAGTGGTATCCAGTCAATAAAGAAGTGGCATGGAACCCACAATTTGAGGCATCATATACTGCTCCATTTATCTATAGACAAATTATCACTAAATCATATGTTGGTGGAGGATATAAAAGTAGTTCTCCGTATAGAAATGTAAATAGTATGGAACATGCTACAGATATGATGGCAAATCTTGGTGACAAATTTTCACATGCCGCCAGTTATATTTCAGGTGCGTGTAGTAGAACAAAAGCATTTTTATGGTCGGCAGAGGGTTCTCATTCAGGAAACTCTACACAAACTGCTTCATTCAATATGTGGAACGAAACACAAGATACATATGGTGGAAGTATGAATTTACAAGCCGCAAGAAATGACATGGCTACAATTCAACAAGAACATTACTTTGCTTATGTCAGTATGGGTGGTAGTAATTATGTTGATATATTTAATTTGACAAATGAAACATCATTAGCATCAAACCATGGAGGATCTAATTCAGGTCAAACAGGATTGGCTGGAGGAGTGCAAGACGAGTTAAAAGGTTATATGTGGACAGACTCCAATTCATCAACTACAATTTTTACCTTTAATACTAATACAACAAATTCAGATTATTCAGTTTCAACTGGGCAATCTAATATAGGTTTTCATGGACAACAAAAAGGAATAAGCACAAAGATTGGTAAAGGTTATATGGGTAATGAAGGATCATATAACGGTGGATATAATCTTAGGAGAATAACATTTTCTAATAACACAAATCAAGGAAACGTATCAAAACCTATAGGAAATTGTGGAGAAGAAAATTTTGACATGGGTCAATCATGGCAATACATGATGGGTATGTATGACGGTTTACAAAATAATCGTGGATGGAAATTTAATTATACAACTGATTCAGGGCATGAACTTGGAACCGGTTCGGTCAGAACAGGTATACCAGGAGGTTCATCAGGACATTGTTTTTGGAGAGAATAAATGAATGATTTAATTATGAGAGAAGAATATCTTCTTGAAGCGGCTAGAGAAGTGAACATTCAATTGCCTAAATTTAAGGCAAAACATTTCATTGGTAACTCACATATTACACCTTATGGTAAAATCAAACAATATTTAATAGAATATAATGCCAGAAAAAATGCAGTAGACGAACACAGATATTTTAGAGACAAAAAAGTATTAGAGATAGAATTAGAGAAAGAAAAAAAGAAATATACAGATAATGAGATTGAACATAAAATGATTGATCTTGAGGTACAACATCTTGAAGCACAATATGAGGGTTTTATAATTAAAGTCGAAAACATGGAAAATGAAATGCAAATGTTTAAGGATTTGCTTGAAGAAGTTTGTGAATCACCAGAAGGTAAACATTCAGATGGTCGCACAATACTTGAAGCCATACAAGATATTTCAATAAGAGAAAAATATGAGGCCGAGTATTGGACATTTAGAATGGCAAAACAAACTGCTATGGATATGATCGCATATGGCAGAGCAGGTGTAGGAAACATGGACTCAATTGCGATGCTTGAAGGAGAACAACAACAAGCAATCATGAAAATAGCATGTGATTATTTTGTACGTAACGAAAATAGAACAAAACATTTTATAGATCAATCAAATAGTAAGTATCAAGCAAACATAGATGCTGAGGAATTAGCAAAAACATTAGAATTGGAATATAATAGAGATGCACCTAATTTTTAAGAATGTAACTCAACAACAATTATTCGGCATAAAACGAATCGGTGACATACATGAATATGTTGTGGGTGAATTACCAGATCATATTAAAGATATTGTAAAATTAGATCATATGCATTACAGAAAAATTACTGAAGAAGTTGCTTATACTATTCATTTTGCATTATCTCAACAGACATATGTCAAAGTTAAAAAAGATCAAAGTGATAATCCTTTATGGGATCAGTTATTAGAGTCAATCGAGATTGGTGAAGATGAAGAATCAAAAAAATATTATATGACCGAAACCGATAATGCAAATGCAGTGATACTCATGCAAACATATATGAGATTGTATTTAGATGATGTTTATGATAATAGAGTGAGAAATGAAACATTGGGTGTGTCAAATATAGAACTATATTCATGGGATCAACAAAGATCGGAAGCAGAAAAATATATTGCAGATAATACTGCAAGCGTACCTCTTTTAGATGCATTAGCAACTGCAAGAGGTATCACTACATCTGAAATGGCTACAAAAGTCAACACGGCTGTTAGTAATTATTATGGTTCACTTAAAACTCATCTCTCTAAAAAACAACAAATAGAAAAAGAAATAAAAGACTGTACCACCAGATTGGATTGTCACAAATTGTTATTCACACGTTTTAATAATGATATTTTTGGGGTGTTGCAAAGCAGAAAAATAGAAGCAGGATTATCTGCTGATGCGGTGGCAACATATGATTTATGATAAAACACAACCACATTTTTTCCTTACCTATAAATCCAAAACTTACTGAAAAACAATTCTTTGAGTTTTTCAATTTTTGTAAGACATATAAACATCTCATTTATGATCTTTATTTTACCTGTAGAATGCCACCATTCATACAGGATGCAATGGGTGATGTTATTATGGGTGACCCCACTGCTCCGATAGCAAACGCTATAAACTTACAAAAAGAATTAGACATACCAATATCTGCTACATTCAATAATACTTTAGTCAGACCTGATCAAGAAAATTTAGATTTGTTCATATCAAATTTTGATCAATTGTATGAACAGGGTGTTAGAATTGTCACAATACCTCATACGTCTTGGTTGATGACAGGTCAATTACAAAAAAGATATCCTGATCTTAAAATAAAAAATACAATTTTACGTGATGTCAATAAGGCAAATCAGATTGCTAGACTTGCAGAGGCAGGTTTTCATTATGTAAATATTGATAGAAATCTTATGAGAGATGAAGATGAATTAAAAAAAATGAAGAGAGTTGCAGATAAGTATGATATTGAACTATCACTTCTTGCAAATGAAGGATGTCTAGGTAATTGTCCAGTGATGCCAGAGCATTATCAATATAATAATTCAAGAATATCTCAACCTCAATATTTTGATGATCCAATATCTAGAATTTCTTGTCATAGTTGGAACTTCACAGACCCTTCATCCGAATTGAAAAATGCATATCTGCCCCCATGGAAAGAAGATTGGGACAATTTGCTTAACTATGTAAATGTGTTCAAGATGCATGGTAGAGAAAATATTGATTTGTTATATAACTCATTAGATATTGTTGCAAGATATGATGCTCAACAAGAAATATTATATGATGGGTTTGATGAATACATGATAGAAAATAATCTTGAAAGACCGATCAACGGATGGAGAGAAAAGATACGAAATTGCAAATTCGATTGTTGGGATTGTAATTATTGTGACAAAGTTTATGAGACAAAATCAAAAGTTGTCATAGATGAAAAAGTATTGAATGTGATAAACTCTTACCGTAATTCAGTCAATCTTGAAAATAATTTTGAGTTAAAGGGTCTTACGTCAGAACGTGTACAGAATTTGTTATATGACATATCTGAAAAATCTAAAAATGTTTTAGAAATAGGTTCTGGTTTCGGTGCTATTACTCAGTGCTTCAATAATAATGGTACTATACATTGTGTAGATAATTGGACACAGAGCAACATTCAGCCTGCTGAAAATGATATCGTATTACCAGAAAACACAAAAGAAGAATTCATAAAAAATACATACGATAATAAAAATATTATGATTCATGATAATGATATTTTTGAGGTTGATAAAACACACATATCAGACGTTGATTTATTTTTTTACGATGCTCTTAAAGATGAAGAAACTATCAGTAAGACGATTGAATATTTTTATGAATGTTTTTCCGATACATGTATTTTAATCTTTGACGATGCAAATTGGGATGGTATTATTTTAGGAACAAATGAAGGTATTGAAAAGATGAACGCAACCGTTTTATATAGAAAATTAATTAAAAATAAAATAGAAGACTCCTCTCAGTGGTGGAATGGTTTATACATGATGGTCATTAAAAAATGAAAACTTGGTCCGCAATCAATGGGCATATGCTCATTAAAGAAAATGTTGGTAGTGTAGAGCAGAGAACAACTTTAATTCATGAAATAATGAAGTTATACGTTAATAGAGATACGAAAATTTTAACACGTACAAATCCTGGTTGTTGGAGAACTTTTGCTGAAGTGCCTACAATGAACTGGTTGAAAGATGAATTGATGTCTGTTATTGATGAAACTATTAATTATTTTAGAGGTATTGATTTAGCATTTAATCAAAATTTTAAGATAGATAAGCCAACAATCACTCACTGGGTTAATGTAAACAAAACAGGTGGTGGCAATGTATTACATAATCATCAATTTCATGAGTTTGCCGCCGTCTATTATTTACAAGCAAAAGATACAGGTGATTTGATTTTTCATAACCCAGGAAATTTATTACGTGATTGTGCAGAGCAAGCACCAGGAACAACCACTATGCATTACACTCCAAATGATGGTGATCTTATTATATGGCCTGGTTGGATACCTCATGAAGTAGAAGAGAATCCTGCTTCACATGAAAGAATAAATTTTGCTTTCAATATAAATTTGACAAGTAGGCATCAAGTCGAAAATATAACATGAAAATACAATTTTTTTCATCGATAGATGGAGTAGCGGAAACATATCCTATAGTAAAAACATCACAAGAATTACCAAAGTGGACTTATCTAGTTAGAGAAGATTTCAAGAAACAACAATACGCAAAACAAGATATACATTTGGCAAGATGTCCTGGTATTTTTCATATGTTTGCTCAAGGATTTGTCATACCTGCATGGAATGATTTTGAGATTGAGTGTAATGGTGAAGGTATAAAATGGACGATTGCTGAAAATCACATGAATGATTTATTAGAACAAAGAGTATTTACTGTTCAATCTGGTGTATCGATAGGAAAATATTTACCTAAGAGACCTTGGAGTATACCTCACATTCTGAAGTATAATACTCCCTGGCATGTAATCACTCCTAAAAATGTAAAAATGTTAATGCTACCTCTACCATATACAGAAGATTTTGATTTAGAATGTTGTCCAGGAATTTTAGAACCTGCTTATAGTTCAGAATTGAATATACAGATGTATTGGAACAAAATGAGTGGTAAAAGAATAGTCAAAGCAGGCACTCCACTAGCACAATTGATTCCTTTGACAGAGAAAGAATACTCATTTGAGGTGCGAGATAAAAATGAAAATGATACAAAGTGGTTGAAGAAAAGAAAATATCTTAATGCATACTCATTTATATTCAACAGAAATAAAGCAAAGGAAGCGTATCACAGACAGTATCATAAATTGAAAGGGTTGTTGAGTTGGTTGAATTAATTATTAAAGGACAGTGGTATCTATTTTATCTGCTCGGTATTATGATTGTATCAGGATACGCAAGAGATCTTAACTTGTTCTATCCAATCTACAATTTTATTGCTAAATCATTTAAGTCTAATAGGTTTATTGTATTTCTAATATCATGTGTGACTGGAGTATTACCTATACCAGGAAGAGTTACAGTGAGTGCAGGAGTATTAAACACTATCGCACCGAAAGAGAAAGAAAAACGAAAGGTTTATGGAATAATAGATTATCTGTCTACACATCATTATTATCTTTGGTCGCCGATAGAAAAATCTGTTATCATACCAATGGCAGTTCTTGGAATATCATATTGGCAATTTATGTATCACATGATACCTTTGCTTATCATAACATTTGTGGTCATTTTATATTATATTTTTTATGTATTGAAAGAAGATGATGTAGAAATACGAATAGAAAAATATGAAAAGGATAAGAAAGTCGAAAAAAATCCTTTTACCTATGTTGATTGGTATACAGTTTTATTTTTAGCAGTTATCATAGTAGGTGCTAATTTTGCACGAGAATATACAGATCAAATCAAAACTATTGTATCTGCAAATGTTGAACATTTTGCACTGGTGTCTGTTATAGCATTCACTGGATCATTAATATTAGGTTCAAGTTCAAGATTTGCCGCCATTACTGCCATATGTGTGGGTCTTTATGGTATAGAATATCTTCCTTGGTTTTTTGCAATAGACTATGCAGGTTACATGTTATCTCCTACACATAAATGTTTGTTTATAGGTAAGTCATATTTTGGTACAGATCTGTATCAATATTATAAATCAATATTCATACTATGCTCTGCATTAATTCTAGTCGCATTATTGCAAATTATAGTAATTTGAGATATTAAAACGTATAAATATAATTACGATGAAAAGGTTAAAAAATATCTACAGAAAACAAATATCAGAGCATTGCGGTGATCCATTAGCACATCCTGAGTACGATACAGAGAATGTGAAAATGAACTATAATGATTATGAAGGTCGCATGTCGAAGCAAAATCTTTACAAATTGCATAAATACTCAGGAGAGTTATTTGAGATGCTTCATGATCACCAAGAGATGGAATCATGGGTGCAAGAAAAGATAGCAAAGGCGGCCGATTATATTGCATCGGTCAAACATTATCTTGAATATGAAATGCAATACCCTGGTCAAGAAAATGCATTCGATGATGATATTGATCCATATGAAATGGGTTTCAATGAGGTGCATAGTTTAGATGATATTTTACCTGCTATCAAAAGAAGTATTAAAGAAAATACATCTTTTAAGTTTAGAA
>MDSW01209062.1_pt1 | contig 12216 bp, 10 predicted proteins | sample 811171 | NCBI WGS metagenome assembly MDSW01 (sample SAMN05326641, study PRJNA326480) | marine metagenome | isolation source: seawater | place: Atlantic Ocean: North West | collected 2012
AAATGGGGCATTGCCGCAGGCATCATCGCCATGGCGGCGGCCTGTGTGGTCGGCGGACAGGATGCGGACCCGGCAGACTGGCCGGGCATGGCGTCCATCCAGGCGCTGCAGGGCCGTTCGATCTATCATGAATGCGGCGCCACGATGATTTCCTCCGAATGGGCTTTGACGGCCGGGCATTGTGTCGAGGGCGTCTTTATCGAGGAAAATGGCCGTGCGGCGCAGTATTTCCCTGATGGTACCGGCCGCAGGATGGAGCGGTTCGGCCCGCTCGCAATTGTGGTTGGCCGGGCGGATCTGACCGACATTCCGCGCGAGACCCTGTTTCCGGTCGCTGAGGTGATCGTCCATCCGGATTACCAGCACGGCTTCCCGGAAAAGGGGCACGACCTTGCCCTGTTGCGCATCGAAGGCCAGTGGGACGGCCCGGTTGCCGATCTCGACGGTCTTCTGGCCGAGCCGGTGGACCTCTCCGGCGAGTATCTCGATACATTCGTCGCCGGTTACGGCAAGCTCGGCGAAACCGCGCGAAACGAGGACGGCATCAGCCGTACCGGCCGGCATGTCAGCGCACCAAGCCTCATCCTGCAGGAAGGCTATGTCCCGCTGGTCGAAAGCGGCGCCTGCCAGAGCCAGATCGCCAGCCTGATCGAGGAATACGGCCTGGGTGAGGAACTGACCGGTGTCGGGGTCGATCCGGCGCTGCAGGTCTGTGCCGGCACGGGCGGTGTCGACTCATGTCAGGGGGATAGCGGTGGCCCGCTGATGCTGCGGTCCGCAGAGGGCAATCCGGTGCAGATCGGGGTTGTCAGCTGGGGGCTTGGCTGTGCCCGCCCCGACAGTCCCGGTATCTATATGCGTGTCTCGGCCTATGCTGACTGGATCGGAACGGCCACCGGTCTCAACCCCGTACCTGTGCCAGTTGATGTGCCGGCAGACGTGCCGGAAGAGGGGCAGGAATAGGCCGGACAAGCGGGATGCATCTCGCATGGCAAACGGGCTTGCATCGGCCAGATCATGCCTGTATGTGTCCGCCTTCCTTCGGCAGGCACCCGTAGCTCAGCTGGATAGAGCACCAGACTACGAATCTGGGGGTCAGGAGTTCGAATCTCTTCGGGTGCGCCATTTTTCCCTGACGTTTTGTGATTGTGAGGATGTGCCGCGGGCGACATCCGCGTTTCTCACTGCGCCAGCTCAGTAAGCCGTGCCCGCAATTTCTGTCGTCGGGCGGAGGCGGTCTGTCAGGGCACCGATGTCGGAGGTCGTGAAGGAGCGCATGACCTCACGTGCTTCTGCCGCAGCCGCCTCAGTGGTCTTTTCGCCATCGGCGACTTCGCCGGCGAGATTCAGCAGCGGCATGTAGAGATCTTCCGTTTCGCCCTTGAGGGTGATCGCAAAATGCGGGCCTGCATCGGCAATCCGAGCCCATTCATCGCGGATCTCTGCCCAATAGTCTGCGGTGGCCGCCCAATAGTCTGTCGCAACGGCAACGTCGAAATCGCTGTTGTGGCGATAGGTGTTCACGCCGACTTCGCGGACAAGAATGTGTGGCTCGCCGCTGAGGATCAGCTTGTCATTATCCTGTTCATGTACCCATCCCCACGGCGTGATGACATGGCGGTTCATTGCGTCGACCGCATGATAGTCATCGCGCGTCGTCATGTCCCGGCGCGGCAGCGGGCGCCACTCATGGGGCGGTGTCCATTCGGCGATGCCGTCTTCGTAAGTCCATTCGCCAACAGCGCCATAGCGAGGGGCATCATCGACCTGATAGACGGTCTGCGACCATTTCCCCTTGCGCTCCGCTTCGGGAACATCGCGCCACTCCCAGGCATTTCCGCCGATGAAGACAAGCACGCGCTCCGGCTCATACTGCCAATCCTGGCGCCAGTGCTTGATGGGGAATTTCTCGTCGCCGCCAACCACGAGAATGTGCTGCAGGCTGATGAAATCACCCGTGTCCTCGATGACGCGGACAACTTCGTAGCCGCCCGACAGCTTCTCCGGTTTCAGTTCATACCCAGCCACGAACGGAACCGTTTCCGTGAAATCGAACGTCACCTTGTAGTCGCCTGCCATGGCGAGGATGGCTGCGCGATCGGCCTCGATGTCCGCCTCATCTGCGCGCGTCTCCGCGACAGGTGCGGACAGCGCAGCCGCGGCCCCTGTCCGGGCTTCGGTGACCGTGCACGCAGGAAGCAGGGCGCACCCGAGTGCAGCCAGTGAAATCAAGGACGCTTTTCTCTTCGACATGGAATTCCCCTTTGAACATGTGCTCGCGGCACGTCATGCAGTCCGCCTAACAAATATGCGAATGACTTGCAATCGCATATCTTATCTGCAAGACAATATATGAGAACGACTCTCAATCGCAGAAAGGGGTAACATGCGGACTCAGGAAAATCCAGCCGGGCCGGGAATGGCCTGGCGTTCGCTCGCGCTCGTCTCGGTACTGGCCCTGACGTGGCAAGGCGCACTGGCGCAGACACAGGAGACAGAACAAGACGAAGAAGACCGGCAGGAGACCGTCACGGTCTATGGCACATCGAACCCGATCCCGGTGTTCGACTATCCTGGCCAGGTCAGCGTGATTACACGCGACGACATCGACCTGCTCTCACCCGGCACGCCTTCGGACATGCTGAGAGATGTGCCGAGTGTCGAGTTTTCCGGCGGGCCGCGCCGGACGGGGGAGTCCCCCAGCATTCGTGGCCTCGGGGGAGAGAATGTCCTGATCCTGCTGGACGGCGCCCGCCAGTCCTTCATCTCGGCGCATGACGGCCGCTTCTTCCTCGATCCGGAAATCATCGGCACGGCAGAGGTTGTCCGCGGACCGGCATCGGCGCTCTACGGGTCCGGCGCCGTCGGTGGCGTCCTCGCCTTTGAGACCGTTGATGCAGCGGACCTGTTGCGGGAAAGCGAAACCTGGGGCGCGCGCATCCGCGCTGGCTATCAAAGCGTCAATGAAGACACGTTCGGCACCGTCACGGCATTCACCCGGCAGGGTGATCTCGATGCGCTGGCCAGCTTCGGCCTGAGACAATCGGGCGATATCGAGCTCGGATCGGGCGCGAGCCTGCCCTCCGATGACGACATCGACACCGGTCTGGTTAAACTCGGATACCAGTTCACTGGCGCCTTTTCCGCGGACATCTCCTGGCAGCGTTTCGCCAACAAGGCCATCGAGCCGAACAATGGCCAGGGCACGCTCGGCACAGGCGATGATGTACTCGACCGGGCGGTCGACAAGGATGTGGAGAGCGAAACCTGGCGTGTGGGGCTCGTATTCGATCCGCAATCGGATCTCATCGATTCGCGCCTGACCTTCTATGAGTCGACCTCTTCTGTTGACGAGTTCGACGCAACGGTTCCCCGCACCACGCTTCGGGAGATCGAGACGACCGGGCTCAGCCTGCGTAATGCAGCGACATTTGGCAGCGGTCCCATCCAGACGGTCTTCACCCTTGGGGCAGACTGGTACGAAGACAGCCAGACCGGCACGGACTCGGCAGCTGTTGGCGGTGTGCGCGGCGGTGTGCCGAATGGCTCTTCCGAGTTCACCGGCATCTTTGCGCAGCTGGAAACCGAGATCGTAAAGCCGCTTGGCCTTCCGGGCAGCGTGATCCTCATTCCGGGTATCCGCTATGATGAGTTCGAAAGCTCTTCGGACCTCTCACCGGAGAACAGCTCTGACGATGCCGTCTCGCCCCGCTTCGCAGCAAGCTATGGCCCGCTGAACTGGCTCCGGGTTTTTGCCAGCTATTCCGAAGCCTTCCGTGCGCCATCCATCAATGAACTCTATCTTGATGGTGTCCACTTCGACGTGCCACACCCCGTTCTGTTCGATCCGGGGATGGGAGAGTTTGTCTTCGTCAGCAATAATTTCATCCCGAATCCGAACCTGAAACCGGAAACAAGCGAAACCGTAGAGGTGGGCTTCGGTGTCAATTTCACCAGCCTCATCGCCGACAAGGACCATTTGCAAGGCAAGGTCTCCTACCATCAGAGCGATGTCAGTGACCTGATCAATTTGTCGGTCGATTTCGCCTATGATCCGACATGCTTCGCCCCGCCCTTCTTCCCCTGCACCGCAGGCACGACGAGTTCGGCCAATGTATCCGGTGCAGAGCTCGAAGGTGTCGAGGCTGAGATCGCCTATGATGCCGGACCAGCCTATGCGCGGCTGACCTTCTCCAGCATCGAGGGGACCGACACCGCAACAGGCGCAGACCTCGGCAGCCTCACGCCAGACCGGCTGGCGCTTGATATCGGGATGACGGCGAAGAAATGGCGTACACGGTTCGGCTCTCGCATCCAGTTCGCCAGTGATTTCGAACGCCGGGGCGATGATGGCGCGGGCGGCCTGACGGTTGTGGAGGAACGTGACGGCTACACGGTCGTAGACCTTTATGCATCATGGCGCCCGGCCTTCGCAGACGGCATACAGATCAATGCCGGGATCGAGAATGTCTTCGAGGAAGACTATGAGCGGGTCTTCGCAGGCGTCTCTGAACCCGGCCGGAACTTCAAGCTGTCCGCGACTTGGCAATTCGGGAAATAGAAGACGGCTCACAGCAGTGGAAAGGCGGCATGGTGTTCTGCCATGCCGCCTTTTTCTTTTGGAATTCATCTCTCAAACATTACAAAAATTTGTGGCGAATTTGTCCGTGTTGCGCCCATACCTGCCTCGACAAATGCGTGGGGATGCGCTGATCTGAGCGCGTTGTTTCGTTTGTAGATTACACGGAGGATCCGCCATGAAAGCGGTCCGGAAGACTTTCGCGGTCATGACTTTCCTTGTGTTCGGTGCATGTGCCAGCGCCCCGCCCGATCTCAATGACAATCTCATCCTGCCGGGCGAGCGGGTCGGCAATGTCGAGCTCGGCATGTCGCTGACCGATCTGCTCGCCCTGAAGGGAAAACCCCTCAGGACGGTGCCGATCCCCTATACGGAGGCCACCAGCTACACATTCGACGGGCTGACGGTCGCGGCCCATGATGAAGTGTACTGGATCATCGCCCGTGACCCGCGCTTCTTCACCGACAAGGGCGTGTCCATGGGATCTGAACAGATCTTCGCGCGCGGCGCCTACGGCAAACCGGACTGCGTCGTCACGCGCGACGCTGTTACCGTCTACGATTATGGAAATATCTATTTCGAAGTGGAGAATTCCACCGGAAAGGTCGGTCAGATCGGTATCCAGCGCAACACCCAGACCTGTGATGGCAACTCCTAGTGCAACCAGGCGACGGGCTCTAATACCGGGTCAAGCGACCTACCGCTCGAAAGGTGGAGCGGATGTCCCCTGCAGACGGGCAATGGCGCCACCAACGAGACGCCGGTAGAGACGGTTGATCTGGCTGACCAGTCCTCCGGTGCCTTGATTGGCCGCTTTCGAAAATTCCGGCTTGTAGACCGTCGACACGATCAGCAGACCCATGAACAGCGCCAGGAATCCAAACCCGACAAGTCGGGATCCGTAATAGATCGGCAGAAGATTAATCAGAATATTGCCGCCGCCATACATGAAAAGGGTTTCCCGACCCAGTGTGTCAAAGGACCATCTCGGCGCAGTCTCCGACGTCACCTGGCGGATCGCAGCGAACATGGCCAGCCAGGTACAGGCCGACACAATGCCAAAGGCGTAATAGTAGAAACTGTTGTTCCAACGGAATGTGTCCACAACCTTGCTCGCAAAATCCGCCGGCCCGGAGGTGAGGACGCCAGTCAGCAGGATGACTGCCGAAACGAGTAGTGCGGAGATGGCAAATTTCCGCGATCGCCGCCCGGTGAACGCCTCTCCAAGGGTTACGCCAAAGGCGACAAACGTCATGCCCGGCAGGATTGCGGGGCCAAACCCCTCCGCATAGCCCGTGAAGAACTGCAACGAGAAAAGCGGCGGCACGGGTAGGGCGGCGAGCGTGAACTTCAGAATCCATCCGGACAGCGCGACGGTTCCATAGAACAGGGACCCGTACCGGACACCGAGAGGCAGCGTGAGCGCGATAAAGAGGAAGAGCACGGCATAGACTTCGAGGATCACCCCAAATCGCCCGGTATCCGTGTATAGAATAGCCAATAGCGCCTGTCCGAAGGACATTTTCCCGGTAAGGGCCGCCGCGAATGTGGCGAGCGCGAAAAGCACATAACATGTCACCATTCGCTCAAGCATGCGGGCCCGGACAGGCGCGCCCGGTGCGCCGTTCCGGACTCTCCGGAGATAAACGACCTCGATCATGATGCCGAACAGAATCATGAAGGTTGGCGTGGCGGTGCGGGTGAACAGGTGGATCAGGATGCGATGGTCGACGATGATGTCGATGCCCGCCGCGAACTGGTACAATGAGTGGGAAAACATCGCCAGGATCAGCGCGAGACCGCGACTGCTGTCGATATAGCTGATACGGCCCATGGAACCCCACTTCCCGTCATCTTTCCCGATGCAAACGATCCCATGCAGTTTTGATACCAACCGTGTCCGGACTGCCGGTATCCGCCGGCATGGGATGCGTTTGACGGCCAGGTCCGTGGCACAAGCCTTGCAGCACAAGGCCCCGGAGTGATAGCGATTCAGCGCGCTAGGGGGATCAAGGGAAGGGGACCTGATAATGAACACGCATATTGAGTCCGCAGGCCGGATTGCTAGCATTGTTGCCTGGCCGCTCGGCATCCTGCTGACCGTAACGGGTCTCACGCTTGCCCTGCGCATGATCCTTATCGCAGGCGGCTGGCCCGAATCCGGAACGGACCTCAGCGTGTATCTTCATGCCGCGCGTACGCTTACGGAGGGCAACAATATCTACGATATTGCCCACCAGAACCCGCAGCATCACCCTTATGCCTACGCCTACCCGCCACTCTTTGCGGAGGTATTCGCGATCCTCCGCACTGTGCTGGGAGACGGCAAGGGATGGATTCTTTGGTCTATGTTCGGGGTAGGCTGCCTGTTTGCGTCCATCACCCTGCTGATGCGCCATAGCGGCGTGACGCTTGGCTGGAAATGGGTCATCCTCGCCTTTGGCGCGCTACTGATCGGCCGCCTTGCGCGGGCGGACATCTTTCACGTCCAGCCCCACTTCATTCTTCTCCTGCTGATCATTCTGGGCGTTCGCCTTTTCGTGGCGAACCGGACGCTGGCCGGGGGCGTTGCCTGGGCGCTCGTCTTCTGCGTGAAGCCGTTCACCGGCGCACTCGTCTTTGGCCTGATGCGCAATGGAAACTGGCGCGCCTTTTTTGCCTCGACCGTTTCGGCCGGGATCATCTTCATCCTCAGCTTCCTGCCATTCCTTCCGGACATTGTCGGCGGCGTCCGCGGATGGATGCATGCAAACTCCTATCACTCCGGCCTGCCGAACGTGACCAAGCTTGCCAACCAGACGTTTTATGGGACGTTTCACCGCCTGTTCGGCGCAGAAGACGGCATGAGCAGTTCCCCCGTCGTTCACGCCCCCGGTATCATTCCGGTTCTGGCCTTCATCTTCCTTGCGATTGCCGCTGCGGGCATCTGGCTGGGCGCGCTGCGCAAGCGTGAGGTCGAGACGCTTCCGGAAGAGGAAAAGATCCCCCAGGGCCTGCTGCAGGCGGCCCTCATGCTCGGTCTTGTCATGAGCTGCGGCCCGCTCATGGAAGGCCCGCACGTCTTCATGCTGTTGCCGGGGCTTGCCGCCTCGTGCATCATCGCCTGGCGCCGCTGGCAGGAAGACTCGCCCGTGAAGCGCCGCTGGATTGCGGCCGCTGCTCTGTGGGCGGCGACCTTCTCCTTCTTCCTCGTGCCGGTCATTCATCCGCTGCTGAACCCGAACTATCTGGGCCATGTAACCGGCTGGAAGATCCTGCTGACGGTCAAGTTCGGCGTTTTCGTCCTCAGCGCCTGTCTCCTCACTGTCTATGCTCAGATCGGCGACCGGGCCGTAAGAGACGGCCGCAAGACCTTCGACTGGCGCAAGCCGGACAAATCCCGACCCGCGACCTGAACCATCCGCTCCGGACAAGGGGTCTGGCGATTCGCGTCCTGAACGCATAGACAGGACAGGGCTCGCCTCTCTGGTCAGGCAGGGCACGGGAATTGCAGTGAACGGACCAGGACCACCTGGTGTAGCCCAATGCAGATGATGCCTGAGAATATGAATTCGCGCCCTGAGCTCTCGATCATCGTGCCCATGCACAATGAAGAAGATGCCTGCGGGCTGTTTTTCGAGAAGATTTTCGAGATTCTTCCGAAGGTGACGGACGATTATGAGATCGTTTGTATTAATGACGGCAGCACCGACGCGACGCTAGCCGCGCTCAAAGTCTTCCATGCGCAGAATCCGCGCATCCGCATCATCAATTTCTCGCGCAATTTCGGCAAGGAAGCCGCCCTCACCGCAGGCCTGGATCTGGCTGCCGGGCGCGCAGTCATTCCGATTGACGTCGATCTTCAGGACCCACCTGAACTGATCATCGAAATGATGGAAAAATGGCGCGATGGCGCGCGGGTCGTGCTCGCCCGCCGCGTTGACCGGACCAGCGACAGTTTCCTGAAGCGTGCCACCTCGACCTGGTTCTATGATATCTTCGGGGCTATGGCGAAGCCGTCCATTCCGAAGAATGTCGGCGATTTCCGCCTGATGGACCGCGCCGTCGTCGAAGCAATCAAACAATTGCCGGAACGGACACGTTTCATGAAAGGCGTCTTCGCTTGGGTCGGCTTCGATGCCGTAACAATTGACTACACCCGCCCGGAACGCATGGCGGGAAGCACGAAGTTCAACTTCATCAAGCTCTGGAACTTTGCGCTGGAAGGGATTTTCTCCTTCACCTCGGTTCCGCTCAAGATCTGGTCCTATTTCGGCGTGTTCCTCAGCATGGCCTCCGTGTTCTTCATGTTCTATCTGATCCTGAAGACACTGATCACCGGCGTGGATGTACCAGGTTATGCATCGATCATGACCATGATCCTGTTCTTCAACGGCATCATTCTCCTCAGCCTCGGCGCGCTTGGCGAATATGTCGGACGTATCTTCATCGAGGTGAAGCAGCGCCCGCAATACATTGTCGATGAACTTGTCGGCTTTCAGGCAGACGACATCCGCGCCCGCGCGCCCCAGGTCAGCCGGACAGTGCTGGAATACACGCAATGATCGACAGGCTGAAACGCTACCAGCCGAACCTGACGGAGCTTTTTCTTTTCGGCATGGTCGGTATCGCCGCGACAGCGGTTCATTTCGTCGTGGCCGTCATGGCGATCGAGCTGATCCACCTCGGCGTCTGGCTGGCAAATATACTGGGTTTTCTGATCGCGCTGCCGGTCAGCTATCTTGGCCACGCCTTTCTCACCTTCTCCGCCCGCCGCTACGGCCGCTCCGGCCATGTAACAAGGGATTCGGCGGTGCGTTTCTTCGTGCTCGCCGTATCGGGTTTCGCCATCAATGAGGTGAGTGTCGTTGTCTTCACCTATTTCTTCCACCTGCCGCACCGCCCGGTGATTCTGGTCACGCTGATTGGCGTCGCAGGCATGCTCTTCCTGCTCAGCAAGTTCTGGGCATACAAGGGCAGAGGCCTTCACAAGGCCTGAGCAGATTTCCATCACGTCATCGGAAAATGGCGCACCCAAGAGGATTTGAACCTCTGACCTCTGCCTTCGGAGGGCAGCGCTCTATCCAGCTGAGCTATGGGTGCCGGGCCATGAGGTCCCGTCTTTAAGCCAAGCCTGCGAGGGGCGCAACGCCGGATTGCGGTTCCCGCAGGCGGTCCGATTTGCTTGTCCGCCGGAATAGGCTAGGTCTGTCTGAAAGGACGGGCAGAGGAGTTTGCCATGCATGTGACGCGGATTGCCGGGTGGGCTCTTGCGGCGGTGGCTGTAGGTGGGCTTGTTGCCTGCGGGCCGAATGCGGCCGAGCGCAAGGCGGCGGAGCGGGCTGCCGAGCTGGAGGCCCAGCGCGCCGCCTATGACGAGGCCCTTGCCGAGGCGCTTGCTTCGCGCGGCGAAGGCCAGCCCGCCATGTGGACCCTCGCCGATGAGGACACGACAATCCACATCATGGGCACCGTCCACCTGCTGCGCCCGGATCTCGACTGGCGGAGCGACGAGATCAATCAGGCACTCAACGATGCCGACACGCTGGTCTTCGAGGCAGACGTGACCAGCCAGGCCGCGGGCGCCGAGATGATGCGCTTCATCAGCAAGAACGGCACGTTCACCGATGGGCGCCAGCTGACCAGCCTGCTCGACGAGATTGAGCGGGCCGAACTGGAAAAGGCGCTGAAACATGTCGGCCTGCCGCTGGGTGCCATCCAGCCGATGAAGCCGTGGTGGGCGGCCGTGAACCTGTCTGTCCTGCAGATACAGCGGGAGGGTTTCGATCCCAATTCCGGCGTTGAAATGGTGCTGGAAAGCGAAGGCCGCGCGCAGGGCAAGTCCTTTGCCTATCTGGAGACAATCGACGAACAGCTCGGCCGGTTCGCCAACATGCCGGAGGAAGAGCAGGTCGATTTCCTGATCGGGTCTGCGGAATCGATCGAGGAGGGCGGCGACGTGCTCGACACGCTGGTCGCGGAATGGGCGGATGGCGACGTCAGAGGCATCGGTCTCCTGATGGCCAATCCCGTGATGATGGGATCAGAGGAAGTCTATGACGCTTTGCTCCGCAAGCGGAATGAAGACTGGGTCGGCAAGATCGAAGCCATGCTGGACGAGCCGGGCACCGTGCTGATCGCGGTCGGGGCCGGGCATCTGGCCGGGCCGGACAGTGTGATCACGCTTCTGGAAGCGGAAGGGCATGAGGTAACCGGGCCCTGATCCGCGCGTAATCTCAGGCCGTATCGGCCGACCGGCGAAGCGCGAGCAAGGCCTGTTCGAGAATGCCCTCGCTGGCGCAGCAGACGATCTGTCCGCCGAGCTTCGGGCTGTTCCCGCGCCAGTCAGTGGCGAGCCCGCCAGCGCCCCGCACGACCGGGATCAGCGCCGCCACGTCCCAGGCCTTGAGACCGCTTTCCGCGACCAGGTCCACCGTTCCGGCGGCGACGCGCGCATAGGCGTATGCATCAAGACCGTAGCGGGCGATGCGCGCGGTTGCGCGCAGATGGTTCCAGGCGCCCTGTTCAGCAGGGTTCAGGATGAAGGGGTCTGTGGTCGCAATGACCGCTTCGCGGAGATCGGTGCAGGCCGAGACGCGGATCGGCGTCCGCGCGCCGCCACGCTCCACGGCCGCGCCGCCCGGCCAGCCGAGATAGCGCTCGCCAAGGACCGGCTGGTCGATGACGCCGATGACCGGGTGACCTTCCGGATCGCAGAGCGCGATAAGCGTGGTCCAGACGGGCAGGCCGGCCACAAAGGCACGCGTGCCGTCGATGGGGTCCAGCAGCCATGTGAAGCCGTTTTCGGAGGGTTTGGACGGAAATTCCTCGCCGGTGATGCCGTGGGCGGGCCGCTCGGCCTCAATCAAGGTGCGCATCGCCTTTTCGGCGGCGACATCGGCTTCTGTGACCGGGTCGAACGTATCCGGTCCCTTGCTGCCCTTGTTCTCGATTGCCTTCAGCGCACGAAAATGCGGCCGGATCGCTGACCAGGCCGCCTCTGCGAGCCTGCCGGCAAAGGCAAGCTCTTCTTCTATGGATATTGAAGCTGTCATCCGGGCAGGGCTTGCCCCGCCCGGAGGCACCCGTCAAGCAGCGCCGGAATTGCTGGTGTCGCCCTCAAGCGCCTTGGCCAGTTCAAGCAGGCGGCGGCGGGGACGTTCGCTGAGGCGGTAATAGGCCCGCACGAGTTCCAGCGTTTCCTTCTGCGAGAGAATGTCGCCTTCCATGCGCTGTTCAGCGTCATTGGCGGCATCCGGGGCGTCGGCGGCCGGAATTCCGTCGAAGAAATACTGCACGGAGACATTCATCGCCTTGGCCAGTTCATACAGGCGGGAGGCGGTGATGCGGTTCGCGCCACACTCATACTTCTGGATTTGCTGGAAGCGCACCCCTACCTGGCTGGCGAGATCCTGTTGGGTCATGCCAAGCAGACGGCGGCGGCGGCGCAGGCGCTTGCCTACGTGCAGGTCGGTTTCGTCAGCCATATTCATTGCTCCTTGCGGACAGGGACCAGGCGCAGTCCCAATTCGGGAAATCTGTGCCTGTCCTACGCAACTGGCGTGCCGATGGTCAGAACTTGCCCAATTTGCGAGCACTTCTCAGGAAATGCAGGGTTAGGGGATATTCCCTATTGCCTTGTTGTGCACCGCAACATA
>MDSW01099002.1_pt1 | contig 12215 bp, 11 predicted proteins | sample 811171 | NCBI WGS metagenome assembly MDSW01 (sample SAMN05326641, study PRJNA326480) | marine metagenome | isolation source: seawater | place: Atlantic Ocean: North West | collected 2012
TAATAATGTTTCACCTAAACCAAATAAAACTAATCCTATAATTAAATAAAAAATAGTTAATTTTTTTGGTTTTAGATTATATTCATAAGAAGAGCTCCAGGAAACTTTGGGAATTTTTTTAAGAGTTAACACATAAATTATATTTTTTAACATAAAATTCATTTTGTGTAACATATTTCAAAATTGTTACAAATAAGTCTTGAGAGTGGCTTAAGTGCCACACGTATGCAAATCAATGCGTAATGTCTATAGCTACTAGTGATAAAATTCCTATGTTTCCATTTTTGAATGAAAAAATGATTTTTTTAAATATATTTTTCATAATTTAGAATAAATTATAAGTTAAAATGGTACTTCGCCTTTAATTGCAATTCTATCCATAACTCTTCGATGCCCTAAACCTCTATTGGGAAAATAATCAGCAATAGCGTAATGAATAACGCTTCTATTATCCCATATTGCAACAGCATTTTTTGTCCACTTAAACCTACAAGTTAATTCTAACCTCTCTTGATGTTTAAAAATTTTATTTAATAATTCATCACTTTCTTCTTTTTCAATACCAATAATACTTTTTGTATAAGTCCAATTAACATATAATATTTTTTTTCCTGTTTCCGGATGTGTTCTAACTATGGGATGTTCATTTGAATATTCATCAATATTTATGTCTTTTGCTTCCATGCCTGCATAATTATCTACAAAAAAAGACATTCCCAAAGAACTATGTAAAGCTTTTTTATTTATTATTTTATTTTGTATTTCTTCGTCCAATGTTTCCCAAGCTAATTCCATATTAGCAAACATTGTATCTCCACCTATTGGAGGTATTTCAACAGATTTTAAAATAACTGCTTGTGTTGGTTCTTTATTATAGCTTACATCACTGTGCCAATTCTCTCCCCAATTATTTTTTTCAAATGGCTCTTTAACAATTCTTAATATCTCTGGGTATTTAGGTAATCCTTTTACATAAGCATGTTTTTCAATTCTTCCAAAACATTTAGATAAATTAATTTGTTCTTCATGAGTAATATCTTGATTGCGAAAGAAAATTACTTTGTGCTCAAATAATAGATCTTTTATTATTCTTATGTTTTTATCTGAAATATCTTTCAAATCTATGTTTGTAATTTCTGCTCCACATGCACCTGACAATAATTCTATCTTCATAAATTATATGTGTCAGAAATATTTTAAATAGACAATAGTTGTTTTAAAATTTATAAAAGTTTTATGACTCATGAAAAAGTGGCAGTATTTATTGCAGCTGGAAGTGGAATGGGTGCAGATGCTGCAAAAAATTTAGCCTCAAAAGGTTTTAAAATTGCAATTATTTCATCATCTGGAAAAGGTGAAAAACTAGCAAAGGAGCTAGGAGGCATAGGACTAACAGGGTCTAATCAATCTAAAGAAGATTTACAAAACTTAATAAATAGTACTTTTGATAAATGGGGAAGAATTGATGTTTTAGTTAATAGCGCAGGTCATGGACCAAAAGGACCAATACTCGATTTAACTGATGAAGATTGGCATAATGGAATGGAAACTTATTTTATGAATGTTGTTAGATCAACTCGTTTAGTTGTTCCTATTATGAAAAATCAAAAATCAGGATCTATAATTAATATTTCAACATTCGCAGTTTTTGAACCTGATACAGTATTTCCAACTTCAGGAGTTTTTAGGGCTGGATTAGCATCTTTTACAAAATTGTTTGTAAATCAATATTCTCAATACAATATCCGTATGAATAATATTATGCCTGGGTTTATTGATAGTCTTCCTGAAAAAGATGAATTCAAAAAACGCATACCCCTTAATAGATATGGTACGGTTCATGAAGTTTCAGAATTTATTAGTTTTTTAGCATCAGACTCTAGCGCATATATTACAGGTCAAAACTTAAGGATAGATGGGGGCATCACAAAATCGGTTTAGTTTTTTTAAATTCACTTATGAAACGCACAACAATAAAAAAAATTCAAAAATTAAAAAAAATAAAGAAAATTACATGTTTAACAGCTTATACCTCAAGTGTTTCTAAAATTATAGACAAGTATGCTGATATAATATTGATAGGGGATTCTGTTGGTCCAGCTATTTATGGAATGAAAAATACTCAAGGAGTCACTCTTGAAATGATGAGAAATCATGGAAGAGCAGTTTATGAATCATCAAAAAAAGCTTTTACAATTATTGATATGCCATATCAATCTTATAAGAATAAAAAAGAGGCATTAAAGAATGCAAGAGATTTATTAAAGTTTACTAAATGTCAGTCTGTAAAAATGGAAACTGATGAAAATAATATTGATATAGTTAATTATCTAAATAAAAATAATATTAATGTTGTATCTCATATTGGAATAAATCCACAAAAATATAAAAATTTTACTAAAATTCGTTCAGTTGGTAATACTAACGATGAAAAAGAAAAAATATGCAAACTTGCACTTAAATTGGAAAAGGCAGGTTCAAGTCTAATAATCCTAGAATGCATGAAAGAAAGTTTAGCAAAAAAAATTACTGAAATTTTAAAAATCCCAACAATAGGTATAGGAGCATCTATAAACTGTGATGGGCAAGTTTTAGTAATTAATGACATATTAAACACTGATACAAGTTTTAAAAAACCTAAATTTGTTAAAACTTATGCTAAAATAAATAAGATAATTGAAAATGCCGTTAAGAAATATTGCCTTGAAGTCAAAATGAAAAAATTTCCAAAGAAAAAAAATACCTATTTAATTTAATTGTTTTTATTTTTTGTAGTAATTTATTTTTTTTTAATTTAGATAAAAAAAATGAAAAAAAATATTCTTAGTAGAAAATTTTGTGTAGCTCCAATGATGGGTTATACAACTCCTCATGCTCGTAAACTCTATAGAATTCTTTCTAATAAAGCATTTCTTTTTACTGAAATGATTGCATCAAATACAATGCTATATTCTAAAACCAAAGATTTAATAATCGAAAATAATATGCAGAATCCAATTGCTATTCAGGTTGGGGGATCAGATATAAATGATCTAAGTAAATGTGCAAATATAGCAAAATCATATAATTATGATGAAATAAATTTAAATGTTGGTTGCCCAAGTAAGGCTGTTCAAAAAGGAAGTTTTGGAGCATGCTTAATGAAAAAAAAATTTTTAGTAAGAAACTGTTTAGAAGCTATGAAAAATAGTGCAGATATTGAAGTTTCAATGAAATGTAGGATTGGAATTGGAAATGAATTTAATTTTGATTTTTTTAATGAGTTTATTGATGAGGTTAGCAAAAGTGATGTAAAGATTATATATGTGCATGCTAGAAACGCAATATTAACTGGCATAAGTCCTAAAGGAAACCGTACAATACCACCTCTTAATTATGAATTTGTTAAAAGAATTAAAAATTCTTATCCAAAAATAACGTTTATTTTAAATGGTGGAATTGATAATTTAGAAAAAGCTCATTCTTTATTAAAAGAATATGACGGCGTAATGCTTGGAAGATTAATACAAAATAATCCTTTTTGTTTAAATAAAGTTGATAAAATATTTTTTCATGAAAAAAAGAAAATAAATTTAAGTGAAAATATTATTTCAGATTATTTTAATTATATCAGGCCAAAGATTAAAAATGATTCAATTTTTAGATTACTTAGTCCATTATTACAAATTTTTTTTGGAATACCAAATAATAAGAAATTAAAAAATGAAATTCATCTTCAAATGCAAAATCATGAATTTGACAAGTTAGAAAATTTATTTTTGAAATATGTTAATAAAAATAAAGAATTTATTATTAATTAAATGGAACTTGATAAGAAAAACTAAGTATTTCTACACCAGGATTTTTGTCACCAATATTAGCATTAGAAATGTGTCCAAAGGACAATCCTATTCTATTTTGATTTTTTAACTTATAACTTACTTCAAAAGTAGTTCTAAATTCAATATTGTTTCCTAGTTTTTTACCATCTCCATCATCATAGTATCCTACACCAAAGCTAGGAGTAAAAATATAATTTGATTCTTTTCCAGTAAATAAAGTACCTAAATTATCTTCTAAATAAATACCTGTAATAAAATATGAAGCAGAATCTGATGTTAATTCAATTCCTGCAAAGGGTTTTAAATAAAAGAAATTATCACTTTCAGGACCTATTTTAACTAGAGAATTATCAAATCTTCTTTCATATCTGAAATCTGTAGCAGTATCAGTTGCACTTCCATCAAATTTAATATCATAAATTCCTATACCAACAACATCATAACCCTTAGCTAATAAGTTAGATGTGAAGAAAAAGCAAAATATAATAATTATAAATTTTCTTACCATTTTAGAGTACATACTAAAATAAAATCAAAAATGATTAAATAAAAAAATTCGTAAATTTCAATTTATTATAATTAAAAATTTTTTTTTATCAAATTTAGACTATTTTGACTCAAATATATCTATAATTTCACCAGAATCATTAAAAATTCCAGCAATAATTTTTGAACTATTCAGAGGTTTGTGAAACAAAGAACAAACAACCCTATTTTTTGAATTTTCTAATTGATTATTTTCTGATGATTTATAGCCTCTAACTATTCTAATAAAAGTTTTATAAGGTTGATTTATATTTGAAAAATTTTGATATCCCCACCAAAAACAATCGTTTTGTGCCGAAAGAGGTCGAGAAACATCAACACCTCTATTTACAAATAATATTTTTTTTGTTTTAGAAAATGCAGCATGTTTTAAATTAGCAAAATATTGTTTATGACCTGGCTCCTTTGATAAAATATTATTTATATTGGATGTAAATTTACTTATTATTAATGCTCCCTGAGTTGAAATATTGATTGTTTTATCTTTATCAAATCCATATGAACTTAGAGTTGCATCAACACCATGATCAAACATCCAACTAACTATATCACTAGGATTTGGAGCAGTCTGAAGCTGCAAAAGTTTTAAAAACATTTCTTCTTGCGCACCTCTTAAAAAAATAATTCTATTAGGATTTAACTGTAACTTTCCCATTAATTTATTACGAAGATCAATTACACTACTTAATGTTTCTTTTGATTTTGAACCTAAACCTATTATATTTCCTAAAAAAATTAAGTAATCTTCTTTTTTAAAATTATCTAATAAATATTTTTTAATTGAGTTAAATGACTCAAATCTTGAGTGAATAGAGCCAATGGCCCATATTTTATTACAATTTTTAATTTCTGAAAAATTTGTTTGTTTTTGCACAAATTACTTATTATATAAAACTGTTTCAATTTTTTCAGTTGCTTGAAAATAATCTGTTTTTTCTACTGCTGCAACTTCTCTTGCTAACCTCTCTAAAGCTACTTGGAACATTTGTCTTTCACTGTAGGATTGTTCTGGTTGACTGTTTTTTCGAAATAAATCTCTCACTACTTCACCGATCTTAACTGGGTCACCTGAAAAAATTTTTGCATCGTATTCTTGTGCCCTTCTACTCCACATTATTCTACGAATTTTTGGTTTTAGCTTCAAAGTAGTGAAAACTTCATCAATTATTTTTTTTGAAGAAATTTTTCTTAACCCAACCTCTTCTTGTTTATCTAAAGGAACTCTAATAGTTAACTTTGCCTGCTCCATTTTAACAACATAAAATTCTGTTTTTATGCTAGATATTTCCATTGATTCTTTTTTTATAATCTCTCCTACGCCATGTTTAGGATACACAACTATCTCACCTAGCTTAAATTCATAATTTTTTTTTGACTTCATTTATTTTCCCGGTTTATCACTGAAATGTTTTTCAAATTTATTTTCTACATTTTCCCATTCCTTTGCATCAGGAGGAGGTTCTTTTTTTTCTGTGATAACAGGCCATATTTCTGAGTATTTTCTATTTAACTCTGCCCATTGTTCCATATTATCTTCATTGTCTGAATGAATAGCATCTATTGGGCACTCAGGCTCACAAACACCACAATCGATACACTCATCAGGATGTATAACAAGCATATTTTCACCTTCATAAAAACAGTCTACAGGGCAAACCTCGACACAATCCATATGTTTACACTTAATACAATTTTCATCAACAACATAAGTCATAATTATAATTCAATCATTAGTTTGTAACTTTTTAATAACTTTCTTTTTTGCTTTACCACACTCAGTATCAGAAATGTATAATAAGCCAGCTAACCTTCTGATTAAGTTAGATTCAAAATCATGTACTTTACCATCTTCTAAAATAATTTCCCATAATATTTCAATCAAAATAATCTTTTTTTCATCTGAAAATGACTTGTTAATTCTTGAAGTAAAAAAATGAAGTGATTTATGTTCATCTATTTCAGCTAGACATTTTTGAATTTCATTTTGTACGAGGCTAGGATCTTCATTAAAAACTTCTATTAAAACTTTAGAAACTTTATTAATTTCTTCTTGTTCTATCTTACCATCAATATTTGCAGCTTCAATCATTATTCCACAAAGAAGGTTGAGGTCACTTATTCCAGGATTGGTTTCCTCTTCAGTTTTATTAAAAAAATTTTTTAAAGAATTTAGCAATTTAGTTAAGATTTTGTTTATAACGTTATTAAAGTAGTTTTTGCAAAACTGCAAAAGGAGAATTTGGATCTTTTTGTTTTTCTTTCTTTATTAATTTTGAATTATTCGTATTTGAAGAAGGCTTATTTTCTTTAAATTTTTTGTCTGTTTTAGCTTTTTTATTTTTAATTTTAATTTTATTATTAACTAGTTTTTTATTTGGATTAGAAAAAAATAGTCTTTTATTGCCAATTACAATATTATCTAATCCACAATATTTCAAAATATTCGATAATTGTTCAGAATTACACCCAGCTGGATTCATCATATCTGATGATTCAATAAATGGGCCATATTTAATTTTTTGTCTTGCGAGAAAAAAAACTCTCTCAAAAACATCTACCCTTAACGCAAACTTATTTATACAAACATAACCAATAGCTGACCAATAAGACTCTGGCATTATTACGCTAGTAGTGAATGATACTCGTCCATCTTTAGGTAAAGGATATAATTGGCTTTCATTAGCTTTATTAAAAATTTTCCACAAAAAGGCATTTAATTCCATTGGAAACTTTTTTAACAAGTTTGGCATAAAAAAGAATTTTGCTCCTATGCGTATACCAGCTCTAGAAATATTTGCTTTATCTTGTTCGGTAAATTTTTTTATATTTTCATAATAATCATTAATTAATAAAGTTCCTAAATTATTATAAACATTAAATATTATTGATCTTAATTCTGAACTAATATTTTCATCTATTTTAGATTTTAAAAGTTTATGATTAATAGAAATTGTTTCATCTAGCCATTCTTGTAATTTTTTTGTAACTAATATTTTTTTATCTGATTCTAAAAATTCTGTATTGATTGTTTCTGCGACAGGAGAAAAAATATTATTTCCTCTAACTACTATCCCTATTGGCTCATCTCCCCAATAAATTTTTACTTCATCTGAGATCTTAATTTTATCAATTCCACCTAAATTAAATGAATCCAAAGGAGCTTTTAAAAAATTGTTGATTTTTTCTTCTATCATTGAACGTATTGATTTTTTAACATGATTTAACGAAAATAATGATTTTGATTTTTCAATATTTATTTCTAAATCAAATCCATTAATATATCCATAATTTTGTCCATTTAATTTTATATTGTTATTTTTATCTACTTTTACTTTAACTTCTTCTCCAATGCTTTTATTATAAAGAAAAAAACTAGCAGAAAAATCAACAAATCTACTCGTCAATGAATCGTGCAGCCGATCAGATAAATTATTTTCAATTTCTTGTGTTTTTTTTTGCCAAAATTCAAAATCTTTTATCCAACTAGATTGATTGGCAATATATGTCCAAGTTCTAATATTTTCAATCTTAATAGATAATTCTTCAATGCCTCCTGCATAGTTTTCAAATTTTAATATTTTTTCTCGAAGCCATGCTTCATTTAAAACTCCATTATTTATTATTAAAGTTAAAAAAACATTTTTTAGCAAAAAAATGTATGAATCATTAAATATTTTTTGAAAATCTGGAATGCGACAAACATCCCATAATAAACGAACATAATTTGAGTCTTTTAAATGTGGTAAAATATCTTGATCTCTTAATAAAGTTCTAAAATTAATTTCATCTTCAGCATTTTTTTTATGTATAAAAAAATTTTTTACTGGGAACTGGTTAAGAGAGCTTAAAACAGAATCTATATTGTCAAAATTAATATTTGAATTACGCCAATAAATTCTTTGAATATTATTAAAATTATGATCTTCAACAGATTTAATTATCAATGGATCTAACTTGCCAGCATCTTTTAAATATCCAAAAGTCCCATCATTTAAATATCTTCCAGCCCTACCAGCAATTTGACCTAATTCTGATGCAGATAAATCACGAGTATATTTTCCATCAAATTTTTGTAAAGAAGAAAATGAAATATGATTTATATTTAAATTCAAACCCATTCCTATAGCGTCAGTAGCAACTAAATAGTCAACTTTTTTTTCTTCATATACCTCTACTTGAGAGTTACGAGTCCTTGGGCTTAAAGAACCTAGGACTACTGCCGCACCACCTTTGTGCACCCTTAAAGTTTCAGCAATTTCATAAACAGAATTTATATTAAAAGCTATAACTGCTGACCTAGGTATTAATTTGGATAAAGTTTTTTTTGGTGAAAAAGATAATTTAGAAAATCTATTACGTTTTTCAATATTAATTTTTGGAAATAATCTTAATAAAATTTTTTCAATAGTTAATGAACCTAAAAAAATAGTTTCATAAACTCCTCTTAAGTTTAAAATGCGATCAGTAAAAATATGACCTCTTTCATAATCAGATGCTAATTGAACTTCATCTATGGCAACACATTCGACTTGAATGTTTTCTGGCATTGATTCAACGGTACAGAAATAATAACATGGATTACTAGGTAATATTTTCTCCTCTCCAGTAATCAGTGCAACTTTTTCTGAACCAAGTTTTTCTAGAGCTTTATCATAATTTTCTCTTGCTAATAATCTTAAGGGAAAACCAAAAATACCTGTTTTATAAGAAACCAATCTTTCAAATGCCAAATAAGTTTTTCCAGTATTTGTTGGGCCCAGTATTGCCAATAAATTACTATCGTCATTCTTCACGAAAAATATTTATGATGTTTGTTTAACTATAGAGTTTAGAACGTACTGCAATATTCCTCCAGCTTTGAAATATTCAAGCTCTTTTATAGTATCTATACGGCACAATAGTTTTATTTTTTTATTAAATTTATCTCCATCAATTTGACATTCTATTTTTTGGCTAGGATTTATTTTGTCTATTTGTAAAATAGTAATTTTTTCATTTCCAGATAAATTTAATGATTTTCTACTGTCCTTTTCAGTAAACTCTAAAGGCAAGACTCCCATACCTATTAAATTAGAACGATGAATTCTTTCAAATGATTCAGCTATAACAGCCTTGATGCCTAATAAGCGAGTACCCTTAGCTGCCCAATCTCTTGATGATCCAGTACCATATTCTTTGCCTGCAATAATTACTAAAGGAATTAACTTATTTGCGTATTCCATAGCCGCATCGTAAATTGACATTTTTTTATTATTTATAAAACATTGTGTAATTCCACCCTCAGTTTTTGAGAGTATCTCATTTCTTATTCGAATATTTGCAAAAGTTCCTCTCATCATTATTTCATGATTACCTCTTCGTGATCCATAAGAATTAAAATTTTCTTTATTAATTTGTCTATCTGATAAATATAATCCTGCCGGACTATCTTCTTTAATAGCTCCAGCTGGAGAAATATGATCAGTTGTAATACTATCGCCAAGTAGAGCTAAAATTCTTGCTTGTTTAATTTCTTTTGTTGATTTTAAAAATTTTTTATCAAAAAAAGGAGGATGTTTAATATATGTGCTTATATCATTCCATTTATAAGTATTATCATCTGTTGTTTTTATTGAAGCCCAGTTTTTATCTCCAATGTATATTTCCTTATATCTAGAAGTAAACATATCTGAAGATAATGAAGACTTTATAACAGATTCAATTTCTTCACTTTTTGGCCAAATATCACTTAAAAAAATTTTTTTACCTGATTTTCCTAAACCTATATAATCTTTATGCAGATTGATATTTATATTCCCTGCTAAAGCAAAGGCTACAACTAAAGGGGGTGAAGCCAAATAATTCGCTTTTACTTCTTGATGAACCCTTCCTTCAAAATTTCTGTTTCCAGATAAAACTGAACATACTGTTAAACTGTTTTTGTTAATTTCTTCTGAAACCCATTTATCTAATGGACCAGAATTACCAATGCAAGTAGTGCAACCATAACCCACTAAATTAAAGCCTATATCATTTAAGTATTGCATTAAATCAGATTTATCAAGGTAATCACTGACAACTTTGCTGCCAGGGGCTAAACTAGTTTTTACCCAAGGCTTGATTGTTAATCCTAATTCTACAGCTTTTTTAGCTACTAATCCTGCTGCAACCATAACATGTGGATTTGAAGTATTGGTACAACTTGTAATTGCAGCAATTACTATATCTCCTGTTTTTAATTTACTTTCTTTTTTATATTCAATTAAATTATCGTTTGAGACTGAATTAAAAGAGTCACTTACGTCTTCCAATAAAATTTTATCTTGAGGTCTTTTTGGACCTGCTATTGAAGCTCTAACATTATTTAAATTAAATTCAATTAGTTCATCAAAAATAATATCATTAGTTTCTTGATACCAAAGTTTTTGTTTCTTCGTGTATTCTTTAATTATTTGTAAATGATGTTTATCTTTACCTGACAATTTAAGATAATTTATAGTCATATCATCTGTTGGAAAAAATGCACAAGTTGCTCCGTATTCAGGTGCCATATTTGAAATAGTTGCTCGATCAGCTAATGTTAAATTAGATAGACCTTCTCCAAAAAATTCGACAAACTTCCCTACAACTCCATGATTACGCAATTTTTCAGTTATTGTTAAAACCAAATCAGTTGCTGTGATCCCTTCATTTAACGAACCAGTAATTTTAAATCCTAATACTTTTGGAATATTCATTGAAATGGGTTGACCAAGCATAACTGCTTCAGCCTCTATACCTCCAACACCCCAACCAACTACTGATAAAGCATTAACCATTGTTGTGTGACTGTCAGTTCCAACCACAGAGTCAGGATATAAATATTTAGTATTTTTGTTTTCTTGTACCCATATTGTTTTAGCAATATTTTCTAAGTTTACTTGATGACAAATGCCAGCACCTGGGGGTACTAAATAAAAATTATCAAAAGAGTTTTGGCCCCACTTTAAGAATTCATATCTTTCCTGATTACGCTCAAACTCTTTTTTTACATTTTGATTAAATGCTGAAGAATCACCAAAATTATCTACCATAACTGAATGATCAATGACTAGATCAACTCTTGAAATAGGGTTTATAATTTTAGGATCAATTTTTCTTAATTTTAAAGCATCTCTCATTGCTGCCAGGTCTACAACTGCAGGCACTCCTGTAAAATCTTGCATTAAAACCCGCGTTGGAAAAAATGCAATTTCTATACTTTTTTTCTTATTGTTTATGTTGGAACATAAACTAGTAATCATCTTGCTAGTTATAGAGTTGCCATCTTCTTTTCTAATTAGATTTTCTAGCAAAATTTTTATGCTATTCGGTATAGAATTAAGATCAAAATTGAAATGATTTGCCAATAAATTTAGGTCAAAAAATTTATATTTCTGCTCATTTACCTCAATTATTGATTTTGTTTTAAAAGAATTTATAGAATTCATAAAAATAAAGAAGATTTTAAAAAATTTTTTATATTTACTAAATATTATGACATTATACTAAAGTATAGAGTAAATTTACATAAAATATTAGAATTCTGCGAAAAATTAAGTGTTTTTTATTAAAAAAAATATTTTTTATTAAAAATTTAACAATATAAATTTTATTAAAAAAAATTTATTCGTCATATTGAAATGTATTTTTTTAAAATGACTATATCGTTGACATTGTCCGTAAGTTTTGGGAATAAAAGGAAGCCTTTTATGTTTATCACTTTTTAAAGTGATTATGGAGGGAGGTTCCTCCACTAAACCCAACACAAGGAGCATCAAATGGCAAAGAAAAGAAAAAAAGCAGCTAAAAAGAAAAAAGCTGCACCAAGAAAAAGAAAAGCTGCACCAA
>MDSW01193243.1_pt1 | contig 12215 bp, 6 predicted proteins | sample 811171 | NCBI WGS metagenome assembly MDSW01 (sample SAMN05326641, study PRJNA326480) | marine metagenome | isolation source: seawater | place: Atlantic Ocean: North West | collected 2012
AATAACATTTAGAAAATATGCTATTAAAAATAATTTAGGTTTTTTATCTTTAGAGTATTCTGGTCATGGGAAATCTTCTGGAAATTTTACAAAAGGGAATATTAGTAAATGGTCTAATGATGCAAAAAAAATAATAAAAAAAATTGTAAAAAAAAATAATTTTATATTGGTTGGTTCAAGTATGGGAGCGTGGATTTCCTTAAAACAATTTAAATATTTTAATAACCAAATTAAAGGTTTTATCGGCATAGGTTCTGCACCAGAATTCCTTGAAAGGCTGATGTGGAGAAAATTTTCAAAAAAAATTAAAAAAGAAATTATAAAAAAAGGTATAACAATTATTAAGCATGGAAATTACGAATATCCTATAACTTATCAATTAATAAACGATGGACGAAAAAATAAAATTTTATCAAAAAAAATTAATTCCAAAATTAGTGTTACCATGTTTCATGGGCAAAAAGATGAGGTTGTTCCTTTGTCATTATCTAGAAAAGTTCTCAAATGTTTTATAAAAGCTGAAAAAAAACTTGTAATTATAAAGAATGGTGATCATAGTCTTTCAAGTAAAAATAGCCTAAAAAAAATAATTAAAGAAATAAAAAGAATTAGAGAAAAATTAAATGAATAATATAAATTCAATTAGTCTAATGTTTCCTGTTTATAAAGATAAGCGCACAGTAAAAAAAATGATAAATAAAAGTTTGAAAGTTTTAAAAAAAACAAATAAAAAATTCGAAATAGTAATAGTGGATGATGGTTGCCCAGAAGACTCTGGGCTTTATGCTAAAAAAATTGCTAAAAAAAACTCAAAAATAAAAGTTATTTTTCATAAAAAGAATTTGGGATATGGCGCAGCTATAAAGACCGGAATAAAAAACTGTAAATATAATTGGATTTTCCAAACTGATGGGGATGATGAATATGATGTTTATGATTTACCTAGATTAATTAAAGCTTCGTTGAGTTTTGATTTAGTTATTACTTACAGATTTAAAAAAAAATATAATACTACTAGAATAATAATATCATGGGTCTACAATATGTTGCTTAGATTTCTTTTTAATACAAATTTTAAGGATGTATCAACTGGTTCAAGATTAATTAAAAAGTCATTGCTAAAAAAAATAAAATTAAAAACTAATAGTCCTTTTATTGGAGCAGAACTTGCTATTAAATCAAAAAAAAATGGTTATAAAGTAAATGAGATTGGAATTCACACTTATCCAAGAACTTTTGGGGAAGGCTCGACTGTTACTTTAAAAAATATAATCCTAACAATAAAAGATATGTTAATATTATTTTTTCGAATTAATTTAAAAATTAATTAATTGTAAGTTTTGTTATGAGTTATTTAATTGCTGGAGCAACAAAAGGTCTTGGTCGAGATTTGGCATATGAATTTGCAAAAAATTCTAAAGATTTAATTATAATATCCAGAAATAAAGATGATCTTGAAAAACTTAAAGACGAGCTCGAAAAAAATTTCGATATTAAAGTTTTAATATTTGAATTAGACCTTAGTTCTCAAAACAATGTTAAAAATTTTATTAATGAAAATAATAAAATTTTAAATACATTAGATGGTGCTTTATTTCCAGTAGGTATGATGGATAACGCTGACACAATAAAAAATGCAGACAGCAATTTAGAAAAACTAATATCAGCAAATTTTCTAAGTATAGTTTACTTAGTGAATAAATTATCTAAAATTTTTAAAGAAAAAAATAGTGGTGCTATAATTGGTTTTGGTTCTGTTTCAGCTTCTTTTGGTAGACAAATTAATACCATTTATTCATCAGCAAAAAAAGCGTTAGAGTCTTATTTTGAAAGTTTGATTGTCACAAATGATTCAGGCAATATAAAAATCCAATTTTATATCTTAGGATACTTAGATACAAGATTATCGTTAGATAAAAAACTTTTATTTCCTAAAGGATCGACAAAAAAACTTTCTAGAATTGTTTTTAATAATCTAAATAAGAAGGGAATTAAAAGGTACTTTCCTTTTTGGTGGTTATTTATAATTTTGATAATAAAAATTTTGCCTTTTTTTGTTGTAAAAAAAATTATTAAAAATTTTTAATGAGTGAAAAAATTAAAAATTTCTATTTACTAACTTCTATTATAATAGCAATTTTTGTTGGTACCTTTTTATGGGATAAAATTAATTTTGCACCGCCGCAGCATATTATTGAAAACTATCCTCTAAGTAAGTATGTGCAGAAAAATTTTTATCATTTAAATGAGCTTATCAGATATTGTGTTTTTATTTTTTTGCCATCTTTTACTTATCTATGTTTTTTGGTCATTAATAAGAAATTTTACTTGCTGTTGTTTAGAAAAGAAACTCCTTCTAAAGAAACTTTAAATCAAAATAAAGGGTCAGATCTTATTTTATTTTTTTTAATTATTTTGATCTTCTTAAGTTATTTTTATTTTTATAAATTTCCTCGATTAGGTGGTGCTGGATTTTGGGATGGTCTTCACTATGGGCAATATCTAACATCGGGTGAAAATTATTTTCATTATAAAACTCTATGGAAAAACTCATTTATAACTATGGGCTTTGGCTATGAATTTTTGATACCAATTCTTAGTCAAAAAATATTCAATTCAAATTCGATAGCACATATTTTTTCGATAAGAATTTTTCTTACTGTAATATCTCAATTAATTTTTATATTTTTCGCATATAGATTTAGTTTTGATCAAAAGTTACCAAAAAATTTGAAAAGTCTAGTCTTTTTAATTTTGTGCAGTGGGATTTTTGTTCTTACAAATTTCCATAACCCAATTTTTGTTTTTAGAGAAATTCCATTATTAATTTTTTTAATTTCACTATGGTTTTATATTAGCAAAGAAAATAAAGGCACAGCCCTACTGATGCTTGGATTATTTTCATGTATATCCGTTATTTGGGGACTAGATAGGGGTGCTTATTTTAATGCGTCTATATTATTTTTTATTTTATTTCTTTTAAGCAGTAGAGAGTTTAAAAATTTTTTTATTTTATTATTATATATATTTTTGGGTTGGTTTTTATTCTATCTTTTGGTTGGGAGAGAGGAATTTAATTACTTTTTAAATAACTCTATGTTTATATATTTAAATGTTGAGCATATTAATGGTTTGATTCATCCAGCTCCATTTAGCAATGAGCCTGACTCTTCTAGAGCTACCAAAAATTTACTTTTGATGGTTTTGGCCTCTATCTTAACCATAAAATTTTGCTTCAACAAAAAAAGCAATATGACATTGCCAAATAAAATTTTCTTTATATTTATGTTTTTTTTGGCTTTTATAAGTTACAAAACAGGTCTCGGTAGATCTGATAGAGCACATATGAGAATTGGAGAAGCTTTTTGCCTATTTTATTTAATATCAATACTTGCTCTTCAAATAGCATTATTTATAAAAAAAAATAAATTTTTAGAAAAAAATATAAATATAGTAAAAAATTCAACAATCTTTATTTTTATTGCCTTGGTTAGTTTTTATTATTTTGAAAGAGGTGGCTTTTTTAAATCAAATAATTTCAGTATTGTTGAATTTGTTAAACTGGAGAATAATGAATTTCTTTCAGAAAAAGATAAAAATAAATATCGGTTGATTTTAGAAGAATTTAAAGATGATAATTGTATACAAAATTTAACTTTTGATGCTTCTATACCTTATATGATATCAAAACCATCGTGTAATAAATTTTATTACCCGTTTTCTTTAGCTGGTAAGGAGATACAACAAGACTATATAAACTTACTCGTAGAATTAAAAACTAATAAAGTTCTAATAAGAAAGAATTATGATTTTGGTAAAAATAATTCTGAATGGAATTATAAAAAAAGATTAGAAAAGATTTTTAAATTTTTAGAAAAAGAATATCAAGTAGAAAAGGAGATTGGTGAATATTTGGTTTTAAAAAAGTTAGTTAGCTAATTTTTTGACTTGTGGTTTCAAGGTTATTGGACTTTCAAGTTTATCTAGCATTTCAACTGGGCAAATTTGTTTGAAATTTTTTACTTCTTTAGAAAAACTTCTCAAAATGTTTTCTGCAATTTTTGATCCTGTTTCAGAATTATACTCTTCTATTAATCTTTTTAATTTTTCTTTCCAAAAATTTGTCTCTACCTTTTGCCAAATAACAGATGTTGAATTGACATAATTCTCAAATGTATTTTCTGGATCGTATACGAAAGCAATTCCACCGGTCATTCCTGCTGCAAAATTATCTCCTACTTTTCCTAAAATTACTATCTCTCCTCCTGTCATATATTCACAACCATTAGCATCACATCCTTCTACTACTGAAGTAGCTCCAGAATTTCTAACTGCAAATCTTTCCCCAGCTTTGCCAGCTGCAAATAATTTTCCAGAAGTTGCCCCGTAAAGTACTGTATTACCAACAATTGTATTCTCGTTTGTTTCAAAAATATTTTCCTTTGATGGTCTAACTATTATCGTTCCTCCAGATAATCCTTTTGCTACATAATCGTTTGCATCACCATATAATTTGATTTTAATACTTTTTGATAGAAAAGCTCCTAAGGACTGTCCAGCAGATCCGGTTAAAGTAAGGTGTAAAATATCTTGAGGAGATTTGTCCCTGAAAATATTATAAATGTAGTGTGATAACTTTGTTCCAACAGTTCTGTCAGTATTTTTTATTTTAAAACTTTCCTTAATTTTTTTATTTTGATTCAATTTATTCTTAATATTTTCCCAAATTCTTTCATCAATACTGTTATCTGGTACTTTGTTTATATGATTATTTTTTGAAAATCTTTTATTTTCTCCTGGATCAGTTTGAACAAGTAGTGGGTTTAAATCTAGATCGTCAAGATTTGATGATCCTCTGCTAACCTGATGGAGTAGATCTGTTCTTCCGATTATTTCTTCCAATGACTTAAAACCAAGCGATGCTAGAATTTCTCTTACTTCCATTGCAACAAAAGTAAAAAAATTTACAACTTTTTCTGGTGTTCCAGAAAACTTTTCTCTTAATTTTTCATCTTGAGTACATACGCCAACTGGACAGGTATTCGAGTGGCATTGTCTAACCATAATACATCCCATTGCTATTAAAGATGACGTTCCCATACCAAATTCTTCGGCTCCCATCATGGCTGCCATTACAACATCTTTCCCTGTCTTAATCCCACCATCAGTCCTTAATGTCACTTTGTGTCTAAGTTGGTTCAGAGTCAAAATTTGATTAGCCTCAGTCAAACCCATTTCCCATGGCACTCCGGCATACTTAACACTTGTTTGAGGACTGGCTCCTGTTCCTCCAGAATGACCTGATATTAAAATTATATCTGCTTTAGCCTTAGCAACACCTGCAGCTATAGTCCCTATACCTGTTGAAGCAACTAATTTAACTCCAATCCTGGCATTTGGGTTTACTTGTTTTAAATCGTAAATTAATTGGGCCAAGTCTTCTATTGAATAAATATCATGATGTGGGGGAGGAGAAATTAATGTTACTCCTGGTGTTGAATGTCTAAGTTTTGCAATTTCTTTTGTTACTTTAAATCCTGGAAGCTGGCCACCTTCACCAGGTTTTGCTCCTTGTGCTATTTTAATTTCGATTTCTTTGCAATTATTTAAATATTTTATTGTCACGCCAAATCTAGCTGAAGCAACTTGTTTGACTTTTGAGTTTGACGAGTCACCATTTTTTAAAATTTTAAATCTTTTCTCATCTTCACCTCCTTCTCCACTACATGACGAGCCTTTAATTCTATTCATTCCAATTGCTAATGTCTCGTGTGCTTCAGACGATAATGCTCCATGTGACATACTTCCACTACCAAACCTTGGTGTAATTTTTTCTATGGGTTCAACTTCGTCAATATTGATTGGCTTGTTAACTTTCCTAAATTCAAGTAAATCTCTTAAATTTGTTGGATGTGAGCTATTTATACTTTTTGAATATTTTTTAAACATTTCATAGGAATTTTTCCAAACTGATTGTTGTAAAATATGTATAAGGTTTCCTTGAAACTGATGGTCCTCACCTGATTTTCTGTATTTATACAAACCTCCAATAGGAAGCATTACTACATTTTTTTGATATGCTTTATAATGTATTTCCCTAATTTTTTTTTCTATTCCAGAAACTCCTATTCCTGATATTCTAGAAATCATTCCGGGAAAATAATCTGCTACCAATCCTCTGCTTAAACCCACTGCCTCAAAATTACATCCACCTCTATATGAGCTTAAAACTGAAATGCCCATTTTTGACATTATCTTCAGTAAACCAGCGTTTATTGATTTCTTAAATCGCTCTATACATGACTCAAGGTCTAAATTTCCAAATAACTTTTTTTCATACCTTTGATAAATACTATCTATTGATAGGTACGGGTTTATCGTTGTAGCCCCAACACCTATTAAAACAGCAAAAGAGTGTGTATCCATTGCTTCCGCAGTTTGCACATTTATAGATGCATAACCCCTTAAGCTTAATTTAACTAAATGTGAATGTATGGCACCTACCGCCAAAATCATAGGAACCAATGCTCTTTTCTCAGAAATATTTTGATCTGAAAGAATTAAGTGATTGGCACCTCCACGTACAGCTATCTCAGATTCTTTCCTAATTTGCTCAATTCTATCTCTTAATTTGTCATTAATATTGAATGTACAATCTATTATCTCAACTTTTTTAGAAAACATTGTTTTAAATTTTTTAAGCTGTGCATTTGTTAAAATTGGACTATCTAAAACGTAAATATTTTCTTTAGTTAAATTTTCAAAATCTAAAATATTTCCAAGATTTCCAAATCTAGTTTTCAAACTCATAACTTTATTTTCCCTTAAAGAGTCAATAGGTGGGTTTGTGACCTGACTAAAGTTCTGTCTGAAATAATGTGATATTGGCCTGTAATGATTTGATAGCACTGCAACAGGTGTATCATCACCCATTGATCCTGTAGCCTCTTTTGCATCTTCCACCATTGGGTGAAGTATCAATTCAAGATCTTCTATACTGTAACCTGATAGGTATTGCCTTCTTCTTAAATTTTCTTTAGTAAAATTGGCAAATTCTTTTTCAGGAGAGATTTTGTTGTCGAAGTGAACAATTTGCTTATGAAATTTTTTATAGTCTTTTGATAAGTAATCTTTAATTTCTTTATCTTTATAGATTTTTCCTTTTTTTAGATTTACGGCAATAAGCTGTCCTGGTCCAAGTCTTCCTTTAGAAATAATTTTGTTCTCAGGGATTTCAACCATTCCGGTTTCGGATCCAGCACAAAATATATTATCAGATGTAATTGCATATCTTAAAGGTCTTAAACCATTACGATCTGTAGCAGCGATTGCCCACTTACTATCAGATGCACATATAGCTGCTGGGCCGTCCCAAGGTTCAATAGTGCTATTTAATACATCAAAAAGTTGTTGGTGCGATTTTGGTAAAATTTTATTTCTTTTTGACCAGGCATCAGGCATCAACATCAATTTAATTAGTGGCACGGGTTTTCCAGAATGGATAAGTAATTCAAAAACATTATCTAAAGCAGCTGAGTCAGAGTTTCCTGGGGTTATTACTGGCTTCAAGTCATTTACATTCTCGAATAACTCACTAGTCATATCTTGTTCGTGAATTTTCATCCAGTTAATATTTCCCTTCAAGGTATTAATTTCTCCGTTGTGTGCAAGGCATCTGAATGGTTGAGCTAATTTCCAACTCGGAAAAGTATTTGTTGAAAATCTTTGATGAAAAATAGCAAATCTGGATACGAACCTTTTGTCATTCAAATCTGGATAAAAATCTGACAAGGCTTCAGCTAGAAACATTCCTTTATAAATAATTGATCTTGAGCTTAATGAACAAATATAGAAATCATTAATTTGTTCAGTCCTAGTTATTTTTAATATTTTTTTTCTTGCTACAAATAGAGAGCGTTCTAAAACATCTCTATTAACAGTTTTATTACTTTTAAAAATCACCTGCGTAATTTCAGGTCTGTTAGAGTCTGCGGTTTTACCAAGAATTGATGGATTTACAGGAACTTGTCTCCATCCATAAATATAGAAATCATTTTCTAACAAAACTTGTTCGACAATGGTTTTTGATTTTTCTTGCTCAGAATATTCTGTTCTTGGAAGAAAAATCATTCCCACACAGATTTGGTCGTCTCCACTATGTTCATGACCAGTATCTTTAATTTTTTCTAAAAAAAAAGTTTTTGGAATTTCAATACAAATTCCAGCGCCGTCTCCTGATTTTCCATCTGCATCAACCGCACCTCTGTGCCAAACCGCTTTTAAGGATTGAATACCGTATTCCACTACATCTCTTCTTTTTATTCCATCTAGAGATGTTATTAAGCCAACGCCGCAAGCTTCGTGCTCCATATTAGAGTTATAGTTATGTGTTTTTTCAAGAAGTTGCTTATTTTTTTTGAATTTTTCCATCCTAAGCTGCTTTTGTACTTTTGTTTTTACTAACTTTTTTTTGTAAATACTTTTCAATTTGTATAGCTGCATCCCTTCCATCTCTAATAGCCCAAACAACTAACGATGCTCCTCTAACTATATCTCCAGCTGCAAATACCCCGTCTAAATTTGTTTGCATTGTGTTTAAATCTATTTTAATTGTACCCCATTGAGATATTGCCAACTCATCAGCATTAAATAACTTTGGAAGATTTTCGGGGTCAAAGCCTAGAGATTTTATTACTAAATCTGCTGAAATTTTATATTCCGATCCTTTTTGAGTTTCTGGTTTTCTTCTACCAGTAGCATCGGGCTCACCTAGTACCATTTTATTTACTTCAACTTCCCTCACTTTGGTTTCTCCGATGAAGCTTTTTGGACTCGTTAGCCAGATAAATTCTACCCCCTCTTCTATAGCATTGCCAACTTCTCTTGCTGAACCAGGCATATTTTCTCTGTCTCTCCGGTACAAACATTTAACTGATTTTGCTTTTTGTCTAATTGATGTTCTTACGCAATCCATAGCTGTATCTCCACCGCCAATAACAACAACATTTTTTCCTTCTGCATTGAGCGTTCCGTCATCAAATAATTTCACTTTATCCCCTAAACCTTTTCTGTTAGATGCTGTTAAGAAGTCCATTGCAGGGAAGATGTTTTTTAGATTTTTTCCAGGTATGTCTATCTCTCTTGGTTTGTAAACCCCTGTTGCTATTAATACTGCATCATGTTTTTTTTGCAAATTATACAGTGTTTGATCTTTGCCAACTTCAAAATTTTGAACAAACTTAATTCCACTGTCTTTTAGAAGTTTTGTTCTTCTTTCAACAACAAATTTTTCAAGTTTGAAATTTGGTATCCCATAAATTAAAAGTCCACCTGGTCTGTCATACCTGTCATAAATAGTTATTTGGTATCCAGATTTTCTCAGTTCTTCTGCACAAGCCATCCCAGCAGGGCCTGCACCAACTATACCTATAGATTGTTTTAGTTCTGTTCGTACTTTAATTGGTTTTACCCATCCTTTTTCCCAGGCATTGTCGGTAATATATTTTTCTACAGATCCAATTGTTACTGTACCATGACCAGATTGTTCAATTACGCAATTACCTTCACATAATCTATCTTGGGGGCATATCCGTCCACATACTTCAGGCATGTTATTAGTGCTTTGTGCTAGTTCATAAGCGTCCTGAAGTCGACCTTCTGCAGTTAATTTTAGCCAGTCAGGTATATTGTTTTGCAAAGGGCAATGAACTTGGCAGAAGGGAACTCCGCATTGTGAGCATCTGCTTGACTGCTCTTTTGCTTTGTTATTAATAAAGTCTTTATAGATTTCATTAAAGTCGCCGCTTCTTTTTTCAACAGATCTCTTAGGTGGCGTTTGCTGACCTATATTAACAAATTTTAGCATTTTTTCAGACATAATTGATGAACCTAGATTAAATCCAATTAAATTTGAAGTAAATTTAAGTCAGTAAAGCTTACCTTTATATAAATAAAGCTATGTTTTACTTATGTTTTATTGACGCATAACAGCTATGCTAAATTTAGGATGATCTCAATAGTTGAATTAAATATAAGTAAACTTACTAAAATGGAAAATATTTTTCAAGTTATAGTAATTTCAATAGTTCAGGGTATTACAGAATTTCTTCCCATAAGTTCGTCGGCACATTTAAATCTCCTTTCAAATTTATTTGGTTTTGAAGAGGAAGAGTTATTAATAAATATTAGTGCACATGTTGGTTCATTGTTAGCTGTAGTTCTTTTCTTTAAAAAAGAAATTTTAAATTTTGGAAAAAATCAAAAATTATTTTATAGAATAATTTTAGCCTCATTGCCACTATTCTTCTTTGGATATGTTGTTGTTAATTATAACCTGGTCCCAGATTTAAGGAATTATAAAATTATAGGTTGGGCAACAGTTATATTTGGCGTACTACTTTATTTTGCGGATAAATTTAGAGGATATCTTAGTATCAAAAATAACCTGACTACAAAAAAGGCTGTTATTATTGGTTTTTTTCAAGTTTTAGCAATTATGCCTGGGGTAAGCAGATCTGGAATAATAATAACTATTGCAAGATTACTAAATTTTAAAAGAGAAGATGCGGCAAAAATTTCTTTTTTAATGGCAATACCAGCCTTAGCTGGAACTGGTGCATTCGGCTTTTATGCGTTAATTGTGCAAAATAATTCAATACTAAGTTTCAACTCAATATTAACTGTCTTTTTATCTTTTGTTTTTTCATATCTGTCTATTAAATATTTTTTAATTTATTTAAGAAGATTTAATTTAAATTGGATTATTGGATATAGATTAATTCTCGGACTCATTTTACTATCATTGGTTTATCTATAATATTATTGATAGAAATAATAATATTAGAAAAATAATAGCAAAAAAAACTATTACAGCATTTTGTAAGGACAAATTTTTTAAAAAATTCATATATTTTTTCCCTTTGGAGGTCCCAGAAGGATTTGAACCCTCAACCTTCTCGTCCGTAGCGAGACGCTCTAATCCAATTGAGCTATGGGACCACATTTTCAAAATATCAAAGAAAATAGCCTTAATAAAGCTATTTTATCCTTGTTGCCATTTACCTAATTAAAATATAATTAAATATGTATGTCTAAAGAAAAAACTGTAGTAATTACATCTGCCGTGAGAACGGCAATTGGTTCATTGGGAGGAACTCTTAAAAATGTACCTGCGTTTAAATTAGGTTCAGCTGTAATATCAAGTGCAATAAAAAAATCAAATTTAAAAGCCTCAGAAGTAAATGAAGTTATTATGGGTCAGGTTTTAACCGGTGGGGCGGGACAAAATCCTGCGAGACAATCGGCGATGGACGCAGGTATACCGAAAGAAACTCCGTCTTATGTAGTAAATCAAGTTTGCGGTTCAGGATTAAGATCTATCGCATCAGGTTTTCAATCTATTTTCTCAAATGATTCAAAAATTGTTGTTGCTGGTGGTCAGGAAAGCATGTCTCAAGCACCACATGTTGTTCATCTTAGGAATGGAAAAAAATTAGGAGATACTGACCTTGTAGACTCTTTGATTAAAGATGGTTTGTGGGATGCGTTTAATGGTTACCACATGGGAAACACAGCGGAAAATGTTGCACAAAAATTTCAAATTACCAGAAAAGATCAAGATAAATTTTCTTTTGATTCACAAAACAAAGCTTTAAAAGCCCAAAAAGAAAATAAGTTCGATAATGAAATTATTCCCTTCGAAATAAAATCAAGAAAAGGTAGTTCAATTTTTAAAAAAGATGAACACCCGCGAGAGGGGGTATCTATAGCTGTTCTTGAAAAACTTAAAACTGTTTTTCAAAAAGATGGTACCGTAACAGCAGGAAATGCTTCAGGTATTAATGATGGTGCCGCGGCTGTAGTATTAATGTTAAAAAGTGAAGCTGAAAAAAGAGGTATTAAACCACTTGCAGAAATTAAGTCGTGGGCGTCTTGTGGTGTTGATCCTTCGGTTATGGGAACCGGTCCAATACCATCTTCGAACAAAGCTTTAGAAATTGCAGGTTGGAAAGCTAAAGATTTAGATTTGATTGAAGCTAACGAGGCTTTTGCTGCTCAAAGTTGTGCTGTAATTAAGGAGTTAGGTTTGCCAATGGAAAAAGTAAATGTAAATGGTGGGGCAATAGCCTTGGGTCATCCGATTGGCGCATCTGGTACGAGAGTTTTTGTCACACTAGTCCATGAAATGGCTAAAAGAAATTCTAAAAAAGGTTTGG
>MDSW01052075.1_pt1 | contig 12213 bp, 11 predicted proteins | sample 811171 | NCBI WGS metagenome assembly MDSW01 (sample SAMN05326641, study PRJNA326480) | marine metagenome | isolation source: seawater | place: Atlantic Ocean: North West | collected 2012
GGTAAACCAATGGACTCTAAGAGTCAGTTGCGATGGTGAGTACTTCACCTCCTTTTAAATGAGCGGAACCATCGGTCCGCGAGTTGAAAGAAACCGTCGATAAAACGGCACGTTGGAAGTCGGCTACTTGCAAGCCGGGTTTGAGGTGGCGTTAGCCAGATTGAAGTGAGGACGAACGTCCTGTTATTGAGGAAACATTGAAGATGAGCTGCAGCTGATGCTGTGCGCCATGGTAGCTCGGCTGGCGCCGTTGCCGTTTTTGCCATTTTTGATGGCGAGGGCGACAATCCTCATCCACGTTACCGCCGTGGCCGCGTATGGAACTGTTTACGTTTCTTGGCCGCTAGTATAGTTAGAGCGAACTCGCTGGGAACGCATCAATCCGAGCGCAATCCGTTGTCGTTCCGTGCTCCGCCGCCCTCGTCACTACCCCGCTTCGCTAAGCAGTGACGAGGGCTTCGTTCGAATCAACCACCACGCCAGGTCTGCGACCTGTCATGGCAGTTGAACAGACAAATCTGTTCGACCCACGGTTACAGTGGAACCATCGCGTTTGCACTTGTTAACAGCCAATACTTTGACCGTACGGGATACAGCATGATCCGGTCGGTCATCAACAAAAATGGGCATGCCACATGCTGCGCCATGCAACTACCACAGAAACGCTCAGGCATAGGGCTGACATCCGGGAGATTCTGGGCCACAGAGATATCTCATCTGCTCAGAGCTATGCCCATGTGACCATTAATGACCCGAACAGGATTTACTATGAGCCGCATCCAGCCTGCTCACCCACGCGATGAGTGAACATGGATCTTGTGTAGGGCTGAAGGGCCAAAGCTGATTTCCATCTGATTTTGAGGTATTTTGGCCCCGAGGTAAGTATCCAATCGATCAAAAATGGGGGCTAGGGGGATGACCAGTCCCTCAGTAACGACTTCATTAAGCCGAGTGTATGAAACCGACGCTTCTCCCGTGACGATTACCAGACATGCAAGTGGATCTACTTCGCGGGGAGCCTGAAGGGTCTCCAGGAGCCGTTCCAGAATAACCCCGATGGCGGCGCGCCTCATACCGTATCTCTTCTCCATGAATGAGATAACCGCGATAGCCAACAGTTCAACGCGCGTAAAAACGCGACTTCTACCAGCACCTTGATTGACTGTGAAAGACGGCAAATCGCGCAAAAGAGCCCGCATCTGGTCTCTTGTATAACCCGATATCGAGCATGCATCGGCCATCTTTAGTGTTCGAACATCCATCAGATCTGTAGTTTCGTAGTGGATATTGTCGTCTATTAAACCAGTTAATGGGTTCTCTTGGCAAACAAATGTGTCTATTAGACGCATTTTTATGCTAGACTGACGAGAATTACGAAGCCAACATTTGTGACTATTGGCCAATGTTGAGTTCCTGTAGGATGTCACACTGTTTTGAAATAATTTAGACTGGGCAAAGCCATGGCCACCGCGGATCAGATTAAATCGCTTATTCGCTCGTATTCTGAGGAGGATCGAGAGCGTTTCTACTCAATAGCCCTTCAGGTAGCGGCCCATGAAGCAAAACAAGGACATGCGACCCTCGCTCATGAGATTCGTGACCTTGTGGATAACCATAGGAAGCGGGTCCACCAAGGACTGAAGGTTGTCCCTTTCCCACAAGAATTGAAGGGGCTGGTGGTATCTGAAAACCCGGATATTCCTTTCAAATCCCTGGTTGCCCCTCAGGTCACCCTAGATCGCTTCCACCGAGTAATCAAAGAGTTCTATCAACGTGGAAAGTTGCAGCAACACGGTTTGTCTAATCGTCGGCGCATCCTCCTCGCGGGTCCTCCCGGTACCGGAAAGACTATGTCAGCGCGGGTTCTGGCCCATGAATTGAAGTTGCCGCTGTATACAGTTCAGGTAGATCGACTCGTGACGAAGTTCATGGGCGAAACCAGTGCTAAATTACGCCAGATCTTCGACATTATGGAGCAAAAACAGGGGATTTATTTCTTCGACGAATTCGATGCCATTGGTGGTGATCGCTCAATGGACAATGATGTTGGAGAAATGCGTCGGGTGCTGAACGCTCTGTTGCAATTTATAGAGCAGGATCAATCGGACAGCATTATTGTTGCTGCCACCAACAATCCCAAGCTATTGGATCAGGCGTTGTTTCGTCGATTTGACGACGTGCTTTATTACTCATTGCCAGATGAAGAAGAGCGAAAACACCTGATTGAATTAGTAATGGGAACTTTTCTTGCCAGCCGTTTTGCTTGGAAAAAAGTACTATCTGGCTGTGAGGGTTTAAGTCAATCCGAAATTGGCTCGGCATGCCGCGACGCGATAAAAGAGGCAGTATTACATGATCAATCTAAGGTAACCGCCGCTGAATTAATTGGCACTTTAAATCAACGTAGACAGGTCTATTCAGGGCTTTGATACTCTCTTCTTTCGCAGAAAAAATAGTTTATGGATAAGCTTCCTCATATCGTTCTACCCGACCAGCCAGAAACCCGTCCCTATACCAGCACTTCTTCCGCTGTCATTCAAAAAACAGTCATTCCCAGAAATCGAGCTCAGCACGGCGAATATTTACAAGGCCAATTCAAAAAGGCTTGGGATTCATCCCAAAATAGCCAGATTGCTTTAGTGGGTGCACGAAATGGTGTGTATCTCGAATTCGTGAGCGACCCTAATACGGAGTTAGTGACCAAAAGTCTCGAGGATATGCGAACTAAGGAAATCAGGCTGCTGAACGTACGCAAAGAGGAAAATACGTCCGGTCAATTGGTCACGTTCGCGACTGTGTATGTATCCAATCAGAAACGAAAATATTTTGCCAAAAAATTGGAAGAATACTTGAACCAAAACACCAATAAGGGAAATCCAAAACATCAGGATCTTGTGGCGAGCATCTCGGATATCAGAAACGCTTTGTTAGTTAACTCGTTTTGGACGGACACCAATGCTCCGAAGCCCGGGGCAGATAAAAAATGGGTGGAGGTTTGGCTTCGAGGGGATTCTGATGAGGATGTAAATGCCTTTGATAAGCTGCTCGCCCAGCTAAAGCTGGAAGCCCGCCAAGGCATCATAAAATTCCCGGAACGTATGGTCAAAGTTGTTTTCGCCAGCTCCACTGACCTGGAAAAGCTGACACAGGCTAGCGACCTCATAGCGGAATATCGCCTGGCGAAGACGACTACTGCATTTTTTATGGAGATGGATGCCAAAGAGCAAGCTGGCTGGGTTGATAACTTGCTGAGCCGAATTGATCAACCCCAGAATCCGGTGTCATCCGTGTGCATCCTTGATACAGGCGTCAACAATGGACACCCTTTGATTCAACCATTTTTATCCAGTGAAGATTGCCAGACCGTAGATACCGCTTGGGGAGCACATGACCATGATCGTCATGGCACGCTCATGGCAGGAACCGCTTTGTATGGCGATTTAATGCCGTTGCTGGAAAGTGCTGACCCCGTATCTATTTTTCATATTCTGGAATCGATAAAAATCCTGCCGCATGATGGGGAAAACGAGCCTGACCTCTGGGGATATATTACGGCTCAAGGGGTCTACAAAGCAGAAATACAAGCACCCGAGAGAAAACGTTCTTACTGCATGGCAGTTACTGCAACGGATACACGTGATCGAGGGCGTCCCAGCTCCTGGTCAGCGGAGATAGATCAATTGGCAGCCACGTGGAATGAACAAAGATTATTTGTCATCAGTGGTGGTAATTCCCTGCATACTATGGGAGTTAAAGAAGCGGCACAGAATTACCCAGAAATTCAAGTGACAGAATCAGTTCACGACCCTGCGCAGTCCTGGAATGCACTGACTGTGGGAGCGATGACTAATCTGGTCGATATCGTCGACTCGAATCTGGCGTCTTATAGCCCTGTCGCAGAGGCACAAACACTCTCCCCCTTTTCTACAACGTCAAGCACGTGGGAAGAGAACAAATGGCCGATTAAACCTGAACTGGTGCTGGAGGGCGGCAACTTAGCAATAGACAAGACAGGATTTGCGACTGAATGCGATGATCTTTCAATCCTATCCACGACCTATCGGCCAGATTCGCAAGGCTACTTTTATCCTTTTAACATGACGAGTGCCGCCACTGCACAACTGGCGAGAATGGCTGGAACCATCAGGGCTGAATACCCGAGCTACTGGGAAGAAACCATTCGTGCGCTGTTGGTACACTCAGCAAACTGGCCAGAACCGCTTAAAAAGCAGTTCATGGCGGCAGATAAGAAGAGTGACTATAAGAACCTTTTGAAGATTTGCGGCTATGGCGTCCCCAGTCTTGATCGAGCCCTCTATAGTGCCAGAAATGCATTGACCCTAATCGCCCAAGCAAGATTGCAGCCTTACGACAAAAAGTCTGGAGGTGGAATGCGTACACGTGATATGCATTTTTATGATTTGCCCTGGCCAGTAGAAGTCTTGCAGTCTCTCCCTGACGATGTGCAGGTGAAAATGAAAGTCACGCTTTCTTACTTTATCGAACCAGGGCCTGGTGAGATTGGCTGGAAAGATCGATACCGGTATGCATCCCACGCACTGCGATTTGATATCAACAACCCAGGTGAATCAAAAGAGGAATTTATCAAGCGGATAAATAAGGCTGCCAGAGAAGAAGATGAGCAGCTGACGAGTACTCAATCCGCTTCTGGGCATTGGTTGCTTGGTTCTACAGCCAGAGATCGAGGCTCCATCCATTCTGATACTTGGACAGGCACATCCGCAGAGTTGGCGGCTTCTAGTTTTATCTCAGTCATGCCGAAAATTGGCTGGTGGAGAGAGCGATCGCATCTTGGATGCTGGAATCGAAAAACTCGATATAGCCTGGTAGTTTCTATCGAGACAGAAAATACCGAGGTGGATATCTATACGCCGATAGTTACCAAGCTGAAGTTGCCAATTCCAGTCGAAATTCAAGCTTAAAATGGACTTGGGGTATAAAAAACCCCGCTTGCGCGGGGCAAAGATAGGTTAATCAGTCATCTGTCGAAAGACGCCGGTCAGGTCAATTCCAGAAGCCTCCACAAAGTGTGGCACCACCAAAGCCGTTGACTGACTACCATCCGACTGGGTGATACTGCACAAGTCCTCTGCCGGAAACCCGTCTGTATCGTAGTCGATCACCACGATGTCAGGCGCGGCCTCGGGTTGGTCGGCAATCACCGCCTCTACCAGGCCACCTTCCATCACCACGGCCACCTGACGGCAGTGCTGGTGTTGCGTTTCGGCTGCCGTAACATCACCCGGCGCAATGGCGTGCAAAGCAAGGCTATACGCTTCATCCAGGCCCCAGTCGATGCTACCTAATGATTGTTCTCCGATACTATAGGCATCAATCAACAATCGACATGCCTCAAACGCGGCATCCCGCTGATGTGGGAGGAAAATAAAGTGTCATCCTAACTACAGGACCCTGCAACGTAGCAATTCCTGCAAAAATCCATTTAAAACAATGACTTATTTCAATTCTGCCATCTGCAAGCGTTTTGTGGGGATGGAGGCCGGAATCATTAAAGTATCATCCTAATTTTCGCTCAACCTTGGAAAATGCTGAGAATCGTAAAAATAAAGTTTCATCCTTTCCGCTACTAGTTCAAGGCTTTCTTCCGGCCGCCGGCAACAACGCTGCTTGGCTGAGGCGATCCACTTGCGCTACCGCTCACTGATCAGATCGCACTTGAACTCGACGAGCAGCCAACCATCAGGCCGAGCGTGATCGCCAAAAAAAACGGATCATGCGAAATCCTTCGTTGAGTTTGGCGCGGGTTTTTAGCAAATCAGCTGGCCCGCGATCCGGTTGAGAGTGATCCGAAGCGGTCCTTGACGACCGGCACAAATCGGCCAAAAGCGGACGATTGCTGGCAGGTATTCAAGCTATGTCCCCAGGCCCTGGGGAAATAGCTTGGGGTTTGAGAAAGCCTGCTTAAGGTGGTCGTACACCAATCGCACCCGCTTCGATACAGGACCCTGCTGCGGGCGGTATATGAACAGATCCCATGGTGCTGGAGCGTGATCAGCCAAAACGGCAACCAGCTTTCCTGACCGCAGATGAGGCTCAGCCAGATAGGCAGGAATTTGGCCAAAACACATGCCTGCCAGGGTGGCTTCCAATTCCGTATCTGGATCATCACAGATAAGCGCTGGCTGCCTGGGCGCGAACGTTTGCCCGTCGGCAAATAGCCAAGGCCAAGGGCGGCCATTTTTCCGGTCGATCAGGACTGAAAGTGGCAGCTTAGCTAAGGCATCCAAAGATTCAGGTGGTGTCTTTTGGCCTATGAGAGACGGGCACGCGACAACGTAAAACGGCACGGGAGCTAAGGCACGTGCAACGTAGCGCCGGTCGCGGATAACCCCCACCCTGATACCAATATCGATATGCGCCTCAACAGCATCAGTCATCTGATCTTCCAAGCGGAGATCGAATTGCAGGTCAGGATGTGCAGCGGCCAGCGGCTGAAGAAACGGTATCAGGAAGCGCCTGCCAATAGCATGTGGAGCCGTAATTCCCACCCTACCTGACAGCTCAGGCTTCGTCCTGTGCGAACGGAATAGCGTATCGAAATGATCCAGAGCTGACCTGGCATCTTTGGCGTAATCCTGACCGAAAGCAGTGATGCTCACCTGGCGGGTATTGCGGTGGAACAGTGATTCGCCAAGCTCAGTTTCCAGGGCTTGAATGGCTCGAGTCACCCCTTGTGGGGAGATGCCTAATCGAGTTGCCGCTTCGCGGAAGCTACCTGCCTCTGCTGCTGTGCAAAAAATCCTGACCATCTCCATGCGGTTAAGCATGTCGCCCCTCCCATTTATTCCATTTTCAGGAATAGCATAATCCAATTATTTTCATTTATTGAGATCAATCATGGGTCTAAAGTTTGCGCACTGCCAGGTTAACCAACCATGGCGAAGTATAAAACCACCGATGAGGTTCTCAGCATGAGCAATAACATTTCTGGAAAAGTTGTCGTTATCACCGGTGCCAGCAGCGGCCTGGGTGAGGCTACTGCACGCCACCTTGCTGCGCTTGGCGCTCGCGTAGTGCTGGCTGCACGCCGCAAAGATAAACTCGACGCATTGGTGGCTGAGCTGACCAATGCAGGTGGTCAGGCCATCGCGTATCAGACCGATGTCACCTCTCAGGAAGAGGTCAAAACACTCATTCAAGGTGCCGTGGACACCTACGGTCGCATTGATGTACTGATCAACAATGCCGGACTGATGGCGATTGCACCGCTCAGCGATACTCGCACTGACGAGTGGGATCGCATGATCGATATCAACATCAAGGGTCTGCTGTACGGAGTCGCGGCTGCATTGCCAGTCTTCCAGAAACAAAACAGTGGTCACTTCATCAACATCGCATCGGTTGCAGGCCTGAAGGTGTTCAGCCCGGGTGGCACCGTGTACAGTGGCACCAAGTTTGCTGTGCGGGCTATCTCCGAAGGACTGCGTCACGAAGTCGGTGGCAGCATCCGCACCACGACTATCGAGCCGGGCGCCGTGGACTCCGAACTGAAATTCGGCAGCACCCACCAACAGAGCCGCGATTTCGTGGTGGATTTCTACAAGCATGCAATTCCCGCCGAATCGGTCGCTCGAGCTATCGCCTTCGCAATTGAGCAGCCTGCTGACGTGGATATTAACGAGATCGTTCTGCGCCCAACCGTGCAGGAATTCTAATGAGTTGAGGGCCTGTCTCTTCGGCGTCAGGCCCCGCTTATCTGGAGTGAAAAGCGGTGAGTGCCACATGGCCCGGAAGAAAAGAAGCAAGCGCTCGATGCAGGTGCTGAATGCCCTGCAATTCTTCAGCAGCTTGCGGCTGTTCGTGGAGCTGTCAACGGATTGATGGCAACGGTTCTGGAGAGCTATCTACGGGAAGAGTTTCCCGGTAGCGAAATCAGGAGCGATTCGCAGAACAAGTCCATTGACGAGACCATCCCCATCGTCCGCTCCTACCTGCGGTAGAGGCACCAGGGTACCCTCGGTGAGGGAAAATTTAGTTAGCTAGTAAAGGAAGCGACATCATGAAATCACGTGCAGCAGTTGCCTTCGGGCCTGGAAAGCCACTGGAAATCGTCGAGATCGACGTCGAGCCGCCGCGCAAGGGCGAGGTGCTTGTCAGGATCACGAATACCGGCGTTTGCCATACCGACGCCTTCACCCTGTCGGGCGAGGACCCGGAAGGCGTGTTCCCGGCGGTGCTGGGCCATGAGGGCGCCGGCATCGTGGTCGAGGTCGGCGAGGGCGTGACCTCGGTCAAGCCGGGTGACCACGTGATCCCGCTGTACACCGCCGAGTGCGGTGAGTGCCTGTTCTGCAAGAGCGGCAAGACCAACCTGTGCGTGGCGGTGCGCGCCACCCAGGGCAAGGGCGTGATGCCCGATGGCACCACCCGCTTCAGCTACAACGGCCAGCCGATCTACCACTACATGGGCTGCTCGACCTTCAGCGAATACACGGTGGTGGCCGAAGTCTCGCTGGCCAAGATCAACCCGGACGCCAATCCCGAGCATGTCTGCCTGCTGGGTTGCGGTGTGACCACCGGCATCGGCGCTGTTCACAACACGGCCAAGGTTCAGCCGGGTGACTCTGTGGCCATCTTCGGCCTCGGTGGTATCGGGCTCGCTGCGATTCAGGGGGCACGCCAGGCCAAGGCAGGTCGCATCATCGCCATCGACACCAATCCAGCGAAGTTCGAGCTGGCTCGTACCTTCGGCGCGACCGAATGCCTCAACCCGAAGGACTTCGACAAGCCGATTCACGAGGTTCTCATCGAGATGACCGGTTGGGGTGTCGATCACACCTTCGAGTGCATCGGCAACGTCAACGTGATGCGCTCGGCACTGGAAGCAGCACATCGTGGCTGGGGCCAGTCGATCGTCATCGGCGTGGCTGGGGCAGGCAAGGAAATTTCGACGCGCCCCTTCCAGTTGATCACCGGTCGCACCTGGAAGGGCTCGGCTTTCGGCGGGGTCAAGGGCCGCACTCAACTTCCCGGCATGGTGGAGGACGCAATGAAAGGCGAGATCGATCTCGCCCCGTTCGTCACCCACACCATGGGCCTCGACGACATCAACAAGGCCTTCGACCTGATGCATGAAGGCAAGTCGATTCGCACGGTGATCCACTACTGACCGCCCACTACCCATTCAACGCCAACCACCAAGGAAATTAATCATGTCCACTCCTGTCATTTCTGGCGATGGCATCTTTTCGCACATCTTTATCGGCGCTGCCGACCTTCAGAAGTCGGTCGCGTTCTACGACGCCGCTCTGGGTGCTCTATCGTGCGCTGGGTGCAAAAGCACCAGCCTTGCCAAAATGGTCTTCAGTGACCTTTCAAAGGTCAGAGTATTGGGAATACTGTTAGCTTTACCACTGTTTTCTGTTCACTAATCTGGGTTTTCATCCACATGCTATTCAATCCACTTCAAGTAGGTTCTCTCACCCTGCCCAACCGCATCCTTCTGGCACCACTGACACGCGCCCGTGCCGACGCTGGCCACATGCCCAACGCGCTGATGGCCGAGTACTACAGCCAGCGAGCCACCGGCGGCCTGCTGATTTCCGAATGCACCATGGTGGCGCCCGGTACATCGGCCTTCGTCAATGAGCCTGGCATCTACAACGACGCGCAAATTGCAGCCTGGAGGCAGGTGACCGACGCGGTGCACGCCAAGGGCGGACGCATCTTCATGCAGATCTGGCACGCTGGCCGCGCAGCCTACCCTGGCGCTGCCGATGGCGCCCCCATTGTCTCCAGCAGCGCCACCGCTATTGAGGGTGAGATCCACACGCCCCAAGACAAGGTGCCGCACGCGGTGCCCCGCCCCCTGACCGTCGAAGAGATTCCCGGCATCGTGGCTGCGTTTGCTCAAGGCGCACGCAACGCCATTTCCGCCGGCTTTGATGGTGTGGAAGTACACGGCGCCAACGGCTACCTGATTGACCAGTTTCTGCGCGACACGCCCAACCAGCGCACCGATGCTTACGGCGGATCGCTGGAAAACCGTGCACGTTTGCTGTTCGAGGTACTCACTGCCGTGACCCAGGCGATCGGTTCCGAACGTGTGGGTCTGCGCCTGTCGCCCCTCAACAGCTTCAACAGCATGAAAGACAGCGACCCGCTGGCCCTCATCGGCTTCCTGGCCGATAGGCTCAATGCCTTCAAGCTAGCCTACCTGCACGTGATGCGCGCCGATTTCTTCGGCGTGCAGAAGGCCGATGTCATGCCCGTAGCGCGTGAAAAGTACAAGGGTGTGTTGGTGGGCAATATGGGTTACAGCGCTGATGAGGCAGAGGCAGCTATTGCCGAAGGTAAGCTTGACGCTGTGGCCTTTGGCACGGCCTTCCTGGCTAACCCGGACCTGCCCGCACGCATCAGGGCCAAGGCACCGCTGAACGCGCCTGACTCCAACACGTTCTACGCAGGTGGCGCCAAGGGCTATACAGACTATCCGACACTGCAGGTCGCGTAAGTCACCGCCCCAGAAGACCGAAGAAACGAGCCACTTTATACCCAAGGCTCTACCCTTCGATCTTGCGAAGCTGTGAGCTGCGAACACGTCATCAACGTGCTGGCACGCTTGCAGGCACAGCCCCTGCCCGAGACAGTTGCGACCATCCTGCAGGTGAGCCAGCCCCCCTGGCCGACACGGCGCGCTACGACAGCCTGCGCACAGACATTGTCGTGCAGGAGGCCGATCATGCGTGAGTTGGACAAAGAGCTCAAAGAGCTGCGCCTGTATGGCATGGCGGGGGCCTGGGAGGATCTGGTCAAGCAAGGCGGTCATGCGACATTGGAGAGCTCGCGCTGGTTGCTGAAGGCGAATTGCAGTAGGCCGCGCGGGGGCTGGAGCAGCGGATGCGGGCGCGCATGCACTTCGTCCACGGCCGCGGCCCGGTCGGCCGGCATGCCGTACACAGTGGTGGTCTCTGGCGTGCTTCCAATGGTGGTCATGCGGCGGCTTCCCGGTCGTTGCACAAGGGCGGGTTGTGCCCGCCCGTTGTGGCTCAACTTACTGCTTTCGCACCGGGGGCAGGGTCACCTTGTCCTCGGTTCCACCACAAAGCGGATGCTTGAAGCCATTGGCCTGCTCGGTCTTGTCGAGATAGACGATGTTGTCGTCCTTCGCGGGACTGACGCCGGCCGGCACGTAGTCCAGCGCGAGCGCGTGGCGGGCCTTCCACGCGATGTTGTGGTCGGCGCAAGAGGAATCGCCGCTGACGCCGAGCGCGCCCACCCGCGTTCCCTTCGCGTCGTAAAGCGCAAGGCCGCCGCCGAACACGTTCACGCCGCCGATCCGCGCGCCCACCAGCGGATCCTTCGCCGTGCCGAAGTCCGCGGCACTGCCGGCGTAGGCTACCTGCGTATCGACCGGGTTGGAAAACTGCAGGCCGAACAGGCTGCCGCCCGGCTGCGTGGGCGAATAGAGGTTGGCGGTGGACAGGGCGAGGCCCGGCAGGCTGAAGGCGTTCGCGGTGTTCGCCTTCTGCGCGGAAATCACCCGGCTGCCGAGCCACTGGTCGCCGACCTTGGCGCCGGTATGGGCCACGGCGCAGACCGTGCCGTCGGTCGCCACCACGGTGCCCCACATGTCGAGGTTGAAGCCGCCGTTGGCGTCTTTGCGGGCATTGGCGAGGGCCTGCTTGAGCTGCTGCCAGTTCGGCAGGCCGTCGCATCCATCGCCGGCATGCGCGGCGAGGGGCAGCAACAGCGAAGAGCACAGCAGGGCGAGTACGGGGAGTTTTGTCATGGTCATGTCTCGGGTTGGAGTGAACCTAGCGGCGGGCATTCCGCTTCGGGTTCGGGGTGGTGTGCGGGGTGAAAGGAATTGCCGGTCACGAATGCCGGGCCTGCCGGAATGCCGGCGCCCTCTGGCCATCCCAATCGAGGTCGACGGCCACCTGGGCCTGCGCGCGATGGCGTTCGAGCGCGTCGATGTCGAGATCGGCGATCGCCCAGGCTTGCGCGCCGCGGGTCGTCTACCATACGAAAGTCCCACCCGAGGCTATTGAGAAACTCATTCGCCATCACACGAGTGAGGGATCGCACGTAGGGCTGTGTGACCCCCATCCTGTAGCGTGACCTGATTGGGTCAAGGCCGGGTTGTCATGCAGGCAGTTTGGCTGCAAGCAGTTCGACCTTCTCGATATTGGGCGGAGAACTGAGCAAGGTCGCGGCGTTGGCCATCAA
>MDSW01002208.1_pt1 | contig 12212 bp, 12 predicted proteins | sample 811171 | NCBI WGS metagenome assembly MDSW01 (sample SAMN05326641, study PRJNA326480) | marine metagenome | isolation source: seawater | place: Atlantic Ocean: North West | collected 2012
AAAATTAAATTAATCTGGTGATTTATGAGTTTAGTAAAATCTATTGGAAAACAAAAAGTAAATGTTGATTTTAATAAAGACTTTATCAATCTTTTTAGCGAGAAAATTAAAGCAAAAGATGTATCGTTTATTAATCAAACTTTAGATGATTTACACGCGGCCGACGTTGCTGATTTAATAGAAAATCTTGACACCGATACAAGAAAAAAATTAATAGAAATTGAGGCTTTTGCTATTGAACCTGAAATTTTTATAGAATTGAACGAGTCACTTCAATCTGAAGTCCTACTTCTTTTAACACCGGAGTCAGTCGCTAAAATTTTACATAAATTAGAGTCAGATAATGCTTTACAAATTTTAGAAAAAATTGAGGAAGAAAAAAAGAAAAAAGTTTTAGATAAATTATCTCCTCAAGACAGATTTCTTTTAGAAGAGGGGTTGAGTTATCCAGAGGACTCTGCAGCAAGAATTATGCAAAGAGAGTTCACCGCTGTACCAAGTGACTGGACCGTAGGTCAAACCATCGATTATTTAAGAGAAAATAAAGAATTGCCAGAAGAGTTTCTAGAAATCTTTGTAGTTGATAAAGATTTTAAACCAATCGGAACAGTGCCATCTTCTAGAGTTTTAAGAACTCCAAGAAATTCAAAAATGAATTCAATAATGAGAGAAATACCTGTTTTGATTGCTGTTAATATGGATAAAGAAGAAGTGGGTCTTACTTTTGAAAACTATAACCTTGTTTCTGCTGGCGTTGTTAACAAAGATAATAAACTCATAGGAATGATAACTGCTGATGATGTTGTTACTGTAGTTCAAGAAGAAGCAGAAGAAGACGTTTTAAGATTAGCAGGAGTTGGTGATGAAGAGATAACCGATGGTGTATTGAAAAAAACAAAAAGAAGATTTAGTTGGTTACTTCTTAACTTATTTACTGCAATCATAGCATCAATAGTTATAGGTTTTTTTCAGGAAGATATCGAAAAAGTTGTTGCTCTTGCAGTTTTAATGCCAATAGTTGCCTCTATGGGAGGTAATGCGGGTATGCAAACACTCGCGGTGACAATAAGAGCAATCGCTAAACAAGAAATATCTTCTGGAAATTTCTATAAAATTGTAACTAAAGAATTTGTTATTGGAATTTTGAATGGAGTAATTTTTGCTATTATAGCAGGAGTAGTTGTCCAATTCTGGTTTAAGGAGATAGATTTATCTTTTTTAATAGCAGTATCTATGGTTTTAAATATGATAGTTGCGGGTTTATTTGGAATATTAGTTCCTGTTTCTCTCAAAAAATTAAATATAGACCCAGCATTAGCATCTAGTGTTTTTGTTACGACAATAACAGATGTAATAGGCTTCTTATCTTTTTTAGGAATAGGTTCTTATTTTTTTCTAAATTAGAAATTATCTATTAATCTTATATTATTAATTCTATAAGCTATAAAAATGTTAAAAGAATTTTTTCTACTTTTGGGTTTTTTTAAAGTTTTTAAATTTAAAAAATCAAGATAATCAATTTTTACTGTATTAAATTTTTTGATTTTTTTAAGTAATAAATCTTTCAAATCAAAAAAGAATTTTTTTTCTTTAATTTTTCTTTTTTCTTTTTTTAAATAATTTACTATTAATGAACATACTTTTATTTGTTTAGAATTTAATTTAAAATTTCTTGAAGACAAGGCTACACCATTTTTTTCTCTAATCGTTTTATAAGATATAACTTTAGTATGTATTTTTGACTTTTGTATGTGTTGTTTAATTAAAAATAATTGCTGAAAATCTTTTTTTCCTAAGACAATATATCTTGGTTTGATAATTTCTAAGAATCTATTAACAACATTTAAAACTCCCTCAAAATGACCTTTTCTATACTTACCACATAATTTTTTGCTAAAACTGTGAAGATAAACTTTTTTTTTGGTTTTGAAGGAAAAAATATCAATATACGATGGTAAGTATAAAAAATCCACTTTGAGTCTTTTTAAAAGCTTTATATCTTTTTCAATATTTCGTGGATAACTCTTGAAATCATGTTTTGAATTAAATTGCTTAGGGTTAACAAAAATACTTACAATAATTTTTTTGAATTTATTTTTAGCAAATTTAATCATTTTTACATGTCCATAGTGTAAAGCCCCCATTGTTGGAATAAATGCTAGACCTTTAATGTCTAAAATTTCCTTTTTAAGATTTATTTTGTTTCGTAAAATTTTCATTTGTAAATTGTATTAATAATAAGTAAAAGAATCATATGATAAAGCAAGCAATTATTCCACTGGCTGGTTTAGGTACTAGATTATTGCCATTAACAAGTGCTATTCCAAAAGAATTATTACCTATAAATGGAAAAACAAATATTGAATATATCCTAGAAGAATGTATCGACGCCGGCATTAAAGAGTTTATATTTATAATATCAAAAGAGAAACAAAGTATTAAAAAATATTTTTTTAATAACAACTTATACAAAAATACAATTAAAAAAAAAAAAGATAAAAGAATTATAGAAGAATTCAAAAAAATTAAAAAATATCAAAAGATGATAAAGTTTGTTTATCAAAACAGACCCAAGGGTACTGGTGATGCCGTTTTGAAATGTAAAAACTATATCAAATCAAATTTTTTCTTAATGTTACTTCCAGATGACTTAATAATAAATAAAAATTGTTCTAAAGAAATGATAAATCTTTTTAAAAAAAGAAAATCATCAGTAATAGCAACTAAAAAAGTAGATAGAAAAAATGTCTCAAGGTGGGGTATTCTTTCATTAAAAAATAAAAAAAAAAATATATTTGAAATTAAAGATGTTATAGAAAAACCATCAATTAAGAAATCACCGTCTAATTATGCCATAATTGGAAGATATATCTTACCAAAAAAAATAATGAAAATTTTGAGTACACAAAAAGCAGGTCAAGGAGGAGAAATTCATATTACTGATGCAATTAAAGATTTAATAAAAAATGGAGAAAAATTTTACGGAAATATTTTTAAAGGAAAATATTTAGATTGTGGAACTTTCAACGGTTATATCAATTCAGGTTTAAAAATATCGAAACAAAAATAATATTATGAATATATGTATGATCGGCACTGGGTATGTAGGACTTGTGAGTGGCACATGTTTCTCGGATTTGGGAAATAAAGTATATTGTGTTGATAAAGATTTAAAAAAAATTAATAAACTTAAATCAGGAATTTCTCCAATTTATGAACCTGGTTTAACCGAAATAATAAAAAAAAATTTTAATTCAGGTAGATTGATTTTTACTTCAGATATTGCTTTGGCTATTAGAAATTCTGATCTTATATTTGTTTGTGTTGGAACGCCTACAAAAAAAGGTTCAAAAGATGTAGATCTAACTTTTGTTTATAAAGCTATAAAAGAAATATCAAAATATTCGAAAAAAAATAAAATTATAGTTACAAAATCTACAGTGCCAGTTGGTACAGGGGATAAAATAAAAAAAATCTTAAAAAAAAATAAAAGATCAAATTTTCAGATTGTATCTAATCCAGAATTTTTAAGAGAAGGGGAAGCAGTGAGAGATTTTAGATACCCTGATAGAATTATAGTTGGATCAGACAATAAAAAAATTTTTAAGATTATGGAAAAATTATATAGGCCGCTAATAAATAAAGGAGCGAAATTTTTTACTACATCAATAAGAGGATCAGAGTTAATTAAGTATGCATCAAATGCTTTTTTAGCAACTAAGATAACTTTTATAAATGAATTGGCAAATTTATGTGAAAAATCAGACATTAATATAGAGGATATAGCCTTGGGAATGGGTAGTGATAAAAGAATAGGAAGCAGATTTTTAAGAGCAGGACCAGCTTATGGTGGGTCGTGTTTTCCAAAAGATACAAAAGGTCTTCTTTCAACGGCCTCAAAATTTAAAGTCAACCTATCAATCGTTAATTCTGTTGTTAAATCAAATCAAAATAGAAAAATTTTACTTACCCAAAGAGTTGAAACAATTTTAGGAAAAAAAATTAAGAATAAAATTATATCTTTTTTAGGTGTTACTTTTAAACCAAATACAGACGATATGAGAGACTCAAGCAGTTTGTTGATGATACCGTATTTAGTGAAAAAAGGTGCATTAGTATTATATTATGACCCTACTGGACCAAAGGATGATTTTAAAAATATTAAAAATGTAAAATATGTTAGCAATATAAAAGAAGTTTGTAAAAATTCTGATCTAGTAATTCTTCATACTGAATGGGATGAATTCAAAAGCTTAGATTTTAAATCCTTAATCAAAAAGAAAAATTTTAAAATTTATGATTTAAGGAATTTATATAACTTTAACGAGATGATAAGAAAAAAAATAAAATATTTCTCAATTGGCAGGAGAAATATCAATTAATTTCAAAAATTGAATCTATTTCTACCGATGCTCCTAATGGTAGAGAATTTACACTAACAGCCGCTCTTGTGTGTTTTCCTTTATGATCAAATACTTTTACTAATAACTCTGATGCTGGATTAATTACTTTTGCCTGATCGGTAAATGTATCAATAGAATTTACAAATCCTGTAATTTTTACACAGTTTTTAACGTTTTCTAAATTACCATCACAAGCATTTTTAAGTTGGGCCAAAATATTTAAACAACAATAATAAGCAGCTTCTTGAGCATTTTCTAAACTTAATTCTTTACCTACTTTACCTTTTATTATTGTTCCATCATTTTTGATTGGTAGTTGACCAGAGATAAATACCAAATTACCTATTTTTTTATTAGCAACATAAGATCCAACTGGAGCAGGTGCTTTAGGTAATTTGATTTTTAATGAACTTAATCGATCTTCTATGCTCATTTTTATTGATTATTTATTTAATTGTTTTTTAACCCAATCGGTTAACTTAGAGTCTGTATTTAATTTTCCTAAAACTTTTTTTGTTTTATCTTTTGCAGTTGATAAAGAATCAGACATACTTTCTGGAATTTTAATTTTACTTTCTTTAGGAGGAAGTTTTCCACTTTTTTTTAATTCAGCCATACACTCATTATATTTTAAGGGAAAAATTTTACTATATTGAGAACAATCATTTTCTGCTAATAAAGAAGCATTTCCAAAAAATAAAAATATTAGAAGAAATCTTATAAAAATTTTATTCATTTTTTTTTCCTTTTCTTCTTAGATTTATCATATTCTTTTCTCTTTTCAATTAAAATTAAAGCCTCTTCCATTGTAATTTCAGACGGATCTTTATCTTCGGGTATTGTGGCATTAATAGATTTATATTTAATATAAGGACCATATTGGCCTTTCATAATTCTCACAGGTTTTTGGTCTTCAGGATGATTACCAAGATTTTTAATTTCAGACGATGACATTCTGCCAGGTTTTGCTTCAGAGATAAGTGTTGTAGCTCGATTGAGACCAATAGAAAATAATTCATCTATACTCTCAATTCGTGCTGACTTATTAGAACATTTTAAATAAGGACCAAATCTACCAATATTAATTGTTATATCTTCATTTAAATCAGGGTGCTTACCGATTACTTTAGGTAATGAACAAAGATACTTAGCTTTTTCTAAATCTATGCTCTCAATTGGAAGACCCTTTGGTATAGAAACATTTTTTAAATTTTCATTTTCCTTTTTCTTTTTTGATTTTTTCCCTTTTTTTTGATCAAGTTCAGTAAGTTCAATTTCAAATTGTAAATAAGGACCAAAACGACCATTTTTAAGATAGATATCTTTGCCAAAATCATTTTTTCCAATAAGCTTAGGTTCAGCTAGGTTGAGTTGTTGTGAAGCTTTAGATTTTGATAATGGTCTAGTGAATTTACATTCCGGATAATTAGAACAGCCTATAAAAGCTCCACCTCTGAAACTATTTTTGAGGCTTAACTCTCCTTTATTACATAGTTTACATTTTCTATCGATTACATCATTATCATCTCTTTCAAATACAAGATCACCTAAACTTTCATTCAAAAGATCTAAAACTTCTCTAGTTCTTTTTTCTTTAACTTGACCAACATTAGAATAAAAGTCTTTCCAAAAGCCATCCAAAACTTTAACCCAATCAACTTTGCCACTAGTAATTTCATCTAATTGATTTTCCAAATCTGCGGTAAAATTATAATCAACATATTTGGTGAATAATTTTTCAAGGAAAGCAGATAATAATTTACCTCGATCTGTGGGATGAAATCTTTTATTTAATAATTCTACATAATTTCTAGTAGATAAAACTGATATTATACTGGCATAAGTTGATGGTCGTCCTATTCCCAATTCTTCCATTTTTTTAACCAAGCTAGCCTCAGAATATCTTGGTGGGGGATCAGTAAAGTGTTGGTCATCCAATAATTCTTTTATAGATACTTTGTCACCAACTTTGACCTCAGGTAAAATATTTTTAAGATCTTCATCTTTTTCTTCAAATTTGTATACTTTTAAATACCCTTCAAATTTAACAGTTGAACCATTCGCTTTAAAATTAATTTTTTTATCTTCAGACTCTATAGTTATACTTTTTCTATCAAATTCTGCCGGGTTCATTTGCGAGGATACTGCTCTATTCCAAATTAATTCATAAAGCTTTGATTGATCTGTACTTAAATATTTTTTCATATCTGAAGGTTTTTTACTAACATCTGTCGGTCTAATTGCTTCATGAGCTTCTTGAGCATTCTTCGCTTTTTTTCCAGTATAACTATTAGGATTTTCTGGAAGATAATCTTTTCCATGTTCTTTTTTTATAAAATTTCTAAAGTCTGAAATAGCTTCGTTAGAAATTTGAGTTCCATCTGTTCTCATATAAGTAATAAGACCAACAGTATCTCCATCAACATCTATACCTTGATAAAGTCTTTGGGCAATTTGCATTGTTCTAGATGCTCCAAAACCAAATTTTCCGGATGCTGTTTGTTGCAAAGTTGAAGTAGTGAAAGGAGCTAATGGATTTCTTCGATAAATTTTTGAAGAGACATCTGTTATTTTATATGATTGATCTTTAATTTTATTTAGTGCTTTTTCAGAATCTGTTTTCTTTTTAAAAGTAAATTTTTCTACTTTTTCTCCAGATAAAATAGACAACTTAGATTTAATAAGTTTATCATCGTATTGAAAGTTACTAGCAATTGTCCAAAATTCTTCTGGTTTAAAAAGTTCGATTTCATGTTCACGTTCAGTTATTAATTTCAGAGCAACAGATTGAACTCTTCCAGCAGATTTTGAACCTGGAAGTTTGGTCCATAAGATTGGAGATATATTAAATCCAACAAGGTAGTCCAAAGCTCTTCTTGCCATATAGGCATTAACCAAGAGAGACTCAATTTCTCTAGGATTGTTAATTCCGTTTGTAACAGCTTTTTTGGTAATTTCATTAAATACAACTCTTTCAACCTTTTTTCCTTTCAAAAGTTTTTTGCTTTCAAGTATCTCTCTAACATGCCAAGCAATAGCTTCTCCTTCTCTGTCGGGGTCGGTTGCTAATATAATTCTTTCAGAGTCCGCAGCGGCATCTGTAATTTCTTTAACATATTTTTTTGAAAAAGAGTCTAACTCCCACTCCATCTTAAAATTGTTTTCAGGATCAACAGAACCGTTTTTAGAAGGAAGATCTCTTACATGACCATAGCTAGCTAAAACAATGTAATCTTTTCCTAGATATTTGTTTATAGTTTTTGCTTTTGCCGGGCTTTCTACTATGACAAGATTCATTATAATTGACCTTACTGTCAAAAATAAACCTTTTTGTCAAACTAAAGTACAATAAGTGTTGATTTTAAAGTTTAATTTTATCTTCAGTTTTATTTTTTAATCTGATTAAATTTTTTCTATGAGTAAAAACAATGATAACAAAAAAGATTAAATAAATGAAATTTGGTTGATTTAAAGCTGGGTAAAAAGAAAATAAAAAAATATTTAAAGAACTTAATATTGATGATAATGAGGAATATTTTGTAAGGTATAAAATAATTAACCATGAAATTCCAAAAATTAATGCTAGCTTAAATGATATTGCTAAAATAATACCTAAGTAAGTAGCTACACCTTTGCCACCTTTAAATTTTAACCAAACTGGAAAAATATGTGCAAGAAAACAAATTAGCGCGGCTAACTTAATTAACTCTGAAAAATATATTGAGGTTAAATAAACACAAAAATAACCTTTAAATATATCAAAAAATAAAGTTAAAATTGCGAGTGATTTTTTTCCAGTTCGTAAAACATTTGTTGCTCCAATATTTCCAGAACCAATTTTTCTTACATCTTCTCTCAAAAAAATTTTTGTTATTATTAAACCAAATGGTATTGATCCTAGTAAATAGGAATATGAGATTACAACTATTAAATTTATGCTCACTATTGATTAAAAACTAATTCACCATTTAGAAAAGTCATTAAAACTTTCCCTTGAAGCTTTCTATCTTCAATTGCTGTGTTTTTTGATTTTGATTTTAAGTTATTAGCTTTAACTACCCAGGGTTTGTTAATATCAAAAACGCAAATATCAGCATCCATTCCTTTTTTAAGTGAACCTTTATTAATTTTTAGTATTTTTGAAGGGTTAATAGTTAACATTTCAATAATTTTGTTTAGTTTTAAAGACTCGTTATGAAACAACTCAAGAGAAAGAGGTAATAATGTCTCTACACCAATAGCTCCAGTGGCTGCTTGAGCAAATGGTAGTCTTTTTGACTCTTCATCCTCAGGTTTGTGATCTGATACAATTACATCAATTAAACCATCTTTAATGCCATCAACTAATGCTAATCTATCTCTTTCAGTTCTCAACGGAGGTGAAAGTTTTAAAAAGGTCTTAAAATCACCTATGTCATTTTCATTTAGAGATAAATTATTTATAGAGACACCCACAGTAAATTTCTTACCATTAGATTTATTTTTTTTAACAACTTCAAGTGATTTCTTAGAAGAAATTTGACTTATATGATATCTGCAAGGATACTCATCTAAAAGAGTAAGATCTCTCTCAACAATAATTTTTTCAGCTATTGATGGTATACCCGTCAATCCTAATCTCGTTGAAATTTCTCCTTCATTAATTAATCCATTTTTTGTTAACTCGTAATCTTCAGAGTGCTGAATTATTAAAACACCAATGTCAGCTGCATAATCCATAATTCTAGACATAACTTCTGTATTTTGAACAGTTTTAACAACATCTGTAAACCCTATAACACCTTTGTCTGATAACAAACCAAATTCTGTCATAGAATTTCCATCCATGTTTTTCGTTAAAGTGGCGCATGGAAAAATATTAACCTTAGCTTTGTCTCTTCCTCTTCTAAAAATGAAATCAACCATTGAAACATTGTCTATAACTGGCTTAGTATTAGGCATTGATACTACTGAAGTAACTCCACCGGCTAATGCAGCTTGACTTAAAGTCCTAAAATTTTCTTTATATTCATATCCTGGCTCGCCAACGAAAGTCTTCATATCTACTATTCCAGGAATTAAAATATTTTTCTTTAAATCAATTACATCAGCTTTTTTTGAAATATTTGATTTATTTATATCTTTTCCAATAGCTTTAATTTTTCCTTTTTCATTAATTATTAAACCACCCAAAATATCCAAATTCTGGGATGGATCTATAATTCTTGCATTAATTAATATTTTTTCTTTCATTTATTTTTTACAATATATTTTTAAACATGCCATTCTTACTGCCACACCTAGTTCTACTTGTTCTTTTACAAGACTAACATTAATATTGTCTGCTAATTTGGTATCTATTTCCACACCTCTATTCATCGGACCAGGATGCATAACTAAAGCATCCTTACTAGCATACTTTAATTTTTCAGGAGTTAATCCAAAATACTCGTAATATTCTCTTTTTGATGGAAGAAAAGATCCTTGCATTCTTTCATCTTGAAGTCTCAACATCATAACGATATCACAAGAGTCCAATCCCTTTTTCATGTTTGTGAAAGCTTTGACACCAAGTTTTTTTATTGAATTAGGCATTAAAGTTTTAGGAGCAACAACATTTACTTCAGCACCTAACATGTTCATCAAATATATGTTTGATCTAGCAACTCTTGAATGTAATATATCTCCACATATTGCAATTTTAAGACCTTCAATCTTTCCTTTCCTATCAATTATAGTCAAAGCATCAAGTAAAGCTTGTGTTGGATGTTCTCTTCTACCATCTCCAGCGTTTATAACTGCGCAGTTAACTTTTTGAGAAAGAAGATTCGGAGCTCCCGAATCTTGATGTCTAATAACAATAATGTCTGGATGCATTGCATTTAAAGTCATTGCAGTGTCAATAAGAGTTTCACCTTTTTTGAGAGCTGAATTTATAATATTCATTGTCATCACATCAGCTCCTAATCTTTTACCAGCAAGATCAAATGAACTCTGTGTACGAGTTGATGGCTCAAAGAATAAATTAATTTGTGTTTTTCCTCTTAACGTATCTAATTTTTTTGAACTACCTCTATTTAATTTTATAAAGGATTTTGCTTCGTTTAAAATATTTTTAGCTTCTTGAATTGAAAGATTTTGAATACCTAACAGATGTTTTGGCTGGTTTTTAATAGCTGAAGTTTTTTTTATAACTGCCATTAAAATCAACTCTATAGACCTTTTGTGCTATGGGATCAAGTTATTTTTTTAAATATTCCAGAGCGCCTTGAAGTATAAAGGCTGCTGAATTTTCATCTAATTTTTCAAGTTTTTTACTAACATTAATGTCTAAATTACTTGATAAATTGAAAGCTCCTTGACTGGAGAGCCTTTCATCCCACATAGTGATAGGTTCAGAAATATTTTTTGATAGATTTATCGCCATATCTTTAGCAGACTGAGAAGATTGACTTTGACTTCCATCCATATTTATTGGGTAACCTATTATAATACCTTTTATATTATTATCTTTTATTATCTCCTTTATATCTTTAATGAAGGTCTCAAAATTCTTTTTAATTAAAGTTTGATAAGGTGTTGCAATTATTTTGTTTTCATCAGAAATGGCGATGCCTATTCGTTTTTTTCCAGGATCTATACCCATTAATCTTGATTTTTTGTCTAATTTTTTCTTAAAATCTTCAATATCCAGCATTTTTATTTTATATTTTATGATATTAATTTCTTGTATACTTAACTTATTTCACAAATGTCCTTAGATAAAGAGAAAATTAAACACGTAGCAAAATTAGCCAGAATCTCGGTTGATGATGCAAAAGTGAAGAATTTAACTGAAGATTTAAATTCAATTTTTAAGTTTATTGAGAAATTAAACGAATTAAATACTGATCAAGTTGAACCATTAACATCAATATTAAATCAATCACTAAGATCTAGAGTGGATAAAATTAGTGATGGAAAAATAAGAGAAAAAATTCTGAAAAATTCTCCAAAAAAAAATGAAGAATTTTTTATTGTACCAAAGGTTGTTGAATAATGAGTGAGATTACTAGCCAGAGTTTACAGGAAATAGTAGACAATATAAAAACAAAAAAGATTTCATCTCTGGATCTTACAAAATCATATATTGAAAATATAGACAAAGCTAAAAAACTTAATACTTTTGTCACAAAAACTTTTGATCAAGCATTAGAAAAAGCTAAAATATTTGACAACAAACCAAATTTTAATCAGCTCCTTCCAGGAATACCTTTAGCCGTAAAAGATTTATTTTGTACAGAAAATATAAAAACCACTGCAGGAAGTAATATTTTAAATAACTTTATTCCTTCATATGAGTCTACGGTTACAAAAAATTTATGGGATAGTGGTGCTTTTTTATTAGGCAAGTTAAATTGTGATGAGTTTGCAATGGGTTCGTCTAATGAAACTAGTTTCTTCGGAAACGTAATCAACCCAGTTGCAGACAAATTAGTTCCAGGAGGATCTTCTGGAGGATCTTCCTCAGCTGTAGCTGCAGATTTAACTCCTGCAACAATTGGTACAGATACTGGTGGATCAATTAGACAACCAGCATCTTTTACAGGAACTGTAGGATTAAAACCAACTTATGGTTTATGTTCGCGATGGGGAATAGTAGCTTTTGCCTCATCATTAGATCAAGCTGGTCCTATGACTAAAACTGTAACAGATTGTGCTATTATGCTTGAAGCAATGTCGGGTTTTGATGAAAAGGACTCAACTTCAATAAATAAAAAGAAAGAACAATATTCAAAAAATTTAAAAGATAATATTAAAGGTTTGAAAATTGGTATTCCTAAAGAATAT
>MDSW01021278.1_pt1 | contig 12210 bp, 7 predicted proteins | sample 811171 | NCBI WGS metagenome assembly MDSW01 (sample SAMN05326641, study PRJNA326480) | marine metagenome | isolation source: seawater | place: Atlantic Ocean: North West | collected 2012
CCAGTGGGTTCCTTTCGGATTGCCCTAAGTGTCTGGCTGCTCACCTTTGGAGCATCCCTCCGACTTTCCACCCATATATGAGTAGTTCGGTTTAGAAGCAGTTGAAAATAAAGCGACGTTGGCTCGTTTTCTAGCCTGCACATCATCCTTTTGAACCCTCGCCATTAACCCTGTTCATGCCTGAATTGTGCCATCCGTTTCTCAACGATGGTATCGAAGCAAGAGCATATCAAATCGCTGCAGCAAAAGAATGCATTCGTACATCTACCCTCTTGGTTATGCCCACAGGATTTGGGAAGACCGCAGTTCAATGGTACTGCATGGCTGAAGCTCTGGCAACCGATGTTGAGAAAATTGTTCTTACAGCACCCACTGTTGGCCTTGTTGAACAACAGAGAAAGATGGCTGTTGAGCGACTTAACCTTTCATCAGATCTTATCAAAACATACACTGGAAGTGACCGACCTGCTAAACGGGGCCTTCTTTGGGAAGAGGGGAAACTCATCATCGCAACGCCACAAGTCATACGCAACGACGTCGACTCAGGATTGATTTCTTTGGACAATGTAGGACTTCTCATTGTCGATGAAGCCCATCACGCAAAAGGAAATCATGCAACTGCACAGGTCGCCGACCGTTACAAACAACAGGGAAAGAAAAGTTGGATTGTAGCTGCAACGGCTAGTCCAGGCTCAACCAAGAAAAATATTGAAGGATTGAGAACAAGACTTGGCGTAGAACAAATATTTGTTGCTCATCGAGAAGATTCGCTGCTCAAACCCTATGCAGTCGACATGAACATTGCAACCATACGCTTGATGCTTGATAGCACAACTGTATCTCTACTCGAACCTCTTGAAGCTGATCAACTCAGTCAAACAGATGTATTGCGTCGCCAAGGATTCCTTGCTCCTACAGAACACATTACAGCAGGAATTATTGAAGAAGCAGCTCAACGAGCAAGTATTGCAATATCGAGACGTGACCCTCGTGGATATGATGCTGCAAAGCGAATCTCCGATGTTCGTAGAATGCATATGTTGCTGGATTTGATTAAAACGCAGGGAATTCGTTCCGCTCGTTCCTATCTCCAGAGAGCAGAGGAGGAAAGCAGAGATGGGGAGCGTTCAACAAGTCGATTCTTGAAAAAATCTGTCATTCATAATTTTAGATTAGCAGTAGAATCGATTGATGAGTGCCATCCTAAAAGCCAACAAGTATCGACACTTGTCACAAAGCATCTTGATGAATTTCCACAAGACAGAGTGCTCATTTTCAGCGAATACAGAGATACTGTAAGCCATCTTGTTGAGGACCTCAATCTGATTCCAGGAGCAAATGTTGACCGTTTCATTGGCCAAAGTAAACGCGGAAAGCGACAGGGTATGACCCAAAAACAACAACTGGAACAATTGGAACGGTTTCGTGAAGGGGAGATCAATGTCCTTGTAGCAACATCAGTTGGAGAGGAAGGATTGGATGTACCGTCTGCTTCGATGGTTCTTTTCTATGAGCCAGTTCCAAGTGCAATTCGTGCCATTCAACGTCGGGGAAGAACTGCTCGTCAAAGCAGTGGTTCTGTGCACGTTCTAGTCGCCAATAATACGAGAGATGTCTACGTTCTCCAAGCATCACAAATCAAGGAAGCGAGAATGCACAGTGTGTTGGGACGGATGAGGGGAATTACCACCTTAACATCTGACCGCATTGAAGATGTTTCTATGCCGATGTTTTCTGTTCAAATTGAAGGAAAGACAATCTCTGCAGGGGAATTTCTCACTTCTGAAATGAATCGTTATAAATCTATAGAAGAGAGTTTAGAGGATGAAAAAGAAACCTCAACAAAATCAAATCCAGTGGAAGAAAGCAAAACGGGAGAAAAGAAAGTCTACACACGTTCAAGGGGCCAAAAGAGTCTCTTTGAATTTGGTTCTGAAGAAAAAACAGACCCATGGAAACCGATCTTGGATGGTCGAGATGAAATCAACCGCCAATAATCTTGACACGTGTTCTTAGTTGAGCAAGACGGTCTGGGAAGTGTCCAAATGCGAAAGCAACCAATTCAGCAAGGTGAATCACAGGCATTGTTGTATCCTTTCCAGTGACTTTTCCTGCCTTCACTTGGTATGAGTCCAGGTTTGCATGAGAAATAGTGCAGGCGCTTACCATGAGTTCAGCTCCTGACTGCTTTGCATCTGAAAGGACTGCTGCTGTCATCTTCATCGCAGTCTTCTCATTGGTGAGAAGGCTTGGCGAGCCAACGCTCTGACACTTTGAATCATATTCGACAGGAGTTCCTCCAAGTGCTGTTATGAGAGTTTCAAGGTAGGAAGGATTGAATGCATCATCCTCGCTGCAAAATCCATCTCTCTGCATGTAAGGTCCATAGTATGCTGCAATATCCATTCTCAAGGGATTCAGAACCGCTTCCTTGATTTTGTCAAGACCAATCTCTTCGATGAGGAGGTGAAGCAAATGACGAGACTTCGATTCTCCCATGTATTCGATGTTTGAACTTCGTGCGATGAGATTATTCAATTGGGAGGCAAGCAGTGGATCTGCAGCCATTGTCGTAGCAGTATCGCAATGAATGCTATGAGAGGTGGCGCATGAAGTCATGATGTCAAGGCCTTTTTCTTCAGCAAGCGCAAGATTTCGTGCAGCGAGTGCATGTTGCAATCGGGGAGATGCTTGTCGAATGATGTTCCCGCCATCAGAAGTCGCTTTAGGCAACTCAACTAAATTGATTCCAAGTGTCTTACAGAGCGGTTGAATGCAATCCTCTACTTCCATCATTGCTCCACGGGCAACGTTTCCGGGGTAATATGCCACTTGCATGTTGTCACCTCAGAACCTCTGGTCGAGTTCATTGAACAAACTCACAACTTCGTGATGATCCTCTACTTTTGAATTGATCATGTTCGGAATCTTACCGACACCTGCTGGAGGAAGTAGAAGCGCTTGAAGACTACGAATCGGAGGTCCACCTGTTCGAGTAAATCCAAGCATCATTCGTGCAGAAACACCTGAGAATACGTTTGAAACAAGTCCGATTGGACCCAATACTTGTCGGTAGAGAGTGGTTTCATTCAACTTACCAGACCACTTGACGGAGCGCCCATACCACTTGACAAGACGTCCATGGCGACCGGCATTCTTGTATTCGGTAAGAAGACGGCTACGTGCGCTGTTGAGAGTGTCTGCAACCATTGCTCCAGAGAGTCCATGTCGAGCGATTGACGAAGGATCTGTTTCACTCCAAACACCACCCTGTTCTTGTAGAGTTGCTAGTAATTGTGAACGGTGCTTGGCAGATGTACGAGGGTCGTTGATACGTACCCAGCGTTGTAGGTGGATTCCTGGCCCAACATATTTGGAATCAAAGTCTACAGTATCGGACATTCCATGTGCGAGTAAATGGCTTGACACAGCATTCATCTTGTGAAGTGAAAGGGCTGTTTCTGAAGCAAGAACACCCACTGCTTTACCGCTGATGAGACGTTCTCCTTCTCGAGGGTCGCCTTGTACCCACGGATTGGCTTTTGCTCTGTTTTCTTCAAAGCGACGAGTATCGACGATGAGATCTCTAAGGATAGGGAAACCAGGTAATGGCTCGATGCGCAATCGTCCGTTACTAACTACATCACCAACACGGGCTACGTCTGCTAGGACAACCCTTCCGTTAGCACGAACACCAGTTGTTGCCGTACCTGCAATCGTTCCACGTCGGAATGCAAAGCTTCCGTCAACATCACGTTGGAAATTCAGGAAGAGATCTTCAAGAGATGCTGATGCAGGAACCATTGTAGCGATAACGTCCCATCCGTTTTCACCTTGTGAAGGGCAATAACGGAAGAGTTCCAATTCAACCTGGATATCTGAATGGTCGACATGACCTGGTGCAAAGTCGCCTTCGACAACATCATCATCGTCAGAGGTTCCGTAAGCTGCCATTTCATCAATCAATTCCAATTGAAGTGTTCCTGATTCATCGACACATGCAATCCGAGGCAGTGCTTCGAGTACCCATTTGGTCCATGGCTCATCAAAATCAACATCGCACAGTTGTATAGGCTGGACGCTGTGCGCCCCTAGACTCGATAGTTTGTCATCCCAATCAGTTCCTGCTTTGCAGAATTCGTCATAGGAAGTGTCTCCAATCGCACATACAGAGTAATGCATCGCAGACAAACCTGGTGCATCCGATTGCACTGATTGCCACAAGTCTTCTGCATTATCTGGCATTTCTCCTTCACCCCATGTAGAGGTAATGATGAGAAGGCGCTTGATGGAAGCAAGATTTGCCTTATCATATCCATCCATATCAACGACGTTTGCATTGAGGCCATAGTTTGAGGCAAGTTTTGCTGTCTTTTCGGCTAAGCCTGCTGCGTTCCCTGTTTGAGAACCGAAAAGAATTGTCAATGAGCGGTCACCGCCGAGGACTGCAGTAAGTTCTTCAGATGCTCCACTTACTGCAACTGCTGCTGCAGGTGCCGCAGCCACTTCTACAGCCGGTGCTTCTGCAACTTCTTCAGTTTCTGCGCCATCGGAAACAAGTTCGAATTTGATAACTTCAACTGGACAAGCTTCAGCAGCTTCGAGAATAATCTCTCCATATTGTGCTCCTAAATCCCCCGAAAGTGGGCTCTTGCCTTCGTTTCGGTCGAAACCTCCGTCGACACGAACAGCAGCAAGAATTTGCGAAGTTTCATCGTTCACTTCAAACACTTCTGGACAGATGTCTTGACATGCATCACAGGTGATGCAGTCTTCTTCAATCCATACCTTTGCAACGACTGTCATTTTACGACCCTCAAAGCGTCCGCTTCGCAGACAATTATGCCACCGAACATCGGCCTTTCAACCTTGCCACCCGACCACGAACATTTTCACGCCTCTGTAATTGAGGCTGCTCACATGTGGAAGTCGCCGTCTCCGCCAAATCCATCAGCCATGCTGACACCCTTGGATGAGATGACGTCATCGATACGTAGAATCATAATCGCTGTTTCTGTAGCGGATTGAATCGCTTGTTCAACAACTCGCAATGGCTCCAAGACGTTTCCATCTTTCATGTCAACAACGCCACCTTCGTAGACGTTGATACCAGCGTGGGAGGCTCCATCTGCGTGTGCCTTTCGTAGAGCGATAAGAGTTGTAACGGGGTCAAGACCAGCGTTTTCTGCAAGAGTTCTTGGAATAATCTCAAGGGCGGAAGCAAATGCTTCAATCGCCATTTGTTCTCTTCCACCGATTGTTTCTGCATAGGTACGTAGATCTCTGCTTAGAGCAGCGAGAACGCTGCCACCACCAGTGAGGACTGCTCCGTCTTCCCATGCGACGGAAACAACTCCAACTGCATCATCAAACGCTCTTCGAATTTCATCGACAACGTGCTCCGTTCCACCTCTAAGCAGAACCGATACTGATTTTGCTTCTGGGCAACCTGTGACAAATGTCATGTCGCTCTCGCCAATCTTTCGCTCCTCAACACGAGCCGCATGACCTAAATCATCAGCAGATAAATCATCCATATTTGTGACAATTTGAGCGCCTGTAGCCTTTGAGAGTGCTTCCATATCTGATTTCTTTGCACGTCGAATTGTAAAGACGCCTGCCTTTGAAAGATAATGTTGAGCGAGTTCATCAATACCTTTCTGGCAAATGAGAACATTTGCACCGGAGGCAGTGATTTTGTCAACAAGACCACGAATGTAATTCTCTTCTTCTGCAAGGAATGAAGCAAGTTGATTTGGATCCGTAATCTGAATCTTTGCATCCACTTCGGTCTTCTTGACTTCAACTGCAGAGTTAATCAAGGCGATTTTCGCATCATTAATGCTTCTTGGCATACCTGCATGAACTCTTTCTTTGTCGAGTAGAATTCCATCGATAAGGGTTGAATCTTTAATGGATCCACCTTGACGCTTTTCGACTTTGATATCACTCAGATCAACAATTCGCTCACCTTCATCAACGACACCTACTGCGTTGACTGTACGAACACAGATATCTGCCATGAACGCCTTCACTGCTCCAGCAGACTTACCTGTAAGTGAAGTCTTGGCAACTTCGAGCAGGACTGCATCGTTATCATCGGTTGAAATCCCATGACCTTCAAGTAGAGAAATTGCTTTTTCAGCTGCAAGTCTAAATCCTTCACAAATGACGGTTGGATGTACGTTTTGTTCGATAAGATCTTCTGAACGCTTGAGAAGTTCACCAGAGAGAACAACAGCAGAAGTTGTACCATCGTAGCAATGTTGCTCTTGAGTTTTTGCAACTTCGATAATCATTTTAGCAGCAGGATGTTCGATATCCATTTCTTTCAGAATCGTAGCACCATCATTTGTGATGACAACATCACCCATTGAATCAACGAGCATCTTGTCCATTCCTTTTGGACCGAGAGTGGAGCGTACAGAATCCGCAACTGCCTTTGCTGCTGCAATATTATTCGATTGAGCACTACGTCCACGAGTACGTTGAGTTCCTTCTTTTAGAATGAAGATTGGTGCTTGTCCGTTACCATACATTGTATCACCTACGATTCAAGGCGAGGTGCTGTGGGTCTTGAACCCTACGACAGACCTACCAACTACATTTTACCGTCAAGGTACTGTTGGCCGTAAGCATTCCATTGCTCATTGGACCAGCCAGCAGGTAAGCCTTCAGCAGGGATTGGAGGGCCTTCTGATGCAACCGGGGCAGCAGGAGGTTCTGCAGCAGGAGCGGCTGGGCTTGGCGGTGGGGTCATAGGAACAGTTGGAGCAGCAGCTACTGCTCCATAGGTCGAAGTCACAGAGTCTTCGTACATGGCGTTCCAATCGTCCAAATCTTCATCTTTCTCAACTGTTGTCACAATCTTGAACGTGATAAATCCGAGAACGGTTATGACGATCAAGAATCCAGACCATAGAACAATGGTTTTGACAAGTTCCCCATCATCTTCTGACGAGGCTCCGTCGCCACCATCATTACTTGCTGTTTGCTTGATGAGATTGACCTGCAGGTTTGTGGTTGGTGAATCTGCAACGGTCAGTGAAGTTGCATAAATCGAAAAGTCAACGAGCAGGGTATCTTGTGGAAGATTGATGAGTGTCGCATCTGTGACTGTAATTTCAATTGTGACCGTTCTTGATTGATCGGACGGGAGTGAGAAACTACGGTCGTTGTTGTTGATTCGAACGCTTATGTAACTCGACCAGTTTCCATCGACTTTATCCATTGAAATCGTTTGAGTAGGTGAGACTGCAGGATTGAGTTTGTTCTTTACTTCGATCTCCATTGTGTAAACAAGGTTTGACTCTTCCACATCAATCCGTGGAGGAGGAACCAAATCGATTGTTCCCTGTCGACCTACGAGATAGGTTGCTTCTCCTGTTTCAGAGATTGTAGGTTCGTTAACAGAAGTCGCAGTTAATCCTAGGGTTTGTGACCCATCACTACCATCAAGGAATCTGAATCTTACGATAGCATCGAATGTTTCACCTGATGCGATAATAGGTGTTGTAGCGACTCCATCAATTGGCATTGGATCAATAATTTCTGCAACCATTCCTTCTGGCACCGTTAACGAGATGGTGAAGCGATCTTCTTTGTTACCATAATTTGTGATGGTGAATGAACGATCGCTGGTATCCATTGAACCAGGCAAGAACGATTGGTCTGAAGACTCGTCTGAGACAGTCAATGCAGCGGTATCAAGAATTTCGACATTGATACGATGGCTTGCTGAGACTGAAGCGTCGTCAATATTTGTCGCGATGACATCGACGTAGTACAGTCCAGGAGATAGTCCGACAGGCATTGGAAGTGTTAGGATGATCGTTGTTTCCCCATCCCACGCATCAAGAATTGATGTTGTTTCACCCGCAAGTTGAGCTGCTAAGAGATATTTGTGAGGGCCTCCGAGTGAGAGTGAATATTGCTCATCATCATTTCCGAGGTTAAGTAAGGAAAGATAGACTGTTTCGGGAACCCCATCTGCAGCGCTCTGGAACGAAGATTCGTCAGAACTGATTGAAGCATCTCTCAAGATTGGAACTTCGATGTTACGGGCAAGAACATCTGCTCCGAAGAGAGAGGTGCCGCATGAAGGGCAGGTTGCTCTTAGATTAAACGAAATTACACCTGGGGTCGCAAGAGGATCTGCTGTTACGTTAAGGAAGAGGTTTGTCACTTCAGCTTTCTCAAGAACAATTGGGTTTGGAATCGTTACGCCCGTTTCATTTTCGACAACTGCACTCCAGCCTTCTGTGGAAAAGGTTGGAGCAAGGAAGTAGGAGGCATCTCGGTTCCCTACATTTTGGAGTCGAAGAGGAACCAAACCAGATTCACCTGGGAGCAATGTGTCAGCCAAGAGCGGCGTTGTTGAAGTGAGTGAAACACCGTATTGTTCAGTGACTGCCAAATTCATTGATACTCGACCTTTTTCACCTGAGTTAGTACCTCCACTGTCTACAAACCAAACTTGCCATGTTTGTTGTTGTACATCGGCACCAGCAGGAATACTGATGTTTACCCATACATCGACAGTTTCTCCTGCGCCAATGCTCGGAATAATAACTGGGGAGAAGAAGTCGTTTGGATTCGGAGTTTCAACTCGAATTGAAGGGAAACCAGGATCCATCCATGTCAAGTTACTAACGTTAGAATATACTGAAACTGTAGCGGAGGAGTATCCGTTGTTGGTAACCATGCACTTCAACGATACAGTATTGGATGGAGGTGATGAATACCCCGTTTCAGGATTATCACAATCGAGACCCAACGTATAATCCGCTACCTTAGAGACTCCAAATTGGATGAAATCATCAACGTGCATCCCTTCGGAAGCACCACTGTTATCAGAATGGAATAAGAGACCGAGCGAGTATGAGTTGCCTCCCAAGAACAGGTCAGTATTTGATAGACCTGGAATTTGAGCCCAGTCGACTTGAGGGTCCCAAGAAACATTGGTCCATTGTCCAGGTGCTTGACTAGGAGCGCCATTTGAGAAATTCCAAACCAGCGATTCCATCTTGTTGTTGTAGTTTCCAGAACCTCTCCATAATTCAAATGCTACTGTGTCCCCACCAGCCATTTGACCCCATGTCTGAGCATGGAATTGACTTGAGATGTATTCACCAGAGAAGAATGTCTTTCTGCAGGTGTAGATTTGGTAGGTGTTTGTAAGTCCTGGATCAAGTTGTCCAAGGGCACCACATTGGCTTGTTTGAGAAAAGAAGATGTTGACGAGTCTGTCATGTGCACCAGATGGATATTCTGCACCTGGGTTTGAATGGCGCCAGTGATCCGTACCAACTGGCCCACCAGTATCATCTTGCCAACTGCCACCGCCAACTGCATCACCACCATTCACTGGATAACGTCCAGAGATGAATGTGGGTGAATCAATAGCAAGAGTTGTTCCATCGAATGAATCCTTCATAACAGCAACTGGTACTGTTTTATCGAGGATATCATTCTCGTTACGATCATCACCCGAGTAGAACACACTTGCCCTTACAATCAATCCGCCAGTCAAATCATTTGATGTGGTGTTAAGAATAGAATGAGCAATCATTGGCATCCAAGTATACGAACCTGAATTCTTTTGACCACCAATTAATTCAGTTGTTGTCCATGAGTATGATTCAATGACAAACCCGATTGGATGGACTATATCGATTGTCCCAGTTGCGGTTTTACCGGATACTGAGGCACCCAAGCGTTGGATCTCGACACTGATTTCAATTTCGTCACCCATGACGATGTAATCTACTGTCGATTGATCGGATTGAACCCAAATGTTTGCAGTATCAGTAGAGTTTCCTAATGTAATCTTAGAGATACGGAAATCGTCATTTGAACCGCCACGACCAGAGGTGGCTTCAGCAGAATCCATCACCAGCATTGAAGCGGTTTGGAACAACATCAGAGAAATCAATAGCAATGGAATACTACGGCGCATAGTCATCAACATGCATCCGAACCATTGGCAACATATGAAGATGGCCGTTGTTTGCTCTCTCTAATTAGGAGCGATGTTCTTCAGAAATAAGACCACTAATCGTAGGCTGGTCAAATGGAGGGGGCGATTCTTCATCGTTGGAAAGGAGAGTATTATCGAAGTCCGGCAAATCCAGTGGCACCTCGTCAGGTAAGGAGGGAAGAGTTGGAGAAGAGACGCTGGAAACAGCATCCACTGTTGTCGGCGTAGCAGAAGCCATTGCAGACAATCCTGCGGCAGCGTCTTGTCCGCGGGAAGCAACTCCTGCAGCTGCAGCAACTGCTAGTGTGGCGGTGGTTGAAACCGCTGCTGTCGTCACTTTCCCCAAAAGTCCAAAATCAGGAGAATCCATTGAATCATATCGTGAAATGACATCTTCCTTTGGCTTCAACCACTCTGGAGGGCTGCCTGAACCCCCTCCAAGAACGGCTAACGTAGTGAATGCTGCAAGAGGCATGACAGCAAGTGCAGTAAGCAAGTCAAGGAAACTTGTCTCAGGAACAACTGCGTCGCCCAGAACAGATTCGAATACATTTGCTTCGAAGGTAATCGTCATCTCAACATCATGACCCATCCACCCCATTACAACAAGACTTGCAAAGCGCCCCATCAACCAGAGAACAAGAATAGGTGCAAGCCATGATAGTTTTGTCATTGATATGAGCCATCTGCGCGTGAATGTTGCCACGCCGACATACTTCCTGCAAAATTTCGGGAATGAACGCATTGCAAACATCAAACCGATGACATAGAGAAGAATTGCAAGTTCAAGTCGACGATCGAGCCCTACAATCGATTCTGGGACCATCATAACCAATGTTAGCGGTATAGTGACCAACATTATTTGGAACGGAACTGCAAGCAAGAGAAGGCCACCATGAGTGGAGATAAGCGAATGCCCTCGCATCATTCTTTGATTAACAAGTGTTGAGAGAGCTCCATGGGGGGAACCAGCAAAACCTTCTCGTGATCTGCGAAGACTTGAGGCAGATCGCCCTCCTCTAGAAAGGCCAAAAGATGCAAGCCAACCACCCCGTTCAACAACCCAAAGCGGACGATATCCACCCATTAACAATGCTAAACAAAGTGCAAGCATACCATAGGCCAGAGATGCCATGACAATCCAAGGAACCATTTCTTGTTGGAATGAAACCGTTAAATTCCGATCACTCATATCCACCAAAAAGAGGTACGTAATGGAAAAAGCGGCCATTGGAGTCAAGAAAATTTGACAGAATACTACCAATGTCAACCAGATACGAGCGGTGAGGGGCCCTCTGTCACTTTTACGCCCCATACAACGGATTGAATCCATTGCTTAGACAAAGGTTCCCATTGATTTAATGCAAAAAGACCTACTTTTCAGATGATTCTGACATCACCATTGGACGACCTTCACTAATCCATAGTCGTAACCAACCACGCAAGAAACCATCCTTTCGATTTCTCCCTAGATCAGGACGTGGCATCTCATGTAATTTCTCTGAACAAGAAGCACAACGAACATCCTCAATTCTCCATTCTGGAGCGGGTGAAGAGCAGCATGATTCATCTGAATCACATCGATTCATAACCAGTTGAAGATTCTGTGCCATCTCAAGGGTACATGGCAACGTGGGTCCACCAAGCAATGATTGAGCTCTTGATAGAACCGTCCATCCACCTGCCAAAAACAGACCATATCCTATGGGAGCTTGCCCTCCTACGAGACACATGTATCCAATCAATAGTGGTAGAATCGTGGTCCATGTGCCTAATCTATGAAATCTGCGCATATGGAGAACTCTTTGTGTTAAGCGAGGAGACAACGGTATCGGATCGGGATGTTCAGGGAATATTTTATTGAAACCAGGACGACGACTTAGAACCATAAAAGGCACTCTCGGCATCAAATGGCCAATCAGAAATCCAAGTATGAAAAATAAAATTGCTCCTATCATCCAGAATCACCATCATTGAGATAACAAGCGGTTGAGGGTTCCTTCAACGATGTCCATTCCCTTTGAAATATCTTCTTGAGAAATCGTGAATGCAAAGCGGAGATGCCCCTCTCCAGAGGGTCCAAAGGCAGTACCTGGTGAACAAAGAACGCCGTCACGTAGGAGTTCCATTGCAACTTCTTCACTCGTAAAACCAGGGACTGTTACCTTAGGGAACACATAGATCGACCCTTTTGGACGATGACATTCAACACCTGGCATTGAATTCAATCG
>MDSW01052753.1_pt1 | contig 12210 bp, 11 predicted proteins | sample 811171 | NCBI WGS metagenome assembly MDSW01 (sample SAMN05326641, study PRJNA326480) | marine metagenome | isolation source: seawater | place: Atlantic Ocean: North West | collected 2012
GTATTATTTATCAAATGCTCCAGGGCAAGTCTCCTGTGAAACTAGGAGATCCAACTCCATTCCGTGATTTTGTTTTTGAACCTGATTTACTTTCAGCATATGTTTTAGCTGCAGAAAGCAATAATAAAAAACTCTTAGGAGAATCTATCAATATCGGTACTGGAAAATCACTTTCAATAAAGCAACTAGCAGAAAAAATTAGAAAAATAACTGGATATAAAGGAAAAATTCAATGGAATAGTTTCCCAAAGCGTTCACTTGAAATTCCAAAATTAGAAGTTGATAATACAAAAGCTAAAAGACTACTGAAATGGAAGCCAAAATACTCTCTTGATCAAGGATTAAAAATTACCGCATCATACTACAAAAAATAATCTCTTTCAAACAAATTCTTTTCAAATTAGAATAATTCAATAATAATCCACATATATGGATAATTTTTCTAAGTCTATATGTCAAGACTTGGTACATTAAAGGAACTTTTTGAATTATACATACATAGAAGAAAATTTTACATGTTTCCTATACTTTTCTTATTGATTGGTCTTATTGGAGTCACAGCATTAGCACAATCTGGATTAGTTGCATTCATTTATCCAATTTAAAATGAAACTCTCATCCCCACGTTTTAAATCATTAAGTGTAACAGCTGGATTCTCATTTTGGTTTTTTATTATAATCACAACCACGGGAAATTTCTCTTTTGAATTATTTTTTGGATTTGTAGTCTCTTTATTAGTAATAACTCAAATATTCTCTTCAAAAGTTTCAAAAATTCTTGATATCTTTGCTATGATAAATACAAAAATATTTCTTGGAATTTTATTTGTATTTGTTATATCGATTTATGGAATATTGTTTAAAGTACTTAAAATTGATCTACTACGCCTAAAGAAAACTAATTCTACATATTGGCTTGAAATAGAGAAATCTGACATCATGACAAAAATCAAAAAACAGTATTGAAATGTACACTTTAGGAATTTCTTGTTATTATCATGACTCTGCAGCTGCTTTGCTAAAAGATGGACATGTAGTTGCTGCTGTTGAAGAAGAAAGATTCTCAAGAAAAAAATTTGATGATGAATTTCCAGAAATGGCAATTAAATGGTGTCTAAAAGAAGAAGGTATATCTCCTGACCAAATCAACTCTGTAGTATTTTATGATAAACCAATTTTAAAATTTGAAAGACTTCTTGATAATTACATCGCAGTTGCACCTAGAGGTCTTTTTAGCTTTTTAGATACAATTCCAAAATGGTTACATAAACGTCTCTGGATAAAAAATGAAATTAAAAATAATCTAAATGGTTTTCAAGGAGAAATTTTATTTCCTGATCACCATCTTTCTCATGCTGCACATGCTTTTCATACTTCGCCTTTTGAAAAATCAGCAATCTTAACTGTTGATGGTGTTGGTGAATGGTCTACTTCATCATTTGGTATTGGAGATAAAAATTCTATATCTCTGTCTCATGATATAAGATGGCCACATTCTCTTGGATTATTTTATTCTGCATTTACATATTTTCTTGGATTTCAAGTTAATGAGGGTGAATACAAACTAATGGGATTGGCATCATATGGAAAACCAAAACACTATGATCTAATTATTGATAATTTAATTGATATCAAAAATGATGGTAGCATAAAACTCAACATGAAATATTTTTCATTTACATATGATAAAGTTATGACGAATCAAAAATTTGCTGATTTATTTGGAATTAAACGTAGAGATGAAAATGATTCTACTGAACAAATTCATTATGATATTGGTGCAAGTGCACAAAAAGTTTTAGAAGAAATATTATTAAAAATGGTAAATCATGTATACAAAAAAACAAAAATGAAAAATATCTGTATTGGCGGTGGTGTTGCCTTAAACGGTGTATCTAATTATAGAATCCTAAAAGAAGGTCCATTTGAAAATGTTCATGTTCCGCCATCTCCTGGTGATGCTGGTAGTGCTATAGGATGTGCACAGTATGCATATTACAATCATCATAACCATTCTAAAAATATTGAATATGATACTTCAAAGATGGTATCTGAAAATGTATACGTTGGACCATCATATGACGAAAATGAAATAAAAAATTTTCTTGATTCAATTAATATTGAATATTCTAATTACGATGAAAATGAACTTTTACAAAATACTGCAAAATTAATTTCTGAAGGTAACGTTGTTGGATGGTTTCAGGGAAAAATGGAATGGGGTCCTCGAGCGCTTGGAAATAGAAGTATTTTAGCAGATCCTAGACAAAAAAATATGAAAGATATCCTAAATGAGAAAATTAAACATCGTGAATCATTTAGACCATTTGCCCCATCAATAATGGAAGAATTTGTTTCTGAATACTTTGACATTGATCGAATTAGTCCTTACATGCTTTTTGTTGCACCTGTAAAAAGAAAATCAGACATACCGGCAGTAACACATGTTGATGGAACAGGAAGATTACAAACGGTATCTAAAAATTCAAATTTATTATACTACAATCTAATTAATGAATTTTATAAAATAACTGGAATACCTGTCTTAATTAATACGTCAATGAATGTGAAAGGAGAACCTATAGTCAATACCCCTGAACAAGCTTATAACATGCTGACTAAGACTGATATGGATTATCTTGTAATTGGTAATAATGTGGTGAAACGATAATGTCTGTTCAAGTTTCGTATAAAAAACAATCTGTATTTGCAATATTCTTAATTCTAATAATAATTTTAGTTTTAGAGATTATATCGAATATAGTTTTAGAGATTAATGATTCATGTACTCAATCATTATCACAAAGTGAAATATATGAAAATTTTTCTCATGAAAAATTGAAAACTATCTGCAAAGACTACCAATCTACAATTCATTTTGTTACTCCATACAACCATCTTGCAATAAAGCAATATTCTGATACTGTAAACATAAACTCTGAAGGTTTTAGAGGCTCTGAAATGTCAGATAAAATTAATTCAAAATATACAATATTTTTAACAGGAGGTTCAACTGCTTTTGGAATTTATGCTAGTAGTGACGATACAACTATCTCAAGTCAATTAGAGAAAATTTTTCAAAAAAATGGGTATGATGTCAATGTCGTTAATGCAGGCGTAAATGGTGCATTTTCAAGTGATGAATATTTTCTTATTAAAACAAAAATTCTACAATATTCTCCAAATTTAATACTTACATTTACTGGTTGGAATGATCTTGAAACTAACTTTGAACAAAAATCTGGTGTTCATACAACAGAAACAACCATTTCAAATAATTTGTTATATCTTCAAAAATTTACAAAAATTGATGATCTTCAATTTTACTTAAGTAGAATTATAGAAAAACGTTTACCAATTGAATCAGAATCGACCATAAATTTTTCATCAATTAATCAAAGATCTGAAAATTGGAAAAATAATTGGAATAAAATTTGTGATTTAGGAAATAATGAAAAATTTAAAACTATAATTGCATTTCAACCGTTATTAGGATCTGGAAATAAAAAATTATCAGAATGGGAAAACACAAATTATCAAAATTATAATCAAAGAAAAGTATTAGACGAATATAAAATTTTCAAAACTAATATAGATTCAATAGGTTCTTGTAACAAAATAATTGATCTTACAAATGTTTTTGATAATACTGAAAAAACAATCTTCCAAGATACTGGTCATTTTGGTGACCTAGGAAATGAAATCATTGCCCAACAAATTTACACAGAAATATCTCCAGTTGTAATTGAAGAACTTTCCCAGGCTAAAAACTAATTTTTAAATTTTTATAGAAGTTATATTTTTTCAAAGTTTTTCAGCATCCATGATATATTAGGTTCTGGTAGATTTTTTTCGTTGTACCCTAATAATTGTCTAAAAAATGGCTTAAAAATTTTTAATATACATCCAAGAAAAATTGTTCCAATTTTTGTATTAAAGATTTTTAATAATTGAAAAAATAATTCTCCACTTTTATTAAAAGAAATTCCGCAAACATCGTTGATATGTTTTTCAGAATATTTAAGTCTAAAAATTTTTTTATAGCCTAATGATGTATGAAGATTCACACTTGACAAATTATCTGGATTAAACAGAACCATTATGAATGAATATTTTTTACTTTTTGATTCTCCAATCAACTCTTTTTGAATTTTTTTCCCAATTCCTTTACCCTGAAATTCTTTTATAATTTGAATACTTGAAAAACGGAAAAATCCTCCAATTCCTGCTGCACCTATAATTTTTCCATCTTTTTCTTCGATTACTAGCCATTCGCAACTCTCAAGACTTTTCATTAGATTGGATATACCAGATTTTTGTAATTTTTCGATTATTGCTTGGTTTATGTTGACTACTCTCATAATTGATTAAGAATTTCCCAATAGATTTTATCTTTATCTATGTATACTTAGTTTAATTGAATCTTAATTCAGAAATCTACCAAAAAATGATTATGGATGATTTTGTTAGTATATTTTATACGTGAATATTATATCTGGTTCTTTAAGCATTAATTTAAAATGAAAGTCACGGTCGGTATTCCTGCCTACAACGAGGAAAAAAATATTGCAAGAATCATAGTGAATCTTAAGAAAATTGCTGATACAATAATTGTATGTAATGATGGTTCTAGTGATTCAACATCTGAAATTGCTCAAAGTTTGGGTGCCATAGTTGTAGATCATCCAAAAAATATGGGATATGGTGCAGGCATTAATAGTATATTTCGTAAGGCAAAAGAAATTGATACTGAAATTTTAGTTACATTCGATGCAGATGGCCAACACAGAATAGATGATATTGAAAAAGTTATTCAACCAATCAAAGAAAACATGGCTGATCTTGTTATAGGTTCTAGATTTCTTGGCAAAGGCAAAGAAAAAATCCCTGAATATAGAAAATTTGGAATTAATGTAATCACAAAGGTTACAAATTCAACATTGAAACAAAAGATTACTGATTCACAAAGTGGATTTAGAGCATATAACAAAAAATTAATTTCATCATTAAATATTTCTGATATAGGCATGGGTATTTCAACTGAAATTTTGATTAAGGCAAGTTCAATGAATTTCAAAATTGCTGAAGTACCTATAATAATTAATTATGATGGTAATACATCAACTCACAATCCTGTTTCTCATGGAACCTCTGTCTTATTTAGTACAATAAAATATACGTCAATTGAAAATCCCTTAAAGTTCTATGGAATACCTTCGTTAATATTTTTTATAATTGGGTTATCATTTACCTTTCTTTCAATACAATATTATACTGAAATTGGTAGAATTAACGCAAACATAACAATTATTGCAGCCGGTACAACGTTAATTGCTGTAGTTTTATTGATAACCTCGATCTTACTTTATTCTTTAGTTAGTGTTGTTAGAGAAAATAAATAAAATCAAAAATAGATTATTATGGTAACTAATTGGAAAAATCTTAAAGGTATTCTTACAGGACAAAAAGATTTAGCATCTATTGGATTTGCAAATCTTGTTGGAAGTGGATTAGGTGCAATATTCTGGTTTTATCTTGCATCACAAATTTCCCCAGGTGATTATGGAATAATTCATTATTTTTTAGGTATTGCAGGCATGGCTCAACTAATTTCTTTAATATCAACCCCAAATTCTATCACCGTTTATACTGCTAAAAAAATAAAAATTGAATCAACATTATTTCTTCTTTCCATATCTGCTGGTATAATTTCTTCAATCATTGTTTTTATTTTATTTGAAAGAATTGATGTCAGTCTTTTAATTCTAGGATATATTGTGTTTGAGTTAGTAAATGCAACTCTAATAGGTAAAAAATTATTTAATAAATATGCAATTTTCTTCCTAATTCAAAAAAGTTTAACCTTAGTTTTAGGAATTGGATTTTATTTTATATTTGGATTTGAAGGTGTAATTAGCGCACTTGTATTGAGTTTTATTCCTACAATTTGGATTCTCTTCTCTGAATTCAAAAAATCTAAAATTGATTTTTCATTATTAAAACCCAGAAAAGGATTCATTGCAAACAATTATGGTGTAAATTTATCAGGTGCATTTTCATCACAAATTGATAAAATAATTATTGCACCAATATTGGGATTTGAATTATTAGGTAACTACGCGCTTGCGCTACAATTTTTTGTAGTATTGATGATGGGCTCTACTATCATTTTCAAATATCTTCTAACTCAAGAATCAAGTGGTTATGACACAAAAAAACTTAGAATAATTACTATTTTACTTTCTGTTATTATAGCCATTTTTGGAGTTTATGTTTTACCACAAGTTATACCTATTTTGTTTCCAGAATTTGTAAGTAGTATTGATGCTATACGTATAATCAGTTTAGTAGTAATCCCTGCGACAATTGCACTGATCTACGAATCAAAATTCTTATCTCTTGAAAAAAGTAAATTTCTTGTAATTAGTAAAAGTATATCTGCAATGATGTTGATAGCTGGATTTTTGACACTTGGTTTACAATTTGAAATAATTGGTCTCTCCCTCTCACTGTTATTTTCTACATCTTTTCAAGCAATATTTTTGGTAGTATCTAATAGAATTTTTATTCATAATAAAATGAAAAATGGTGAAACTCTATGACACAAAAACATGAAAAATTTGAAATCACTGATAAATTTTTAATTCTTTCTGTAATTGGAGTTATTTTTAGTGGATTATTTCTTAGATTATACTTTTTCCCATTTGAATTACCTATAACTCAAGATTCATTTCTTTATTTTTTCTATGCTATAGATACAATGTTGTTAGGAGATCTACCAAAATCATATACATTTCCAAATAATGGATGGTCTCTATTTTTATCACTTATTTTTTCATTATTTGATTTTGATTCTGCAATGGGATTCATGACCATTCAAAGATTTACCTCCATGTTTTTCTCTCTAATTACTGTAATTCCAATTTTTTTCTTAGCTAAAAGATTTTTTGGAAAAAATCTTTCATTATTATGTTCTATATTTTTCATACTTGAACCACGAATAATTATAAATTCATTTTCTGGACTAACTGACCCATTATTCATTTTTCTTGCAACTTCCTCACTAGCATTATTTTTGAGTGAAAATAAAAAATTTGTTTGTATAGGATTCATACTAGTATCGTTAGTTTCTATTGTTAGATATGAAGGAATATTATTATTAATTCCATATTCTATAATGTTTTTCGTTAAATTCAGAAAAACTGGAAAGAAAACCCTTTTACAATATTTCATCATTTTATCAATTGTAATTTTAATACTTTTACCAATTGCATATCTAAGATACGATGCCACCGGTTCTGATGGATTTACCTCTGTAATAGGCGGTGCAAAATATATTGTAAAGACTTCGTCAACTACAACAGCTGTAGATCATAAAACTTTACCTGAATTTTTTTCACATGGCGTAACGGGCTTAACCAAATTTTTGGGATGGTCTTTAATTCCATCTTTCATAATATTTGCACCTGTAGGATTTATTTTATTTTTTAAAAAAATTGATAATAAAAAAATTACAGTATTATTGTATACATTTGTTTTAATTTTGCCGGCATTGTATGCGTACAGTAGAGAAATAAGTGAAATAAGATATCTTTTTGTTTTATACCCAATTTTTAGTCTTTTTTCAATTTTTTTTATTAATCTCATTATGAAAAAATCATCAAAAATTAAATTTCTAACAATTTTGATAATTGTAGGTTTATTATTTTCCTCCATGATATTCTTCTACTTCAAACTTCCTGATTACACACATGAAAGAGAATCTCTTGAAATTAATCGGTACATAATTGAAAATACTAATTCTATTAACGATTATTATCCTGGTGCTGAAAAATTAATTTATCTTAAATTGGAATACACTGAATTTCCAACTTTTAGCTCAAAAACTGCCTTATCATTAAATCTGCCGCCAATCGATAAAATTGTAAATCAAATCAATCCAAATGAAATGCCAGAACTAGAGTCAACTCCACATTACAAAGAGTTACCAAAATTTACATCTGAATCTGTAATTGATTATATTGAAGTTGCACGTAACCATGGTTTAACTCACATAGTTACAGATGGAAATAATGCAAATCCCGAAATATTAAATGAATTATTCTTCAATGAAAGTAAATATCTTTTTGTAGAAAAACAATTTGATTCGTTAGAAATGGGATACAAATATCATGTCAAAGTTTTCAAAATTAATTATGAAAAATTTGACCAATTTCTAATTGAGAATTAGTTAACTATTAGTTTCATTAGATCATAATTGTTATTAATTTTAAATAATCAGTATATTTCCTTGACTTATGACCACTTCTGTAATAATACCGACAAAAAATGAAATAACTGGTGTAACGCATATTCTTCCACAGGTTAATCTTGAATGGGCGGATGAATGGATTGTTGTGGATGGAAATTCTACCGATGGAACTATTGAAGAAGCTAAAAAATTGGGTTTTGATGTAATTCAACAAAAAGGTGACGGGTTAGGTGATGCATATAGAGAGGCGGTAAAACATGCAACTAGCGAAAATATTTTATTTTTTAGTCCCGATGGCAATGCTCCGCCAGAATACATACCAAAATTAATAAAAAAAATGAATGAAGGTGATTATGATATAGTTCAGATATCTAGATTTGGGAAAGATGGAAAAAGTGAAGATGATACAGCTGTAACAGCTTTTGGAAATCGAATGTTTACTTTCTTAGTAAATTCATTTTTTGGTGGTAAACTAACTGATGCATTATTTGGTTTTAAAATTATTAAGAAAAAAGTATTTGAAGAAATTAATTTAGATGGTCAATTCTTAACTTTAGAGCAACAAATGAGTATAAAATCAATGAAATTAAATTTAAAAATTGCAGAAATTGATGGTACTGAACCTAAACGACTTGGTGACGAAGCAAAAATGAAACCACTTACTACTGGAAAACAACTTAGTACTCAAATAATTAAAGAATTTATATTTTGGAATCCTAAATGAACCAAATTACATCTGAATTAAAACTTGAGAAAAATAAAATTCTTCTCTCATTGGCTGTTATTACAATAATTTCACTATCTCTAAAATTATACCTTGTTGATTTTTCAATTCCGATTCATAATGATAATCTTGAATATGCACTATTTGCTCTTGCACACAACAATGGTGATTTTTCACAATCATCTCATAGGGGAATGGGATGGTCCATTTTTGTATCATTTTTTTATAATTTCGTTGATTCTGAAAATTTCTTGGATTATTCTAATGTAATTCGTGTTATCAGCATCGCTGTTTCATTATCTTCCATTAGCATGATGTATTTACTTGGAAGAAAATTTTTCGATCCAAGATATTCTTTAATCCTTGCTAGTTTGTTTGCATTTGAACCTCATCTAAATTATAATTCTGGATTAGGTCTTGCAGAATCTTTTTTTATTTTGATGCTAATTAGTTCATTTTATTTTGTACTAAATAAAAATACACGAACTGTAATTCTTTCACTTGCTTTAGCAGGAATTGCATATTGGATAAGACTAAATGGATTTTTTGCGTTCATAGTCATCACTGTTATCTATTTTATTACTCTTGGAAAAACCAAGCACGCAATTAGAAATTATCTCATAGGATTAAGTATCTTCTTAATTATAATTGCACCTGTTTTATTAGATAGAAATGATCAATTCGGTGATCCTTTTTATTCAATATATTCTGGAACAATTTTTTCTGGAGATTATAATTTATTATTAAGTGAAATTGGTGAAAATGAAAATTATTCTGCATTTGGTTATATTGAAGAAAATGGGGCTTTGGCATTTTTTGATACATTTATCATAAATGGAATTATTAATGAATTACACTTACTTTCAGTATTATCTTTTCCTTACTTGTTTATTCTAATTCCTTTCGGAATTCTATTTTCATTCCGTGCATTTGATCAAAATAAAAATTTCATTAGAGCAAACTGGATTCATATTTTATTATCCATGACATTTGTAATAATTATTCTTGCGGTGGTACCAGAAAGAAGATTCTTATTTCACATATTGCCTTTCTTAATGATATTCTCAGTTATCCCAATACAAAGAGTGACTGAATATGGTCTTAGTACTTTTTCATTTTCACGAAAACAAAAAGATCTTTTTTTGGTCATAATCATAATCATAATAATAATCCTATCTGGTTTATTCACATTAAGATATGATAAACCTGATAGTGAACTAGAGAATGAAAAATTAGCATTTTCAAATTATGCATTAAAAAATCTCAATGGTGTGACACAAAGAGATTTTGGAGGTAGCTTGGAGTATATACTTTTCTTACAAGTAACCTCCTCTGGAGATTTTAAAAATTATAAAATAAATCAAGATATTGATCAAAATAATAAATTTTCAGATATTACTTTACAGAATTATGAAACGCTAGAATTATTCATAAAAAATGCTCAAAAATATAATTTAAAATATCTTATCAGCAATAAGATCGATACTGGCATGAATCCATTAATTGATGGATTATATTCTAATCATCAAAAATACCCATTTCTAAAAAAAATCTTTGATTCGGATTCTGAGGGATATAAAAAATTAAAAATAAAAGTATTTGAAATTGATTATAATTCTTTTGAAAAAAATCTAATTGAAGAATCTAAACCCTGATGACATCTTATAAAATTAAATATTTTCTCGTGATTTTTTTATAAGATCCAAACTTTGTTCGCCTAAATTAGAAATAAGATCAATTATTGATAAATCAGGAATAAAATCTTTAGAGTGAATTTGTTGATAAGGTATATGTCGATAATTCTGATATTCTAATTTAATATTTTTATCATCAAATAATTTTTCATTTAGATAATTCTTTCCTCCTATGCCAGAAACATATGTGTCTGCATTTAATGTCTCACAAATATTTACTAGACGTTCTGTTGATTCTCCATTCACATCTAATTCAGATTCTCTTAAAATCTCAATTTTTATTCCTAAAAATTCAATCATTTTCTCTAATGTATGAAAATTAAGTTCAAATAGTAATTCCCATCTTTTTTTGAAAAGATCTTTAAAATAATCACTATACAAATTAAAAAAATTTGCTGTACTATAAGATTCAAATAATTTGTTGTATGTATTTTCTGACCATAAAATTTCATTATTAATTTCAACATCCTTAATTTTTTTATGTGTTTGATTTTTCTTCACTGGTACTACAATTCTTTCCCAAGTTCCATCTTTTGTAATAATTTTATTCCTATTTGTAATATCAAATTGAAATTGAACATCATCAAGAATAACAAATACATCTGAAAGAGACAATTTATGAAATAAACCTGGATATGGAAAATAATTTGGCTGATGAATTGTAACTCTCATTTTAATTTACTTACTACATTTTTTTTTAATTTATTTATATTGCTATTTGATTAATTTTTCTAGATATTCTTTGATTAGTAACAGTAAATATCTTAGTAAAAAGCATGAAAAATATGAATAAAGATTCCTTAGTTAGTATCATAATTCTTAATTATAATGCTGGTGATTTATTACTAAATTGTATTGAATCAGTACAAAAATCAAATTATAAAAATTTAGAAATAATTGTCGTTGATAACATATCTTCTGATAACAGTCAAAACAAATGTAAAGAAAAATTTCCTGAAATATTATTAATCCAAAATAATAAAAATTTTGGATATTGTGAGGGTAATAATATCGGAATTAGATCTGCAAAAGGTGATTTCATTATGATATTAAATCCTGATACAATAATAGAACCTGATACTATAACAGAATTACTTTCTGCATATAGTCAATTTGGTGAAGCCTTGTACCAACCAAAAATTTTATCATTGGATGACAAAAAAATAATTCAAAGTACAGGAAATATGATACATGTTTTTGGTTTTGGATTTGCTAGAGATAAAGGAAAAAAAGTTATCCAAAAAAAAGAAGAGATTGAAAAAATTAATTATGCATCTGGAACTTGTCTTTTTACATCTAAACAAGTTTTTGATAAGGTCGGACTGTTAGATGCTTTTATTTTCTTATATCATGATGATCTGGATCTTGGTTGGCGAGCATCGCAGATTGGAATAAATTCGTATTATGTTCCTCAATCAAAAATTTTTCATGTCGAAAGTTATTCATTAAAATGGTCTGAAGAAAAATTTTATTGGTTAGAAAGAAATCGTAAATATTGCTTACAAACACATCTTTCTAAAAATACTTATGAAAAAATGAAA
>MDSW01095348.1_pt1 | contig 12210 bp, 12 predicted proteins | sample 811171 | NCBI WGS metagenome assembly MDSW01 (sample SAMN05326641, study PRJNA326480) | marine metagenome | isolation source: seawater | place: Atlantic Ocean: North West | collected 2012
CCTAAACACTTTTGGGCTGCTGCGAATACTGGTACATAAAAACTTTTATTTTACCTTAAAATAATCATGGTAAACTTAATTTAGTCATACGGCCACCATCAATTGTCCAAACCTGTCCGGTTACGAAACTGGCAGCGTCTGAAACAAGCCAACATATAAGTTCTGCTACCTCAGATGGCTGACCACTGCGGCCTATAGGATGAATATCACTTAATTTCTCGCGAAACCCGATAGGGTCATCCATTCCTTTAACAAAAGTCTCGTTTAAGGGTGTATCAATCCATCCAGGAGCTACTGCATTGCATCTAACCCCGTCCTTACCATGATCTACGGCAACGGCTCTTGTGAGACCATGAAGACCAGATTTTGAGGCTCCATATGCAGGATGCCGCGGATTATTACCTATCCCTTCTACAGAACCCAGATTAACAATTGATCCCCTAAACTCCCGCAACAAGGGCATTGCTTCCCTAATCAATAAGAAAGGTGCGGTTAAATTAATGGAAAGATGCCGATTCCAATTTTTAAGTGTTGTCTCTTCAACAGTTCCCTCTGTCATAATACCTGCATTATTAATCAAAATATCTAATCTACCAGTAACTTTTTTAATGACTGAGATTATTTCTTCAGGTGCTTTTGGATCACTAAGGTCTGATAAAATGTCCTCATAATTGGAAGGAGTACGTTGAGCACCGAATACTCTAACACCCTGATTTGATAATTGTTCGGCTATCGCCGCACCAATACCTGATGAAGCACCTGTAACAAGTGCTACTTTATTTTTAAAGTTTGTCATATTACTGGTTTCCCACCATTAACTTCGACTAGTGATCCACAAATGTAACGAGCTGAATCAGATGCTAAAAACAGCATAACTTCAACTATATCACTTGGTTCCGCTATTCGGCCTAGCGGGACTGACCTATTGAGCTCTTCCAACGCTTTTCTCGAATCCAGTCCCCTAATTTCAAAACCACTCCTAATCATATTAGTGTTTACTTCGTTAGGACAAACAGCGTTAACTCTAATACCATCACTCGCATGATCCAGCCCCAAACACTGGGTAAGAGAGGCTATACTTGCTTTTGACATAACGTAAAGCGGGTGTTCAGGTCCAGGTCTCAATCCCCAACATGAAGCCGTATTCACAATTGAACTTCCAGGTTTCATCAAGGGAATTACCGCACGGCAAAGCCTGAAGGGTGCCTCAACGTTTACCCCCATTGTAAGGGAGTAATCTTCTTCGCTAGTATCAGTAATTTTTCCTCTAGTAATAACACCTGCGTTATTAAATAAAATATCAATGCCGTTAAAGTGCTTTGCCACTCGACTTGGTAGCAGGTCACAAAAGCTAGGGTCCAATAAGTCACCATCAAAATGAGCATCTGCTTTAATGTTGCTCGTATCAAGGTCAGTTACTGCCACTAAAGCACCTTCTTTTCTCAAAGAGGCAGCTAAGACACCCCCAATGCCACCGGCTGCCCCAGTAACTAAAACTTTCTTACCCTTAAATCGTTGCTGGATAACCATCTTCTCTGACATAATTAAAACTCCTGATTTAGAGAGTCCGCGGCAGGTATTTCTATTTCACGTCTCGTAATATAATCTCTCAAAGCTTCATCAATACCGGGGTCTAACTTTGGCTCCTCATACTCTCTTAGTAGAGCTCTCGCCCTTGTAAGCGCTCGCTCGTTAATTTCAACCGAGCCTTCAGCCTGCCATTGTTCAACAGAATTATTATCAAACATTTCAGGCATAAAAAATGCCTCCTGAAATTTTTCTAAAGTATGAGGGTGCCCAAGGTAATGTCCACCTGGTCCAATGTCCCTTATAGCTTGTATACCTTCGTCAAAGTCATCCCACTTTATACCTTCTGACATACGATAACCCATCGCACATTGCTCCGCGTCAACAACAAACTTTGCCATTGAACAATGCATTCCTGCTTCATTCCAGCCAGCCGAATGCCAAATATAATTTGCTCCAGATAATAACACGGACATCATAGTTGTGGCACTTTCATACCCTGCTTGAGCGTCAAAAACTTTTGAACCACCAAGTGTATTAGAGCTTCGCCACGGGATATCATAAAACCTTGCCAATTGACCTATCATAAAATTCATTAGGCTTATCTCTGGCGTACCCGCCATAGGTGCTCCAGATTTCATTGAGACCGTTGAAAGATAATGGCCATAGATTGCTGGAGTTCCTTTACGAATTACCTGCGTATAGGCTAATGCCGAGAGAGCTTCTGCATTCAATTGAGCAACTGTGGGTGCCACCGACGCTGGGGTATTTGCGCCTCCTAATACAAAGGGCGAGCATAAAATTGGTTGATTCCGTTTCGAAAATGCCCTCATAGCACCCAGCATAGTTTCATCCCAAACCAAAGGGGAGTTCCCATTGCAATTTCCTGTGCAAACCGGGTTATTATCCATGAACTCATCACCAAACAAAATAGAGCACATCTCCATCACATCTTCCGCGTTCTTTGGACTAGTAGTCATACCCATAAACGTCTTATCAGAATACTTCATAGACGAATACGTGATACGCAAATGCCTTTGGCTTATCGGGTGGTCAAAAGGTTCTACAATATGATGCGCTGACGAATGAATAGCTGGTAACATATGGCTAAGCTTATGAAAATCACCAAGATCAGAAAGGGTGGGGTTTCTTCTAACATCATCAAGATCACGAATATAAGGAGCACCAGTCATTGGAACAAAAATACAATTATTGTTTCCAAATGGTAGATTATTTTTTGGATTACGTGCTTTGTAAGTGAAAGTTGAAGGTATTGTTTTTATGAGGTCTCTGACAAGATTTCGATCTAAATATACTGTTTCACCATCAACTTTTGCTCCAGCTGACTTCCAATCTCGTAAAGCGACCTGATCACGAAAAACGATACCAACATTCTCTAATATATCCATAGACGCGTTATCAATTTTTTCTATCTGACCTTGATCCATAGGTTCAGTTAATGGAAGCCTATGATTTAATGCAGGCAACATCTTAATATTTCTTTTTTGTCTGATAGCTTTTCGAACTCCACGACCTCTCCTAGAAGTTCCAACTGCGTCAACACCCATTTTTCTTTAACTCCGACTTTTTGTACTTTGTCTTAAAAAAGGATAGAAAAGTCTTATGGGAGTCTATCTCAAAAACGACAAAACGTTGTACACTATCTAACTGATCATTTTTAATTAGACGATCTTTCAAAGCTGCTATGCTCACTCTCCTCATTAATTCCAGATAGTCCTTTATCTTCTGTTTTTGGATTAGTTAAAGGTGAAATCACAGTTCCAGAGAGCGCCAGATCGTCCTCTGCTAAGGACTCTTTCCAACTCAGTGAATCCAAGCTTGAACAATTTTTACATACTGGCATCCAATTAGAGTGTACTTGAGAGCAATTATCACAAACCCATTGAGGTCCTCTAGGAGCCTTTAAAGCATCGTTAAGGAGTCCTCTAACAACTTGATCTTCTTCCCCTTCACCTTTTGCAATTGCCGCTTTATTTGTGAGGTAACGGGAAGTCAGTCCACTATCTATTTTTATGCTATCAAGAAACGACTTGGCATTACTAAAATCACCACTAGAAATAGATAACTCTGCTAAAAACATTTTTGTTTCTATGTGACTCATTTGTGTACGAGCTAATGTTTTAAAGCTCTTTATGCGATCTTTATCTTCATAATTTTCTGTAACTTCTAAAAATACACTTGCTAAATCTGGATGAGGCCTAACTTCCCAAGCCTTCTTGATCACACGCAAAGCATTTTTAATTTTACTTTTCGAAATATAACTTTGCGCCGCCATAGTAGCTGCTGGGATTAAGTCAGGCGAAAGTCTATTTGCTTCAATAGCAGCCTCTTGAGCTTCAATAGTCTTACCTTCTGTTAATATACTTTTTGCCTCAGACAGAGCCAAAACAGCATCGCGTCTCCGATGGACATCTCGAGGTAAATTTCCATATTTTAATTTAGCCTGAAGCGTCTTCCGAGCACCACTCCAATCCTCTTTTTCAGCTTGTAGGCTTAGTAAGAAATCTTGAGTTTTTTCATGTTTCGGTTTTAACGAGAATGCCTTTTCTGCGAGTTTTAAAGCTAAGTCCGTATCTCCTTCTGATAACTTTTGTCTCATAATCCCTATTACACCAACGAACCGCGTTCGGTCGTCAGCTAATAGTTTCTTATAAAACTCATATGCCTGTTTTTTATCTTTTAAAAATTCAGCAGCCTGGGCAGTAATTATATTAGTTAATTCAGGTCGTTTCAAAAGTTTCTCAGCTCTAGCGGCTTTAGATATTGCCAATCTACCTTCACCAGAAGCCAACGCAATCATTCCATCTGCTAAAGCATCGAACCCCTTTCTCTCTCTATTCTTACTAAAAAACCTAGAAACTGCTGTTTCATCACCCGATAAAAGACTGATTAAAGCGTTAAAAAAACCCAAAACTTTTAATAAAAACCAAAAACCCATTAAAATAGCAATAAAAACTAAAAAAGCCATCGCTGGAGTCATTGTGAACTCAAAATTAAACGCGGAGAATCTTATAAAACCACTACTATTAGAAAGCTCACTCGTTCCCAACGCTATTGCTGAAACTAATAGAAAGAAACCTATTATTTTGATTAATGAAAAAAACATTAATTAATCTCTTCGTTTTGGATCAGACTATCAAGCTCATTCATTGTATTATTTATCAATATCCAGTCCTCAAGCTTTTTTATCCATTCTGCCATAATAATCATTCCACTCTCAGGTATCGTGGATAACAAGCTCAATGCATCATTAAAGTTATCTTCTTTTATAAATGCCTCTACCCTTGAAAGTATTGCATCTGGATCATTACCCTGCCGAGGGACTAATGACCTCGCGCCAAACTTTCCTTGCAAAAATATAAAAAACTTTTTCTTTGCATTAGTTTCATCAGTATTCTTATGGATTACCGATAGAGTATCTCGTGCAAGCTGGGGAAACATACTTTTCAATTCCACGATGGGAATAATTCCTATCGTTGAAATACGTCTAAACTCTTCGGACAGATCGATTCTCTCCGGTAACTTGTAAATCTGTTTATCAAAAGGCCTTCCACTCTTAATTTGCTTCTTAACAGCCATTATATTCTCTTTTAAGGTTGTAAGTTCTTCAGTTATTTTAATATTTTTATTTTGCTCTTCAGATAACTTCATCCTTTTTTTAATATCGATAGATAATAACTGAAGTCGCTTTTCTAACTCTTGAAGTTCGTTGGTCTTCTTTATAATCGAAATTTCATCAACACTTGGAAAAGTATTTTGTTCAACCATTGAAGATGCTATTTTAGATATCTGATTAGACAAGGAATCAAATAAATCCTCATTCATCAGCTTATTTTGAGTAACGACACTATCAGTGTTTTTGAATTTACTACTTAAATTTAGTAACTTTTTATTAAGTTTTTCGTTCTCTAATTTTTGTAATTTAAGATCCTCTTGAAGCAACTTTACCATATTATAGAGCTCTATTCTTTCGCTACTTTGAGTCTTTTTATTATCAATTCGGTTCATCGAGTAATAATATAAAGATATAAATACCAACCCTGTTATAATTGATATAGCTACTACTATAGAAATTCTTTTAAATAATTTTCTCCGATTTTTTTTTGTCTCAATTGTGTGAATACTATCTGTATCGATAGGTTCAATTATCACTTTATCATCTGAATCAATTTTCTTTTTTCTATCAACCAAAACTTACTTAAGCCTCACCATATTATTTTATAAGCAATACTTTAATTAAACATCCATTTATTTTTAACTGTCTTACTATAAGTTTTTTATATGAATTCCTCTATCAGGGCTATCAAATTCTCTATATCGGGGTATGGGCTTATTAGAACTTTATCATATTCATAATTTACTAAGCTATTTGCAATTTGTTTACTGAAACACAAAGCGATTCTAGGAGATGTCATCTTTTTTGTAAATTGCTTTGAAAGAATCTGACCACTCCTTTCAGAAAAAATGGGTACCAAAATTGGTTTTTTCTGAGACAGAATATTGATAGCATTTGGTGTTAACTTTAATGGGATCTGATCATAAATAGCTTTTGAACAAATAGTAACGAAATCGTTACTTGAAAAAACACTGGATAAATCGACTGATATATTTTTCCCACAAAGGTATAGAAGTCTGCTTTTTATTTTAATTTTCAGCAATAATTTTATTAAGTCTGCTGTATCTTTTTCAGTATGAGACACTTTTAGACCTATTTTCTCAGCCAGTTTTTCAGTCTGACGCCCAACACAAAAGATCTGTTTGTCAGAACTAATATCTATCTTTTCACAAACTTTAATAGCATTCTCGGAGGTAAAAATTATACCATCAAAAGTATCAAATTCGATATTTGGGTGGAGCGGTTTTATTTCTAGAATTGGAGAAATAGATATATCTAATTTATTATTAAACTCCTTGACTAAACGCTCGGAAAATCGCCTTGATTGCTCTGAAGATCGTGTGATGAGAATTTTCATTTTATATATGTAAAGATTGTATCAAACATACGTAGGTGTTAACTCCATTGGTAATTTTAAACAATAGTCTGAATTATATGTCTGGTATTATAACTGTTCTGGGAATCGAAAGCAGCTGTGATGATAGCGCGGCTGCCGTTGTACAAATTGATACAGACTCTCTACCGAAAATTTTATCATCAAAAGTATTTGGACAGCTTGAACTGCACAAAAACTTTGGAGGCGTAGTTCCTGAAATCGCTGCACGAGCTCATACAGAAAAATTAGATTATGTAATTGAATCAGCTCTTGAAGAGGCTAACGTTACTTTAGACTCTATTAGCGCTATTGCCGTGACAGCTGGTCCAGGTTTGATTGGGGGTGTAATGTCAGGGGTCATGTATGCTAAGGGGCTATCAATAGGATCAAATATACCCTTAATCGGCATTAATCACCTGGTGGGCCATACACTGACACCTCGGCTAACGAATGCCGTAGAATTCCCATACCTAATGCTTTTAATGTCTGGTGGTCATTGCCAATTTATAATCGCAAAAAGTTCAACAGATTTTCAACGTATAGGTGCTAGTATTGATGATGCCCCAGGAGAAGCTTTTGATAAAGTGGCTCGCTTAATTTCTTTATCTCAACCTGGAGGTCCTAGTATTGAAAAGTCCGCGACGACGGGTAACAATAAACGCTTCAATTTTCCCCGACCACTCTTAGGAAAAGATGGATGTAATATGTCATTTTCTGGTTTAAAAACATCCGTTTTGCGGACGCGGGATACATTAATAAAAGATCAAGGTGGTTTATATCCAAAAGATCAGAATGATATAAGCGCTTCTTTTCAAGCTGCTATTAGTGATGTTTTATATGAGAAAACTAAGGCTGCTATAAAAGTTTATCTCGCTGAAAAGCCGTTGAATCCGTTACTCTCTATCTCAGGTGGTGTCGCTTCTAATCAATTGATAAGGGCGCGACTTAGTGGCTTAGCTATAGAAATGGGTGTCCAATTTGTTGCTCCACCACTGGAGTTATGTACTGATAACGGTGCCATGATAGCTTGGGCTGGCATTGAATTATTTAGACTTGGAATAAGGGATGATCTATACTTAGGAGCCCGTCCAAGGTGGCCTTTAGATGAAAAAGCCCCAGCTTTGTTAAAGTATGGGAGAAAGGGGAGAAAGGCATGACAAAAATCTTTATTAGTGGAGCTGGTGCGTTTGGTGTTGCCCTCGCACTTTCTTTAGAGAAAACCCAAAAAAATATAACACTAATTAGTCGAGATCCTACAACTCTGTCCAAAACCCGGAAAACAACAAAGCTCCCAGGAGTTATCATTCCAAAATCTATTAATATAATTGGAGACTCTTCTTCCATAACTCGAGATGATATCCTCCTTTTAGCAATTCCACTCCAAAAGCTGTCAAAATATTTACAGGCGTTTGAGGGAAATCCTGGAATTGCAGTTGCTTGCTGTAAAGGCATAGATTTGAACACAAACACAGGACCAACTGAAATAATAAAAACTACAATTGGATGCCCTTCAGCAATACTTACTGGGCCAAGTTTTGCATCTGATATTGCTAAGGGTTTGCCAACTGCTTTGACCATAGCCACAAAAGAAAGGTCAGTTGGTAAAAGATTACAAACAAATTTATCCACGGACACACTTCGACTTTATTTGTCAACAGATCCACACGGAGCGGAACTTGGTGGGGCTTTAAAAAATGTTATAGCTATAGCTTGCGGCTTGTGCATAGGAGCGGGTTATGGCGAGAGTGCAAGATCAGCTTTGTTAACACGGGGTTTCTCTGAAATCTTAAGGTTTGCCACTCAATTAGGAGCTGAGCAAAAAACACTTTACGGCCTATCCGGCCTCGGAGATTTAGTACTGACTTGTACTTCCCCACAATCTAGAAACTTTTCCTATGGGTTTTCTATCGGAGCAAGTAGAGATCCTAATATGGAAGACACTATAGAAGGTATTGGGACAGCCCAAGCCGTATTATCTCTTTCTGAGAAATATAATTTAGAAATACCTATAATCAGATCAGTAGTTGATATTATTGAAGGATCGAAATCAGTAGAAGAAGTCTTACAAACATTATTAAATCGCCCGTTAGGAGAGGAATAAGTGATTAAACTATTGAGAACCCAGAAGTAATTTTAAAATGCCTGAGTGAAATTTAAAATCTCTACGTTATATTTCTCAAAAGAGAGCTTACCTCAATACCTGTAGTGGTCAGCCTTAAATGGGCCAGCTTGATTTACTCCTATATAATCAGCCTGATCTTTTTGAAGGTTTGTAAGCTTTACTCCAATGCGTCCTAAGTGCAAACGAGCGACTTTTTCATCTAATTGTTTAGGAAGGATATATACTTCATTTTTATAATTTCCTCCATTAGTCCACAGCTCAATTTGTGCCAGAACCTGGTTAGTAAAAGATGCCGACATAACAAATGAAGGGTGACCTGTCGCGTTACCTAGATTAAGCAACCGACCTTCAGAAAGAAGTATAATTCGGGACCCAGATGGCATCTCTATCATATCCACTTGGTCTTTAATATTTGTCCACTTGTGATTTTTCAAAGCTGCAACCTGAATTTCGTTATCAAAATGACCGATATTACCAACGATGGCCATATCTTTCATGTCACGCAAATGCTCAATTCTTATGACGTCCTTATTGCCAGTAGTAGTGATAAAAATATCTGCTCGAGAAATTTCATCCTCGAGTAATACTACCTCGAAGCCATCCATTGCTGCTTGTAAAGCGCATATAGGGTCTACTTCAGTAACTTTTACTCGTGCACCTGCGCCTCGAAGAGAAGCGGCAGATCCCTTCCCTACATCACCGTATCCACAAACGATAGCAACTTTTCCTGCCATCATAGTATCAGTTGCTCGTCTAATGCCATCTACAAGACTTTCTTTACAACCGTACTTATTATCAAATTTTGATTTTGTTACAGAGTCGTTTACATTAATGGCTGGAAAGGGAAGTAACCCATCTCTAACAAGCTCATATAATCTTTGTACTCCTGTGGTTGTTTCCTCTGAAACTCCCTTTATTGCTTCTTTTTGTCTCGCAAACCATCCGGGCGTATTAGCCATCCTTAACCTGATTTGCGCAAATAATGCTTCTTCTTCCTCGGATTTAGGAACAGAAATTAACTCATCTTCTCCCGCCTCAACCCTTGCTCCAAGTAAAATATAAAGTGTGGCATCTCCACCGTCGTCCAAAATTAAGTTGCAGGTACCTTCTTCAAAATTAAATATTTTATCTGCGTAATCCCAATATTCTGGTAATGTTTCTCCCTTTACAGCAAAAACTGGAATTCCTTTCTGAGCAATTGCTGCAGCTGCATGATCTTGGGTAGAGAAAATATTACATGATGCCCATCTTACGTCAGCACCCAGTTCAACAAGAGTCTCTATCAAAACAGCTGTTTGAATTGTCATATGTAAAGAGCCTGCTATACGAGCCCCTTTCAGAGGTTTTTTACCCTTATATTCTTCTCTAAGAGCCATCAGACCAGGCATTTCAGTTTCAGCAATCGCCAACTCTTTCCTACCAAACTCCGCCAGGGAGATGTCTTTAACGATATAATCTTGGTCCATTAATTTATCCTCTTTAAGTTTGAAAAATCAGTTATCATTTGATAGATAAATCTGCAATGTTCTTTATTATTTTTGTACATTAATTATTATTGAGGAATTTATGAAAACACCTCGCGCCTGGCAAAGAATGCTTTCCGGTAGAAGACTAGACCTATTAGATCCAACACCGGTTGATATAGAGATAGAAGATATCGCCCATGGTTTATCTTTTGTGGCTCGTTGGAATGGTCAAACTAAAGGAAATTATGCCTATTCTGTGGCCGAACATTCATTGCTGGTAGAAAAAATCTTTACACACCTCAATCCCAATACCTCAAACCAGTGGAAGTTAGCTGCACTCCTTCACGACGCACCCGAATATGTAATTGGTGATATGATATCACCAGTAAAGACAGCGATTGGTCCATCATACTCAGAATTAGAGGTGAAACTTATTGAGGCAATTCATATTAGATTTGGGTTACCCGCATCAGTTCCCCAAAAAATTAAGTTACAAATTAAAAAAGCAGATAAAATTTCTGCTTGGATGGAGGCTACATTAATCGCTGGTTTTAAAATTAGTGAAGCAAACAAGTTTTTTACTTCACCACCGAAAGACTTTAATTTTTCTACTGAATTGAAATTGCGTCAACCCATTACCGTCAGAAATGACTTTATAAAAAGATTTTCATTCTTGTTGGGCCAGTCGCATAACGGCTGAATAATTTTGATTTATCTTGGAGATCTCTTAGCGAGTATCCTTTGTAAAGTCCTTCTATGCATGTTTAAGCGACGAGCTGTTTCACTCACATTTCTATCACAAAGCTCATATACTCGTTGGATATGCTCCCAACGAACCCGATCAGCGGACATTGGGTTTTCGGGGGGTGGTGGCATCCCTTCAGAGACAGCCAAAAGTGCGTTCGTTACATCATTTGCATCAGCAGGCTTAGATAAATAATCCGTCGCTCCAATCTTCACTGCCGCTACAGCTGTAGCTATAGCTCCATAACCAGTCAAAATTACAATTTTACAGTCAGGTCGTTTAGATCTTAAAACCTCTACAACGTCCAAGCCGTTACCATCGGCAAGCCGTAAGTCAACAACAGCATAAGCTGGTGGTCTACCGGTCGCTATAGCTTTACCAGCAACAACGCTATCAGCCGTTTCCGGAGAAAAGCCACGTTTTTCCATTGCTCTCGCTAAACGCCTTAAAAAGGGTTCATCATCGTCGACAATTAGTAAAGAATTGTCCTTACCTATTTCGTTCAATAATCTCTCAACCATGTAAAGTCTTCTTCCATATCTAACCCCCTGTTTCAAGGTAAATAAGTGCTAGTTAAGTTAGAAAAAATCTGTTGTGGCAATTAAGTTTTTTTTAGGTGACACTCTATAGTATCAGAAATTTTTTCAACCGTTTCGTCACGCTTAAAAAAGTCTACGAAACCTATTTCCGGAATCAAAAAATAAGTGAATGTTGAATGATCAACCAAATAGTACTCATCCTCTGAAATTTGTTTTTTATAATAGGTTTTATAAGCTTGAGATGCAGCCTTCACTTGTTTTTTACTACCCGTTAAGCCCAACATATCCGGATGCATTACGTCTGTGAACTCCTTTAATACGTCAGGGGTATCTCTATCAGGATCTATTGTAATAAAAATAGGTTTAATTTTAATTCCTTTATCGCCCAACAAGTACGTTACTTCAGCGTTCCTCATTACGTCAATTGGACAAATATCTGGACAGAATGTGTACCCAAAATATACTAATACTGGCATATTAATTACGTCCGTCTTAGATACCAGATTCCCGTTTTCATCAATTAATTCAAAATCACCACCAATCGTCGAATTCCCAATTGCTTTTCCGGAAGAGCAGTTCGGCAAATTGTTATTATATTTAGTATAAAAAAATAATCCGTTGACTGCTAAAAGTAGCGTCAAAACTATGCCTATTGACATTATAAGATAGCTTTTTTTCATCATTTAGTTCCATTTTTTACAATCAGTTGATCGATCATCATTCTAATAGTATGACACTCTTATTATGATATTTAATAAAGTGCCAATAAAATGAGTATTTATGATGATGGTATTTATGC
>MDSW01112524.1_pt1 | contig 12208 bp, 8 predicted proteins | sample 811171 | NCBI WGS metagenome assembly MDSW01 (sample SAMN05326641, study PRJNA326480) | marine metagenome | isolation source: seawater | place: Atlantic Ocean: North West | collected 2012
GGCCATTGATGATGTAGTAAGCATTATTAAAAATTCAGAAAACACTGCAGCTGCGAGAGAAAGTTTAGAAGGTAAGTTCAAGTTAACACCTATCCAGTCTCAGGCGATTGTAGATATGCGTTTGGGGCGTTTGACTGGTCTTGAAGTCACTAAATTACAGAAAGAAATAGATGACTTGCGGATAGAGATTGATTGGTTGAGGCGTTTATTGGCTGAGGATGAATTGGTCTATGACATTATTCGGGAGGATTTGGACGAGATCGAAGAGAAATATGCTGAACCTAGGCGAACCACTATTGGTGAGGGAGTACAGGATTTCCTCACAGAAGACCTTATTACTGAAGAGAATATGGTCGTTACAATTTCTTCTTCTGGCTATGTAAAGAGAACTCCTGCTGATACGTATAGTGCACAGGCTAGAGGTGGACGTGGTATTACCGGCGGCAAATCAAAAGACGGGGATGTCCTCTCACACTTGTTTGTGTGCTCTACACATGATTATTTAATGGTGTTTACAGATAGAGGGCGCTTATTCTGGTTGAAAGTTTATCGATTACCCGAGCAGGATCGTACGGCAAAAGGGCGCTCGATTCGTAATTTAATAGAGGGTATTCAGCCTGATGAAGAAATCCAATCTGTTATTGCTACTCGTAATTTTGATGAAGGTGATTATTTGCTTTTTGTTACTGAACAAGGAAAAGTGAAGAAGACGGAGCTGTCTGCCTATTCTCGACCAAGAAATACTGGTCTAATAGCTACTAAATTGCTCGATGATGATCGCTTGGTTGGAACTCGCTTAGTAAGCAAGGGAGATCAAGTGATGTTGGTTACTGCGGGTGGTCAAGTTGTTCGTTTTGAGCAAGATGATGTTCGTGGTATGGGGCGTAATGCCGCAGGTGTGCGTGGAGCAAAGCTGAAGAAAGACGATACGGTAGTAGACCTTGTAGTGGGCAATGAAGATGAATACTTATTAATTGCCTGTGAAAATGGTTATGGCAAGCGAACCCGGATTGGGGAGTTTCGCCTTACTAGGCGTGGTTCTCAAGGAGTGGTTGGGATAAAAGCTAATGAGAGAAACGGGGCTGTTGTTAATGCTAGAAATGCTAGCCGCTGTGATGAGGTTTTATTCTCTACACAAAACGGCATGCTCGTTCGAACTAGAATTGAAGAAATCTCTACTCAAGGCCGTGCGACCCAAGGTGTTAGATTAGTTAATCTTAAAGTTGACGATAGATTGATTGGTTTAGCCTCAATACCTAGAGATGATGAAGAGGAAGTTGATGCTTAATAAAATTCAAGAAGATATTAAAGCTGCTATGCGAAATAAAGAAAAAGTTCGCGTGCAGACATTGCGTTCGATAATAAATGATTTAAAGAATGCCGGCATAGAAAAGAAAGGTGCTGAAAAGTTGGTGCAGGAAGTTTCTTCTCCTGCAGAATACTTGTCTGAGCAGGAAATAGTAAAAGTGATACATTCTGCGGCAAAACGTCGTCGAGAATCAATTGAGCAATATCAAAGTGGAGGCAGGATGGATCTTGCTTCGCAAGAAGAGGCAGAGTTGAGTATTTTGTCAGAATTTCTACCTCAGCCTTTAACTCCTGAAGAGCTGAAGGTGCTCGTAGAAGAATGTGTCCTAGAAGCTAAAGCAGAACAAATCTCAGACATGGGCAAAGTTATGAAGATTGCGCAGGCAAAAGCAGATGGTAGGGTTGATGGTAAGGCTTTGTCGGTAGAAGTTAGAGAACAGTTGAGTTGATGAGTATGTTAAGTGATAATAAAGATTTACCAGAAGCTGCAATTTTTTCATATAGAAACAAATGGCTTTGGGTTGGATTGGGCTATGTGGCCTTAATTGTTTTTATGGCACTTATGTCTATAGATAAAGCAATACACGCTTCTCAAGAATTAGGCGTCTACCAAGAAGATCAAACACTTCAGTTTTTAGGAGAAGAAAAAGCTAAAGAGTTAAAAGAGTGGCGCGCGGGACAAATGGGTATTACAGATAGCGAACCCAAAGATAACCAGTAGCGATAATAATTGACATAATCATTAACGGGAATGCTGTCTTTAGAAAAGTGACAAACCGAATTGGATGTCCCCCTCTTTCAGCAAAGCCTGCGACAATTAAGTTTGCACTAGCTCCAATTAGGCTTCCATTGCCACCGAAGCATGCTCCCATTGACAATGCCCACCATATAGTGTCTTTTTGCACTTCAGATAATTCTCGCCCACTTTCAGCTAATTGAACAAAAGCAGCTTCTAAAGTCGGAATCATTGTTGCCACAAACGGAATATTGTCTACGATGGCGCTTGCAATCGCAGAAATCCACAAAACACCGAGACTCAAAATTTTGGTAATCCCTGCAGAATCTGCAATACCCTCAGTTAGGCCAACAACTTTTGCCGCTAGGATGTCTAAAGCCCCAGCGTGCTCTAATCCGCCAATAATTACAAATAAGCCTACGAAGAAGAATATTGTGACCCACTCTACTTCTCCTGAGGTGTGATGAACATTTTCGCTTTTTGCTTCTATGTCTTTCCCTAAATTATCTAGTAAGAGCAAAAGAGCTGCTCCAAACATGGCAACAGTGGCGGGCTCTATGCCCATAGGGTGCCCAATAACGAATCCAGCCAAGACAAGGGCAAGAACAGTAAGTGATTTTTTTAGAAGCGTTATATCTTTTATTGCTTCATTTTCTTGCATATTAAGTATGCGACTTCTAGCCTCATCGGTAGCGCTCATTTTCCTCCCCCAAAGTAAGTATATTGGAAGTAAGGTCGCTATAAAAACCAATGGCACTATAGGGGCGATATGTATTAAGAAATCGTTGAAGGAGACAGACTCAACCATTGAACCAATCAATATGTTTGGTGGATCTCCAATTAATGTCGCGGCACCTCCAATGTTTGAGAATAAAATCTCTGAGAATAAAAATGGATAGGGCGCTATCTCGAGCTCTTTTGTTATTAATAGAGTTACGGGTACGATAAGAAGTACAGTTGTCACATTGTCTAATAAGGCCGAAAGTACCGCAGTTACTATAGATAGCATGACTAGAATTCCCCATGGGCGTGCATCAACTTTTTTTGCGGACCAAATAGCCAAGAATTGAAACACGCCTGATTTTTGGGTCACCGCAACTATAATCATCATTCCGGTTAGCAAGCCAATAGTGTTCCAGTCAATTGAAGCTATTGCAGCATGCTGATTCAAGACGCCAAATAAAATCATTAAGCCTGCACCAAGCAAGGCAACGACTGCCCTGTTGAACCGTTCAACCATAATAATAGCGTATGTAAGAGTGAAAATAATGCCTGCAATCATTAGACTGTTTTCACTAGGCGTATGCGCTACTTGATTACCTGCATGGGCTCCATGCTGTATGAATGCGAGTAGAGTATGAATCATTTTAAAGGCGACATTTGTGAGATTTTTTTTGTTCTCCCTCAATGCCAAGATTAACTGCCATTGAGAACTACTTATTGTGATTATATAGTACTTATTATATGGATTCGATACACGCTGTTCGCGGAGCTGTAATTAACTTTTTATTTATTCTACTATCTAGGGTTTTTGGACTGTTGCGAGATGTATTGATGGTGGCCTTTTTAGGCATGGGTCCTGTAGTTGGTGCCTTCCAAATTGCTTGGGTAATACCAAATCTTTTTCGAAGGTTATTTGGTGAGGGAGCTGTGAGCTCAGCAATTCAACCAGCATTAGCAAGGGCAGCCATAGAAGGTGGGGAAGAAAAAGCTAAGCAATTATTTTTAGGTATACAGACTACTTTGTTTGTTTTTTTGCTTACCTTCTGTGGTATTGCATGGTTAGTAGTGTTTTTCTGGCCTATTGATTCTAGTAGTCAAGACCAGAGTTGGGTTCGACTCTTTACTCTTATTTTGTTGCCTTATCTGATTCCTATTTGTATGTGTGCTTTGGCCGCTGCTCCACAAAATTTGAACCGACGTTTTTTTTGGCCAGCATTTGCTCCCTTAATACTTAATATAATTTGGATTTGTGCTTTATGGTTGTTTACACGGAAAATAGCTGAACCGGCACTTCAGCTTCAGTATTTATGTTTTGCTTTAGTCTTTGGCGGTCTTGTTCAGTGGAAATTGCAGTTCTTTGGGCTGAGAAAGCTGGGCTTGTATTTTGGCTTCTTTTGGAAAACCGAATGGATAAAGCAAAAGCAGGTGTTTCTTGACTTCTTGCCTGCCTTTATAGGTCTTGCTGGGCTGCAACTTAATCTCCTTGTCGACCAGTTTTTAGTCCGAGAACTTGTTGGGCCTGAAGCCAATAACTTTACTTATCTATCTAATCGATTAATACAGTTTCCCTTGGCCTTAATAGGTATTGCAGCAATGACAGGTGCAATGCCATTACTGTCAGAGCTTGCTGCAAAAAAAGATTTTAAGCGTATGAACCTTAGTTTGCGTTCCGCAAATGAAGCTTGCTTGACTTTAATGTTGTGTGCTTTGGCTGGCTTGTATGCGCTTTCGTTGCCTGTGTTGCAGCTTTTGTTCGAACATGGAGCTGTGACTGCAGAAGATAGTGTCCGTCTTACGGAAACTTTGCAGGCATATTTATGGATCTTGCCGATTGCGGGGTGGAATGGGTTGCTTATTCGTGCATGTAATGCAGTAGGAGCGTACCGTTTTGCTATGTTTACCTCTTTATCTATCGTGCCCGTTAATTTATTTTTAGACTGGTTATGGCTCCCTCAATATGGGGTGCCAGCTGCTGGTTGGGCGACTACAGTATCGCTTACTGTGCAAGGAGTACTATTAGGTTTAGGTTTAAAGAAGTATAAATTGAAAATACCTTTAGCCTTTTCTTCTCTGCCTTCTTGTGTTATTCCTAGTATTATTACTTATCTAGTGGCGACCTATGTCTTTGCTGTTTCGAATTTGCTTTTTGCTATTCTTGTAGGCTTTTTAGCCGCAATGAGTATGATTTTTCTACTTCGAAGGGCTGATATGACTTCGTTGTTGCATGCCGTAACAAATCGCTATCGTAATAGTAAAGGCGGCTAAGCGGACAGATTGCAAGGATGGAGTGTCTGTCATAGACCCTCCGTAGTGTATTAAGCAGGCACTTGTTCCAATAGTAAAAGCCGCGTGGCATGTTTTTCTATTAATAATGAATGGCGCTAATATTTTTACACCTAGAATAAATATTAAGAGAAGGCCAACAATGCCAGTAGTTGCTAATATTTGTAGTGGCGTGTTGTGTGACCATATTTGACCTTGCTCGACATACGGTTTTAAAAGCTCGCCGTGTATAGGATGCTGTTTAGCCAAAATAGGATATGCTCCTAGACCATGGCCGAGCCATGGCTTTTCTTTAAAAGAATCAAAGGCAGACTCCCAGTGAGCTTGCCTGATAGGGCTTGATATCTCTTGAGTAAGGCTGCTTCTTTCTATTAAGCTATTAATTTTTTTATCACCATAGTTAAGTAATAAGAAGCCCAAACCTAATATTGATAATATCCATATGGCTTTCAGGTGAATTTTTATTCCTGCTTGATTAAAGGAGATCCATATCAAAGACATGAGGGCTAATAAAAAGTTTGCACGACCTTGGTTTGCCCAAATAGCCAATAAAGCTAGTAAGGTGACGGTGAGGAAAAAACATTTTTCTTTGTAATTTCTTTTCCACAATTCGTTATAGCAAAAAATAATAATGGTATTCATACTAATACAAAATGCCCACATGTGAGAGGTGTTAACAAATTTGCCTCCATCATTGCTTATAGAATTCTGGGGTAGCCATCCAATCCACTGCATGAGAGAAGCTACGGCTCCAAGTCCTCCAATAACAGCTAATAAGTTGATCATTTGACTCACATTGCCCTTTTGTACTGCATAGGGGGCGATTAGTAGGTGAGCTAGTGGCCATAGGCCTTTAATGTCATTCCATGCACTTTCTTTTGAGGGAGATACAGCAAATGCAAATAAAATAGCAACGGAACAAACTATTAAGATTTTGCCATAGGTTGGGAAGAAATTTATTTTTGGCTTTGTTGCTATAAGAACTAAAGTTGCTACTAGGCTGATTGCTGAATGAGCAGCATGTGACCATGCCATTGAGGCAATAGCGCATCCATAAAGCAGTAGAGGCAGTTGTTGCATCATTTCGTAGAGATTTTTTCTGTAAAATCTTTTATAGCTTTGCCACATCGATTAATATCAAACTTTATCGTGCTAGAGGGCAGCTTTGGATTTCTTAACTTTTTAATTAGTAAGTCTTTTAATTCACTAGGGTTAAAAGGATCAAAATAAATAGCGCCTTCACCTAGTACCTCTGGCATGGATGTTGTTGAGCTTGATAAAACTGAGCATCCAGATGCTATTGCTTCTAGAGGGGGGAGTCCGAAGCCTTCAGCAAAAGAAGGGAACACCATAATTGCCGCAGAGCGATAGATGTGTAATAAAAGTTTATCATCAATTCTTCCAGTAAAATATGCTTTTTCGCGCATCAGTTTTTTAGCTTTCTTCCCATCTGCAACACAGACAAGGGGGTGAGCTTCTTTAAGCGCTTCTGGTAGCATCTGGTGTGCTGCCCACAGCGCTTCAAAGTTTTTATGTTTCCGAAAAGCTGAAACAAACAAGACGCAGTTTTTTGGTATATGGTTTTCTTTTAGAAGGTCAAAGTCTGCCTCCCCAGGGCAAAATATTTTATCCGGATAATTGGGCACAACAAATATCTTTTCACGTAGGCTGGGAAAAGCTTTGCTAATCGATTGACGTGAAAATTCACTTACTGTCCAGATGTAGTCTGCATTAATTTTTAATTTTTTTGCGACCTTGTTTAGACTGTAAATTGCAGGCACCCTTCTGATCCAAGAGCTTCTTTGTGGTTGTAGAGAGTTTACGTCATGCATTGTGGCAACCTTTATTGGCCCTTTTACTGGTGCGATATCTGTGTTTGGCGATATTAAGATATCTGCGGTGCAAGGTCCTTCCATCCATAAATCAAAGGGCATATTTATGTGGCTTAAAGCATCGCTCCATAAGTCAAGGACTCGACTAAAAGAAGAAGGCTTGCTCTTTTTGCACCGCGCATCAAAAGCTAATTTCATTAAGCCTGTACAGTGCTTGGTTGATAATAGTTTTGCAAAGATTCAACGTTTGCTTGATTGTTTCGAAGAGCTTGAATCCCTTCTATCGCCGCCATTGCCGCTGACATAGTCGTTAGGCAGGGGACTCCGACTTGATAAGCGTCGGAACGAATCATGCCATCGTCATATCTCGTCACTTTTCCTAGTGGCGTGTTGATTATTAAATCTATCTCTCCTGATTTGACAAGGTCGACAACATTTGGCCTCCCTTCATGAACTTTGTTGATTCGCTCACATGGTATACCATGCCGTTTTAAAACAGTATAAGTGCCATCAGTTGCTGTTAATTTAAAGTTCATTGATGATAAGGAGCGTGCGACGGCAACAACAGCACGTTTGTCGGAATCTTTAACTGAGATAAATACTTTTCCAGATGTTGGCAGTTTCCTACCAGCGGCATCAGACGCTTTAGCAAAAGCCATCCCAAAAGAAGAGTCCACTCCCATGACTTCTCCAGTTGACCGCATTTCTGGCCCAAGATCAGCACGAGCTCCTGCAAATTTTGCAAAAGGAAAAGATGGAGCTTTAACAGCAAGATGATTCTCCGGAATAAACTCTTTCAGATCAAATTGGCTTAACTTTTTCCCTGCCATTATTTGTGTCGCAATATGTGCAAAGGGTATTCCAGTTGCTTTTGCTACATAAGGAACAGTTCTTGATGCTCTAGGATTCACCTCTAGGATATATATCTTTTCGCCGCGCACCGCGTATTGAACGTTCATTAAACCTATAACACCTAGCTCTAAAGCCATTGCTTTGGTTGCGCTTCGAATTTGATCAAGTATTGTATCTGATAAAGATATCGGAGGTATCACACATGTCGAGTCTCCGGAATGAATGCCGGCTTCTTCAATATGTTCCATAATAGCTCCAATAATAACTTCATCACCATCACTCAAACAGTCCACGTCAACTTCGATAGCGTCTTCTAGAAAGCGATCAACTAAAACTGGTTTGTCCTTGGAGGCCATTACGGCTTCCTCCATATATCTTTCTAAATCTTTTTGATCATATACGATTTCCATTGCGCGACCACCAAGAACATATGATGGACGTATCAGAACTGGGAAGCCAATTCGTTCTGCTATTTCACTGGCTTCTTTTGGGCTATATGCTATACCGTTTGCGGGTGCGTTAAGGTTTAATTTGGAGAGCATTTTTGAAAACTGTCCACGATCTTCAGCTCTATCTATAGCTTCTACAGAAGTTCCAAGTATTGGGACTCCGGCGTCCGATAAACCTTTAGCTAGGTTGAGTGGCGTTTGCCCACCAAATTGAACAATCACACCAATCGGTTTTTCTCTTTTGCAAATTGACAGAACATCTTCATGTGTAAGTGGTTCAAAATACAGTCTGTCTGATATATCGAAGTCCGTAGAGACAGTTTCTGGGTTTGAATTTACCATAATTGATTCAAAGCCCATTTCTCTTACAGCTAATGAAGCATGAACACAACAATAATCAAACTCAATGCCTTGTCCGATTCTATTTGGCCCACCTCCGAGGATTAATATTTTTTGCTTTGAACTTATAGGGACTTCGGTGGAGTCTGCATCGTATGTTGAGTATAGATAAGGTGTTTTTGCTGAAAACTCTGCAGCACACGTGTCGACCAATCGATAACCAACTTCTACTTGTAGAGATTCGCGATATTCAATTGTTTCATTGAGCGAAGAAGATGTTGCTTCCGCAATGCGCGCATCGGAAAAGCCGGCTAACTTAAGTTTTCGCATTGCATTTTCGTCAATTCCTCTTAAATTTTTGCCATTAAGGCCATGGTCGATAAGAGCCAAACGCTGTAAAAAGGCTAAAAACCATGGGTCTATGCCACTTAATTGATGTATTTCATCAATACTGTAGCCACTACAAAAAGCATCATATATTGCAAAGAGTCGACCGGGTGCAGGCCGAGATACTTTCTGTCGAATCTCCTCAGCTGTAAAGTCTCTTTTTTTCCCAGAAAAGCCATTGCGGCCTACTTCAAGTCCTCTTAAGGCTTTTTGGAATGACTCCTCAAAGGTTCGTCCAATTGCCATTGTTTCACCTACAGATTTCATTTGAGTACCGAGTGTTGAGTCGGAATTCGGGAATTTCTCAAATGCGAATCTTGGCATCTTAGTTACAACATAGTCTATTGAAGGTTCAAAGCATGCTGGTGTTTCTTTAGTGATGTCGTTTTGTAATTCATCTAATGTAAAGCCGACAGCTAGCTTTGCGGCTAATTTCGCAATTGGGAAGCCTGTCGCTTTAGATGCTAAAGCGGAAGATCGAGACACTCTTGGGTTCATTTCAATTACAACTAAATCCCCATTCTCTGGATTAACAGCAAATTGCACATTCGATCCACCTGTGTCTACGCCAATTTCTCTCATGATTGCGAAAGACGCATCTCGCATTTTTTGAAATTCTCTATCTGTTAGTGTTTGCGCTGGGGCCACTGTAATGGAATCTCCAGTATGTACGCCCATGGGGTCTAGGTTTTCAATGGAGCATATAATTACGCAATTATTTTTGCTGTCGCGCATTACTTCCATTTCATATTCTTTCCATCCAATCAAGCTTTTTTCGATTAGCAATTCACTAATGGGCGAGAGCCTCAAGCCTCTAGTTGCGATTTCTTCAAACTCTTCAGCGTTATAAGCAATTCCGCCTCCTGAGCCACCCATTGTAAAAGCAGGGCGAATTACACATGGCAAACTTATTTTCTCTAAAGCCTCTTTGGCTTCGTTTAATGTGTGTGCAATTTCGCTTGGGGCTGACTTTAGCCCAATTGAATCCATAGCCTTGCGGAACTCATCACGATCTTCTGCTTTGTGAATAACCTCTGCCTTTGCACCAATCATTTCACAGTTATATTTTTTTAGAGTGCCATTTTTTGCCAGTTCTAGGCCAACATTAAGCGCCGTTTGTCCTCCTAATGTTGGAAGAAGAGCGTCAGGCCTTTCCTTTTCTATAATACGTTCGACAAACTCAGCAGTAATTGGCTCAATATATGTAGCCTCTGCTAATTCAGGGTCTGTCATTATCGTTGCAGGATTGCTGTTTACAAGAATAATGCGATACCCCTCTTCTCTTAAGGCTTTAATAGCTTGTGTGCCGGAATAATCAAATTCGCAGGCTTGTCCAATAACAATAGGGCCAGAACCGATGATAAGGATGGAGGATATGTCGTCTCTTCGGGGCATTTTTGACCTGGGGTTGGGCTATTCTAGCGCTGCTCACTGGTTGGCGTAGTCGAAAAGTGTATTTGCGAGTTCAGATATTGAAAATTTCTTAGAAATCATTGGCTCCCCAGGTTTTTTGAGCAGTATGGTCCTTGGCTCTAAACCTTTTAGTTTTTTATCTTTCTTAAAATACTTCTCTAGAGTTTTAGCCCTTTTTTGTGGCAAATCTAATTTTTTAGGTAAGCCCATGGCTTCAGATACGTGATTGGTCTGCAGAATGAGTGATTCTTTACATAGTTTTTGATCGTAGGAGAGCCGTAATGCACAGTTGATTCCGTGAGCCACTGCAACCCCGTGAGTGATCGCCCCTCGAGTAGCCATTTCTATAGCATGTCCGAAAGTATGCCCAAAATTTAATATTTGGCGGTTATTAGATTCTAAGGGGTCATTCTTTACAATATTAGTTTTGTATTTTGAGGATAAAGAGATAGCTTTTGCTAGATAATTATTAGTCGTATGAAAGTTTTTAGGCTTCATTTGCAAGCACAGTCTCCATAGTTGTCCCCCTGCTAGTAAAGATGTTTTTAGTAATTCTCCACAGCCAGATAGCATTTCATTTTTAGGCAAAGTCTTTAGCCATTTTAAATCTACGTGGACATATTCCGGAAAATGGAAAGTGCCTATCATGTTTTTCCCTTCACACGCGTTTACACCTGTTTTCCCTCCGATCGAAGCATCAACCATTGATAGCAACGTAGTTGGTATGGTTGCCCACCTGACACCACGTAGAACAATCGAAGCGACAAAGCCTACCAAGTCAGATGTCGCACCTCCTCCAATAACTAATATTAGGGCATTCCTATCTATGCCTTTTTTCAATAACTCTTCTGACAAACGTATTGCGTTTTTTGCGGTTTTATTTTTTTCTCCTCCAGGGATTCTTAAAGTATATTCTGGATTGTATTTTTTAATCCATGGATTGATTTGTTTTGTAGTTAAAGCTGAGTCATAAATAAGTATTAAGGATGATACTTTAGGCCTTAACTTTTTTATTTTTTCGCTGAGAGTTAAAGCCATTTATTTAGATTCATGCCTTTTTCTTCTTCGCTTTTGGATATCAATCATCGCCTTTTTTTGCTGTTCACTATCACGACGAGCTATCCAGAACAAAAGCCCTCCTAATAGGGTGACGAAGCCCAAGAAAGCATAAATTGCAAGATGCGTCCCTTGTGGCATGGTTGTCATTTGCTCTTTAGTTTCATAGACAATAAATACTGGAGCACGCCTAGGCTTTGACTGCGTGTCTGTATACGCCCACAGCATTAAAAAGAATCCGCGCATAATTGAATTCCCTTGATATTGGTTGAAGGGCATTTTCCCCGCAGACTTTACGTGCAGTAGTGTGTCACCAAGGAAAGAGTTTCTAAGCCATGCCGATGATATTTCTCGTGAACGAATTGGATTTTCTTTTGCTCGCCCTGTATGTGACTCCACAACTTCACCTCCAAGTTCAAAAACTTGACCTCTATAGAGTTCTGGCTCATCAACTAATTTTTTTAACATTTCAAAATCTAACAACAACGCTTTTTGATTATGTTCTTTAGCTAGCTCAGGAGACCTCCTCCATTCTTGAGCAACATTGGCTAGGTGCCACATTTCTTGCATTTCATTAAGGAGAGTAGGGTCGTTGTGGGTGCCTATTGGGTGATCTTGAACTTTTCGTACTATTTTGAAATCTACTTTATTTTTTGGTTTCTCTAGAGGAGTTGAGGAAATTAATTTGTTTCCTATAAGTAGAGGTGCTGTGACCCACTCTCCATTTATTTTTTTTCTGTAATTTTTATAAAAATAGCCGTCTGCTAACACAAATATATCTCCGTCATGAGAGAAGAGCGTGTCAGGAGCAGTCATTCCAGCAAAAAAAA
>MDSW01028754.1_pt1 | contig 12206 bp, 7 predicted proteins | sample 811171 | NCBI WGS metagenome assembly MDSW01 (sample SAMN05326641, study PRJNA326480) | marine metagenome | isolation source: seawater | place: Atlantic Ocean: North West | collected 2012
GGGCGCGGCGGCGGCGGCGGGCGCGGGCGCGGGCGCCTCCTTCGCCGGCGCGGCGGCCTTCTTCGCCGCGGACTTGGCCGCCGACGCGTCCGCCGACTTGGCGAGCGTCTTGCTCAGGTCGCCGACCGCGCCGACGGTCGTGGTCGCGACCGCCTTGAGGTTGATGCCGGTGGCGTCGTCGATCTCGACGAGGCGGTCGTCGAGCGCCTGGCGCGATCCCGCGTTGAAGATGAGGAAGCCGGTGTACCCGACGCCGATGAGCTCGAGAGCGTTCTCGACCGCGCCGGGGAGGATGGCGAGGGTCAGGAGGAACGTGCCCGCGAAGATGGAGGCGACGCCGTAGGTGCCGACCTGCTCGGCGGTGAGGTTGATGGGCTTCGGCGCCGGGCGGACCTTGGGCGCCGCCGAGACGCCCGCGGGCTTCTTCGCCGCCGTCGGCTTGGGCTTCGCGCCGATGTTCACCGTCTTGAACGTCGTCGGCTTCGCCTTCTTCACCGTGCCGACGCCCTTCTTGATCGTGTATTTGGACTTGGGCGCCGCCTTCTTCGCGGGCGCCGCCTTCTTCGCGGGCGCCGCCTTCTTCGCGCCGAAGAGAGGCTTGGGCGCCGCCTTCTTCGCGGGGGGCGCCTTCTTCGCCACGGGCTTCTTGGGCACGGGCTTCTTGGGCGCGGCGGGCTTCTTCTTGCCGAAGAGCGCCACGGGCGTGGTCTGGTGAACGGGGGCGAGGGGTGGGGTCAGTTTCGCCTCGGCGTTCGGAGGGCGTTCGGCCGGCGCGGTCGCCGATCCGGTTCATCTTGTCCATCTTGGATCGTCGGGCGATCCGCAGGCGCGCGCGATATTTTCCGCGCATCGGCGCGGAGGGGCGGGAGGGGGGCACGCGCGAGGCGCCGCGAGGGGCGGGGCGTTCGACGACGGAGCACTCGCGCGTTCGGGGCCGCGCGCTTCCCGGGGGCCGCGGTGCTCTCGCGCGGTTCGCGCGCTCGAGGGCGGGCCCGTCGCGTCGCGTACGCCACTTGGCGCGTGAATGTTACCCCTCGCGCGCGTTCGTCGTCAAAAAGGATGGGATGAATCGCGTCGCGATGCGATCGGGACGCGCGGGTACCTTGGCGGAGGCGCCGAGACGCGCGGCGGGCTTCGCCGAGCGCAGCGGCGCCGCGACGGCGACGCGGAAGGTCAGGGACGTGGCGGCCATGCTGGGGAGACGGGCGTGCGTTGCCGATATGCGCGCGCGCGGCGCGCCGGTCGCGGGGAGAGGCGGATCCAAAAAAACTTCTCGGGAGCGAAACCGGCGTTCGCCGGTCACCTCGCCGTTCGCTTGATCGCCGCGAGAAGTGCTCGACTGGCAGCGCCGATCGCGATCGTGATTGGCCGATTCGATCGCGGAATCGACCACCGCCCGCCGCGTTGGAAACCGCCGTGGAAAAATCGAAGGCGAAACCGCCGTACAAACGCCGGCGGAAAAGCGACGCGGGTTCGGTCCCGAAACGTTCCCCTTTCGAGCCGTTGAAATTCAATTTCGTGACTCGAGTTTTGACCCTTGGAAGGGTCGACGTCGACCGCGGCCGCGAACGGAGTTTGGAAAAGGCGCGGGGAGCGTTCGTTCCGCGCACAACGCGCGTGCACCGACTCTCGTCCCCTCACAGACTCGGCGCAGTACTCGATATGGTTGCGAAGAACAAGAACAAGGGCAAGGGCAAGGCGGCGGTGCGTGCTTCCCCGGCGCCCCGTCGCGCCCCGACGCGCGCGTCGAAAAACGATGCCCGTTTCTCTCTCAATTCTTGAAAAAAATTGCGCGATTCTCGCGAACCGCGTCTCCGCGCCGCGCCCCGCGGACGCTCGCTCCCGATCGCGCGCGCGCCGAGGGTCGCGCGCGATACGCCGAGCTCGACCGGCGACGGGGCCGCCTCGACGCGAACGCGCCCCGCGCGCGCGTCCGCGCCGCGACAGCACGCGGCTGAAATTTGATTTGTTTTGGCTCACAACCCTCCCACATCCCCCGCGCCTCCGCCACCGCAGGCCAAGAAGCAGCAGACCAAGGCCAAGCCCACCCCGCGCAAGGCGTCCTCGGCGTGGACGGAGGAAGAGACCGCGGCGCTCGCCGCCGGCGTGAAAAAGCACGGCGCCGGTGCGTGCCTCGTCCCACACCCACTCCTCCGCGATCGATCCACGCGCGGCGGATCGCCCCGCGCCGTCTCCGCGCGCGTCGCCGGCGGTTGCCAAACGTCTGCTTTTCCGCCGTCCCTTCGGACGGACGACGCGAGGAGAATTCGTTTTGGCTTTTCCGCCCCGTTTCGTTTCGTTTCGGGTGACGCGCGACCCGAGCGCCCGCGCGCGCTCCGAACCGCCCCCGACTGACACCGACTCCCCCCTTCCCCTCCCGATCCCCCGATGCCATCATCAGGCGCCTGGGCGAAGATCCTGGCCGACCCCACGTTCAAGGCTGCGCTCAAGGCGCGCAGCAACAAGGACCTGAGCGACAAGTACCGCGGCTCCTCGAGCGCCAAGTCCCCGGCCAAGGCGCCCGCCGCCGCCGCCGCCGCCGCGAAGAAGGACGTTCCCAAGCCCAAGACCCCGGCCAAGAAGGCCGCGACCCCCGCGAAGAAGGCGACCCCCGCGAAGAAGACCCCGGCCAAGTCCCCAGCCCCCACGCGGGTGAGCGCGAGGCAGGCGGCGACGCCCAAGGCCAAGGCGGTGGCGCCGAGCGGCGGCGTCGCCAAAAAGACGCCGTCCAAAACCGCCGCGTCCCCCGCCCCCGCGAAGAAGGCGAAGAAGGAGGCGAAGAAGGAGGGCGGCGGTTTCTGCGTCATCATGTGAGACGACACCGAGTGACGCGAGTGACCGTGAGTGACGCGAGAGACGATTACTACTATTCCATCCCATCTGCTATTCCATCCGCCGGCGAGGGAGGGCGGGAGAGGAACGGGTATATACGCGGCGCGGCGAACGCGAGGCGATTTTGGAGAGGGGGACCCAAAAGGGGACGGACGGACGACGGGGACGAAACAGTATGGAGGCTCCGTGGGCGAGACGATTTCCGTAGACGCGAGACGTTACCTACGCTCTGTTGTGTGCATATATACACACGCACTATATAGCGAGAAGAATAAAAGGAACACCACCCCTCGACGGAACACCCCTCGACGTCACAGCTCGTCGCGGGGGCCCGGGCTCCGGGTAGTGCGGGTCCGCATCGCGTCGTCGTCGCCGACAAAAAAGCGCGCCCCGCGTCCGTCTCTCCGCGCCGCCGCGCGTCTCGCCGCGGCGACGAGCGCGTGCTCGACGGCCCACGCGGCGCCCCCCGCGCCGCTTCCCTCGCCGCGGAACGTCCCCGAATCCGAGTCCCACGCCTCGGGCGCGCGGAACGCCATCCCGGGCGCCCACGTCGCCTCCGCCACCCGCCGCGCCGTCGCCCACGCGGCGCGCTCGAAAAATAAAGAGCGCGCGCGTTTCGGCGCGGCGTCCGCGTCCGCGGAGGCGGATGCGTCCTCCCCCTCCTCCTCCTCCTCCTCCTCCTCCTCCTCCCCCGGAAAAGACGGAAACGACCCCCGCGTTTCAGCGAGCTGGAGGAGGTGCGCGGCGAAGACGTAGCACGGCCCCGCCCACAAATCGTTGGCGTCCTCGTTCCCGTCGAGCGCTTCGCTCGAGGCGTCGGCGGCGGCGCCGAGGACGCACCCGCGCGCTCGCCCGCCGACGTGGCGCTCGAACGCGCGCGCCGCGGCGGCGCGCGTTCGCGCGCGCGATAACACCCCGGGAAGGCCCGCCGCGCGAAGCGCCCACTCCCCGACGCCGCCCGCGACGACGCTCGCGTTCCCGGCCGCGCTCCCGCTCGAGTCGAAGCGGTAATACCCCCCCACTCTCGCGGTTCGTCGGGAGGACGGGTTCTTTTCCGCGTCCGGGACCCAGAGCTCGTCCTCGTACGTCCTCCGCGCCTTCCGCAGCGCCTCGTCGGCGCTCGCCGCCGCGTCGGGTTCCTCGAGCGCCGCCGCGAGCCCCCCGGCGGCGCGCACCGCGGCGAGCCAGAGCCCGCCCGCGTACGCGGAGACGCGGCCCGTCGCCGGCCACCCCGCGAACGCGTGGTCGGCGCCGCCGCCCGCCGCCATCTCCGCGCGCGAGCGGTGGTTCGGGACGAAATCGCCGTCCGAGTCGTGCGCCAGCGCGAGGTGCGACAGAGCGCGCCACGCGGGCGCGAACAGCGCCGCGAGCGCGTCGCGGGCGAGGCCGGGACCTCCTTCGACGACGAGGCCGCCTTCCTCGAGGCCTTCTTCTTTTCCCTCGCGAACACCCTCCTCGGCGGGAGAGAGGGGCGTCGTCGTCGTCGTCGCGAATTCGGCTTCCCAGCTCGTCCGACGGAAGCCCTCGCGGAACGCCCCGCCCCGCGCGGCGTGCGCCCTCGCGAGGGTCAGGACGAGCATCGGCGCGAGGTCTTTCCACCCGTTGACGTCGACGTCGCGGCGCGCGTTCGGGCTCGACGTCAGCGGCGCCTCGCGCGCGTCCCCCAGGTCGTGCGCCGCGCAGTCGCGAACCTTCCGCGCGCGAGACGGCGGTTTTCGCCTTCGTCCCCGTCCTCGGTTTCTTCGCGACGTTTGGTTTTGGAATTCTTTTCCCCCGTCGGTTTTCTCGTCGTCGTCGTCGCCGTCGTTCGCGTCGGCGCCGACGAGGTCCTCCGCCCCTACGAGAAGCGCGCGCTCGCGGTCGTCCTCGCTCGGGACGGCGCGCGCGGCGTCGGCGACCGCGGCGAGGTCGAGCGCGGGCCAGAGCGTCGCCAGCGGCCAGGACGCGTAGAAATCGAACGCTAACGAGCCCACCGTCGGCGCGGTCCAACTCCGGAGCAAACCGAAGCGTCCGAGCGACCCGCCGTACGCGCCCCCGTTACCCGCCACCGACGCGTCGTCGAGGTCCAAGTCGAGCGAAGCCTTCTCGTGCGTAGACACCTCCGCCTCCGCCTCCGCCGCCTCCGCCGCCTCCGCCTCGTCCTCTTCCTCGAACGGGTCGACGCGCGGCGTTCCCCACAGCGCCCCCCCGTCGACGAGGCGAAAGAGCTCGTTGAACAGCGCGGCGACGAACCACGCGGGGCGCGCGACGTCGCCCCCGGCCGCTACGGCGTTCGGACTCGCGTTCGACGTCCGCGCGCGAACCGCCCGAACCGTTCGGTCGGGGTTCGGCGTCGTCCCGGGGTCGTCCTCGCTTTCGTCCTCTCCCCCCCCCTCGCCGCGCGCGGATCGACGCGCGGACTCGACGTACGGCGTCTGCCACCGCGAGATCGCCGCCTCCCACTCCCCCGCGCGCGCGATCGCCTCCGCCGCGAGGTCGGGCGCGGACGCGCCGGGCGGCGGGGCCCTCCGTCGCCCTTCGTTCGGACCGTTCGTCCCTCGCTTCGCCGAGATTTCCCGCGGGATTCCCCCGTCGCGCCTCCGTCTGAGCTCCGTCGCGTAGCGTTTCTCGAGCGTCGCGTCGCGGCCCCCCGGGAACGTCGCCGCGGGGAGGTCCCACGCGAGCGCGAACGTCACCGAGCGCCGCTCGCCGGGGCGGAGCGCGAACGACGCGCACACCGCCGCCGCCGCCGTCGCGGGAACCGAGGAGGAGGACGAGGACGAGGACGAGGACGAGGAGGCCTTCTCCCCCGAGAAGTCGAAAAAATCCTCCTCGAGCCTCCCGCGGGACTCGAACGCGTCCCAGACGTCGCCGAGGTCCTCCTCGCTCGCCGCGTCGAACGCCGTTCGAGCGGTGACGTCGACGCCGGGCGAAACCTCCGCCGCGATCGCGAACCCGCCGCGCCAGGGAGCGACCCGCGGGGGCCGACCGGGGGTAAACCGGCCGTCGTGCGTCATGCTTACGCCCGCGACGCGAACCGTCGCGTTTTTCGAACCCTCCGTCGGCTGAGAAAACGCGCGCCTCGCGAACGACGCGTGCGCGAGCGGACCGCCCGCGGCGACCCCGCGACGGCGTTCGTCTTCGTCTTCTTCGCCGGCGCGGTGGTTGACGCGCCATCGATCCCTCGGGGGGCTCGTGTCCAGGGGCGCGACGTCGACGCTCGCGAGCGGATTCTGAAACGAGAGGAGGACGGAGACTTGGCGCGCGTCGTCCCCGTCTTCGTCGTCGGACGGGGAGCCCGTGTGCTCGGCGACGAAGCGGAAGACGCCCACGGGGAGGCTCGCGTCGCGGTACCGCCCCGGGAGCGTCGGGGAGAACTGCACCTGCTCCAGGCGCACGCGGCCTTCGGCGGAGTCGGCCGGACGCGACTTCGACGCGTCGTCGCGCGCGCCCTCCCCGTTTTTTTTTTTTTTTTCGCCTTCGCCCGAGAGGAATCGAGCGTCGTACGCGTACCACGCGCGGGGGAACAGCGCTCTGTACACGCCCCCCGAGCCGTCCGGCGGGAGGGTTCGGCGCGGACGAGCGCCTCGACGAGCGCGGGGGTCTCCCGGGTCGGGGTCGCCGGCCTCCGGGTCGCGGACGCCGTCCGCGTACGCGTGCGCGGGGAGGGAGGAGAGGACCGTGGCGACGCCGTCGACGCGCGCGGCGAAGAAGGTGTGCGGCGCCGGGTGGTGGACGCGGCGCCCGAGGCGCAGGTGCCACCTCGCGAAGTCGCCGCGGTACGTCCGCCCGATGCTCCCGGCGCCGATACCCCCGATCGGCGCGCCCGCGTGCGCGCCGTCGTCCCCGCCGGAGAAAGGGTCCGGCGCGCGAGGGCGCGGCGGGGGCGGCGTGCCGGGAGGGGTGCCCATGACGTGCGTCCACGCGACGTCCGTCGGACAGTCGAGGTCCTCCTCGAACGTCGTCGCGGGACGCTCCGCGAGGACGGACGCGGAGAGGGCGAGGAGCGCCAGGGCGAGCGCGCCGCGGCGCGGCATCGCCCCCGGCGACCGCCGACGGGCGAGACCCGCGCGCCGCGGCGACGACTGAGAGGGGGGGCGAAGCTCGTCGCGCTTTATTCGACACAGCACTCCGGCGTAACAACGAGCGCGAGACGCGCCGGCCGGTCAACGCGCGCGTGGATCTCTCGGACGGCACGACGAGGCGCACTGCGCGTCGCGCGCGTCCCACCCGCCACGCTCGCGATGGGGACCCCGACGAAGACGAAGTCGGCGTGCGTCAACCAGGTCCGTCCCGCGCCGGTCGCGACCCGGGTTTCGCGACGCCCGGGTCGGCGCGTGCGCGACGCGCGCGCCCTCGCGCTCGGCTCGGTTTGAACGCGACGCGCGGCCCCCCCCCCCGGAGGCCGAGGGGTGTCTGATCGCTCCCGCCCTCTCTCCACGTCCTCCTCCTCTCACCTCCCCTTCCCCCCCCTCTTCCCCCGCGTGCCCACCCCCCAAAAAGGTCGAGCTCATCGCGCAGCGTCGCGAGGCGCGTCGCTCGAGGGCGCTCCGCGAGAAGGCGGCGCTGAACGAGGAGCGCAAGACGCACGGCGTCGATCTCGACGGCGTGCGTTTCGCGCGGATGGTGGCGGCGGCGCGCGAGCGCCTCGCGCGCCGCCGCCCCTCGAACCTCCCCCCCCCGGACCCCCTCCGCGCCGAGCCCAAGGTCGCGGTGATGGTCCGCAAGCGCCCCCTGATCGCGAGGGAGCGCGCGCTGAAGGCGGTGGACGTCGTCAGCTGTTTGGACAACCACGTGGTGCTCCACGAGCCGAAGACGCGCGTCGACCTGACGCGCCGCGTCCGCTCCTCCGCCTTCACCTTCGACGCCGCTTTCGACGAGCGCGTCGACGACCGCGACGTCTACCGCGAGGCCGTCTCCCCGCTCGTGAAGCTCTGCCTCGAGGCCTCGGGCGCGGACGCCACGTGCTTCGCCTACGGGCAGACGGGAAGCGGCAAGACGCACACGATGAACGGATGTTACCGCGGCGTCGCCGACGAGGTGTGCGCGGGCGCCGAGCGCGGGGGCTTGGCGGCGTGGTGCAGTTTCTTCGAGGTGTACGGCGGGAAGTGCCACGATCTCCTCAGGGACCGCGCCCCGTGCCAGGCGCTCGAGGACGCCCGGGGCCGCGTCCGCGTCGTGAACCTGCGCGAGGAGCGCGTGAAGTGCGCCGCCGACCTCGTCGCGCTCGTGCGAAGAGGCGAGTCGGTGCGCGCGACGGGGCGCACCGACGCCAACGCGACGAGCTCGCGATCGCACTCGGTGCTCCAGGTGCGGCTCCGAAGAAAACCCGGCCGAGGCGAACAGGGCGCCGACGGACCGACGCTCGCCAGGCTCTCCCTGATCGACCTCGCGGGCTCGGAGCGCGGCGCGGACCGAGGCGACCGAGGCGCGGACGCCAACACGAGGAGGGAGGGCGCGGAGATCAACAAGAGCCTGTTGGCGCTGAAAGAGTGCATCCGAGCGCTCGGAGGACGCGCGGGAATCAATAACGCCGCGAAATCGACGGGCGACGTCGCGAATAATTCCGAACGCGCGAGCGCGGACCGGGGGCCGAACGAGAACGTGCCTCCTTCGGCGATCATTCACCCCGACGCGTCGTCGGGCGCGTCGGGGGCGAACGGTGGGTCACCGCACGTGCCCTTTCGCGGGTCGAAGCTCACGACGATTCTCAGGGACGCGTTCGTGGGGAAACACTCGAGGACGGTGCTCCTCGCGCACGTCTCCCCGGGCCACGGCAGCGCGGAGCACACGCTCAACACGCTCAGGTACGCCATACGGCTCAAGGACGGCGTCGAGGGCGCGCCCGTGGCGCCCGAGGTGGACGAGCTGGAGGACGAGGAGGGGGGGAGTATCGAGGAGGAGGAGGAGGAGGAGGAGGAGGATTCGTACGAGGAGGAGGAGGAGGAGTCATCTTTCGCACACGCCGGGAACCGAACGAGCCGACGGTATCGGACGACGAAGAGCGCGTACGCCGACGACGGGTTCCTCGTCGAGCCGAAATCGGGACTCGTCGACGACCGATTCGAGACGGGACCGATTCGCGACGCGGTCTCGGAGCCTCCTCGGACGACGCCGGCGAAGAAGCCGCCGGCACCCCCCAAGCGGACGCCGGCGAAGACGCGCCCGAAGACGCCGGCGAAAGCGCCGCCGGGGGTCGCGTCCTCCGCGCGCGCCGCCCCCGACGGCGGCGAGCGCGAGCGCCGCGTCGACGACGAGCTCGGCGGCGGGAATTCTATGTCGCGCGAGGAAATCGCCGCGGCGCGCGCCGCGGACGCGCACGCGCGCGCCGCCCTCCGCGCGGAGGCGGCGGGCGCCGAGATGGTCGCCGCACACTTCGCGCTCGCGGACCTCGAGGACGAGTCCCGAGCGCTTCGCGAGCGGTACGCGTTCCTCCTCGACCGAGCGTCCGGCGCGTCCGGCGCGTCCGGCGCGTCCGGCGCGTCCGGCGCGTCGTCGTCGTCGCCGCCCCCCGCGAGCGGCGCTTACGTCGTCCCTCCGCCGGACGATCGCCTCGCGCGCCTCGCGGCGTACGACGAGTTCAGGGAGGCGCTCGAGGGGATCGCGGCGCGGCGCGAGGCGTTGGACCGCGCGGCGAGGGACGCGGTGAGCGTCGCGAAGGCGACGAGGGACGAGGAGGAGCGGGCGGCGAGGGACGCCGAGGCGGCGGCGTGGGGGAACCACCCGGACCCGTGGGACCCGAGGCGCGGAGTGAGTGAGTGAGTGAGTGAGTGAGTGAGTGAGTGGTGAGGGAGGGAGGGAGGGAGGACGCGCGCGTCTGGGGTGTCGTGTCATCGCGCCGCCCCGCGACGATGGTGGTACCGTCTCTACGAGTATGATAACAACGCGGGGCGCGTCGCCTCCGTCGGCGGTTTAAAAAGCGTCGTCACGCTTGTTCCTCTCTTCTCGTGAGGAAGTCCGGGTCCCTCCTGAACTTGTCCTGGAACTTGATGAACCACCTGTCTAGGACGTTCATGGGCACGACCATGTGCTCCGCGCTGATCGCCGTGGCGGCCTGGAAGGACTCCATGTACCTGAACAGGTCCGTCGCGACGCGCTTGGCGAAGGTCTCCTTACTTCCGAGCGCCATCCGCTCCTTCTCGGCGACGTCGGCGGCGTTCTCCACGCTCACGCCCACCGTCGCGTTGGGGTACAGGCTTCCGTCCGGGCTCCGGGGCCACTGCAGCGGGAACACCTCGCTGGGGTTGGCGTTGCTGACGCACCCTCGGTACTCCCAGGGGGAATCCCCCGCCTGGACGTAGAGCGCGAGCGCGGACGACGCGTCCAGGAGGTTCGCGTCGGGGATGAACAGGCACACGTCGCGGACGTCGTGGACGCTCTGGCGGTCGCCGACGCACGCGCGCATGTCCAGCGTCCAGTGCGTCGCGTCCGCGCGATGGAACGACGTGGACGGGATCACGAAGCTCTTCTTGACGAACACCGCGCCGAAGAGCATCGGGTCGGGCGCGACGGGGGGGGGCGCGTGCGGCGCCAGCGCCATCGCCGCGCGAGGATGCGGGGCGAGGGGGGCGGGCCGGAGGATGGAAGAAAACTCGGCACGCCGGCGAATCCACCGACGCGCGCCGCGGGAGGGGAGTGGCGCGCGCCCGAGCGCGCGCGCGACGCGGCAAGCGCGGAGGAAGAGAGGGCGGGGGGAAGGTGGGGAGAGGGGGGAGGAGGAAGGCGCCGCCGCCCGCGCGAGCGTCGCGGAGCGCCCGTGCGTGCGGTGCGCGCGAGCGAGTGGCGCGGACGTTTCCAAGGCCTTCTAATAAGACGGAACCCGGAGGCGTCGAGAGTGTTCGGCGCGGCGACCCTCTCTCAGATGACATGAGCTCGTCACTCAACAGCTGGGCGTTCTCGAACCCGCGGGGTGGGCCCGGCTCTCGGCTCTCTCGCGCTCGGTCGCTCTCTCCGCGTCATCGGACCTACGCCGATCGCGCGATTCGATCGTCCCCCTCGGCTCACTCGCTCTTCTTCTCCTCCTTCGCCCCTCCCTCCTTCCTCCCCGCCTTCTCGCCCGCCCCCCTCGCCCGCCGAAGGAACCCGTAGAACCCGAAGAAGAACTCGGGGGCGTCGGCGAGGAGCCGCCCGGGCACCAGCGGCAGCGCCGCGGCGGTGACGAGGATGCCGCCGATGACGTAGTTCGTGAGGAACCTCCAGTAGCTGTTCGCCTCGAGCGTGAGCTCGGAGGCGAAGTAGGCGTGCGCGGCGACGACGCCCGCGAGCACCTGCCACCACCGCAGTTTCAGCGCGCTCTGCCGCACGTACACGTTGAGCATCTCGCCCAGGATGAACCACGTGAGGAAGAGGTACGCGCACCCGTTCCAACCGGCGTACCGCGCGAGGGCGGCCAACGGGAGCCACGCGGCGTAGTTCAGGGCCTCGCCCAGGAACGATTCCGTCGCCACGCGCCTCTCGAGGTACGCGGGGAAGTGTGAGACGACCGCGGAGACGTCGCGGAGGGAGTCCGAGCGCTTCATCGCGGGCTCACGAGGCGCGCCCGCCCACTCCGGGGGCTGCGACGAGAAGACGAGGCGCCGCGAGGCGACGGACGCGCTGGGGGCGGCGGACGACGGGGCGCGCGCGGACCCGGGGACGGGAGACGCGCGAGGCCGACGACGACGAAACGACGGCGCTGAAGCCGAGGCCTCCGAGCGCGGGTGCGCGAGTGGGCGAGGGAGCCGGGCCAGTGGGTGAGACGATCGATCCATGAGGGACGAGCGCGCGCCGCGTGTCGAAAAAAACCGACACGCGCTTCGCGCGCCGGGCGGGTCGCGACGAGTTCGCAGAGAGCGACGTTTTCCGCGCGCGTCGCTGCGCGGGCTCGCCCTTTCGGAAGCGCGCACGCAGCCGCAACCACCTCACACGCTCGCAACATGGGGTGCGTATGCCCACCTCCTCGACCCCCGCGCGTCCTTCGAGCGCGCGACGCGTTGCGCGACCGCCGCGTCGGTCCCGCGCGCGCGCAAGCGCTCGCCGATGTGTTTTTAGGGTTTGCCTTCGCGAGGCTCGCGAGGCGCGCGCGCGGGGCGATGCGTCGCCCCGGGTCCGCGCGACCTCGCGGCGGGGCCCGCGGGACGCCCGCGCGTCGCGAACCGCGCCGTCTCGGCGCGCCCCGCGGTCGCGTCCTCGCGTCCTCGCGTCCTCGCGAGAGGACGAGCGCGACCCCGGCGCGCGATGATCGTTTCCTCTCGCGGCGTCACTAGGGTTCATCGAATCCGACGTCGGTCTTCGCGCGGCGATCGCGCCGCGGGATCGAACGCGAGCCGCCGTTCCGCCCGTGTCGCGTCCGCGACCGCTGACCTCGGACCCCCACCCCCCCCCCCCCCCCCCCCCCCCCCCCCCCCCCCCCCCCC
>MDSW01170482.1_pt1 | contig 12206 bp, 10 predicted proteins | sample 811171 | NCBI WGS metagenome assembly MDSW01 (sample SAMN05326641, study PRJNA326480) | marine metagenome | isolation source: seawater | place: Atlantic Ocean: North West | collected 2012
AAAGACTTTCTCTCCCGGCGTCTCTCTCCGCCCAGGGTCCCTCGGTTTCAATCCCCGCCCTCGACGCCTTTCAACTCCGCTTCTGACGCCTTTGAACTCCACCCCGACGTTCGTCGCTTCGTATGGAACGACCCAGACAAGGACGTGCGGCACGGCAGCGCGAAGGAGACCGTGTCGCTTCTCACGGCGACGATCAAACCGGACCTGGACGACTCGAACATGCGGTTCTGTTTCCGCGTCGTGTCCATCAACAAGACGTACGCGTTGCAGGCGGAGAGCGAGGCGGACCGAGCGCGGTGGATGGAGGCGATCACCACCGCCATCGCGGGGCTGCTCAATTCCACGCGAGCGATCCAGGACTCGGTCGCGCAGATCGGGTTAGGGTCGCCGTCGAGGACGAGGAGCCCCGGGCCCAACTCGCCGTCGAAAGGCCCGCGGATGAAGACGTCGGGCGGCGGCGGCGGCGGCGGCGGCGCGCACGGTCGGTCCGCGTCGTTCGGAGGCTTCGGCGCCGGCCGCCACCGCCGCGCGCTCTCCGGCGCGTTCTATACACTGGTCCCCATACGACCGCGTTGGCGTGGTGAACGCCGTTCCTTAAGGACTTTTCCCGGCGTGTCTCTCCGCCCACCCCTCGCTTTCAATCCCCGCCTTCGACGCCTTTCAACTCCACCTGACGCCTTTCCACTCCACCCCGACTTCGCTTTGTATGGAATGGCCCTCAGGCGGCAGCGCGCTCTCCTCCGACTTTAGCGGCGACGAGCTCGCGATCACGGAGGTCGAGGAGGGCCCCAACGGCGCTCTCGGGCGGTACCCCCCATCATCCGCGGCGCCGATCGACACGCGCGCGACGCTGAGAGAGCTCCGAGCCGCGCCCGGGAACGACCACTGCGCGGACTGCGGCGCGAGGGATCCGGATTGGGCGTCGCTCAACCTGGGCGTGTTGCTGTGCATCACGTGCTCCGGCGCGCACAGGCAGCTCGGCGTGCACGTGTCCAAGGTGCGGTCGTGCACGCTGGACGTGCGCGTGTGGGAGCCGAGCGTGATGGCGCTGTTCACGCGGCGAGGGAACGACGTCGCGAACGAGACGTGGGAGTGCGGCGGCGGCGGCGGCGGCGGCGGCGAGGGCGAGGGCGAGGGCGAGGGCGAGGGCGAGGCGTCGTCGACGGGGACTACTGGGACGAAGATGAAAAAACCGACGCCGAGCGATCCGTTCGAGACGAAAGCCGCGTACGTCCGAGCCAAGTACGTCGACCGCGCGTTCATGGCGCCGCCGAAAGACGGCGCCGGGTCGTCCAGCGGCCGATGGAAGGACGAGCTCGCGGTGGCGGTCGTGACGGACGACGTCGGCGCGGGATTCGTCGCGTTGACGCGCGGCGCGTCCGCCGGCGCCGGCGCGCTGAGAGTCGCGAGCGAGCGCGGGCACGAGGCCATGGTCGAGCTTCTGCTTCAGCACGGCGCGGACATCAACTCGGCGAGGGACGACGACGGCGTGACGTGTTTGCACGCGTGCGTCGGTCGCGGGGATAGGGACGACGTCGCGAAGTTGTTGATACGGAGAGGCGCGGCGGTGTCGACGAGGGATAAGAGGGGGCGGACGCCGTTGGACGCGGCGATGGAGAGAGGGCACATCCGGGACGAGGAGCTGTTCATGATGCTCTCGGACGCGGGCGGCGTGGATAATAAAGGGCGGTGACGATACTGTAGTATCATCGCGGGGGTCGGGTGGGGATTCAGTATCGATAGCGACGAACGATGTTCGATGAATTTGTTTCTTCGTATTGACAACCGTGTCGCCCCCCCCCACCTCTCTACGCCCCCACCTAACTACGCGCACGTCGACGATCAGGTGTCGTCAATGTAGTAGTAGTTCCCGAGCTCCTTCTGCTCCTGATCCTTCGTCGACGCGAACTTGTTGATGCGCGGGCGGTAGTTCGTCGGGTCTCTGCGGAACGTGATCTCCAGGTGTTTCAAAAACGCGTTCATCCCTTGCAAGAGCCCGCACGGCGTCGCAGCTTCGCATTCCAACGCCGGCGTCCCAGTGTACACCACGACCCTGTCCGCGAGGTACGTCGCCATGATAAAGTCGTGCTCGACGATGAACGCGGTCTTCTTACTGTGGATGATGAACCGCTTGATCACCTTCGACGCCCAGATGCGTTGCTCCGAGTCCAAGTACGCGGACGGCTCGTCGATGAGGTAGAGATCTGCGGGCTGCCCCATGCACAGCGTCAGCGCGACGCGCTGCAGCTCGCCGCCGGACAGCGTCACGACCTGGTTGTCCATGAGCTGTTCGATGTTCAGAGGTTTGATGACGTCCGAGATGAACTGCGGGTGCAAGTACGAGTCCCTGATCTTCTTGTGAAGCAAGTCGCGCACGGTGGACTCAAACTTGGGCGAAATCTTCTGCGGCTTGTACGACACGTTGAACTCCGGGAGGTCGTCCATCTCCTCGTCGGGCTTGACGAGTCCCGCGATGAGGCGAATGAACGTCGTCTTCCCCGTGCCGTTCTCGCCGAGCAGCACGATGATCTCCGTGTCCGTGAACTCGCCCTCGTGCACCGTGAGCGAGAAGTTCCCTTGCGTCTTCTTCATCGCGGGGTACTTGAACCGCAAAAATTTCGTGTCCTGTCCGCCCTCGCGCTCGTCCGCCGTCTCCGCCACCTTGAACGTCAACGCCTCCTCTCGAAACCGTAAGTTTTCCGTGGGGACGAACCCCGCGAGGAAGATGTTGATCCCCTCTCTGACGCCGAACGGCATCGTCACGACGCCGTACGCGCCGGGTTTGCCGTACAGACAGCAGATGAAGTCGCTGAGATAATCCAACACGGAGAGATCGTGCTCGACGACGATGATGTACTTTTCGATCGCGATCAGCGACCGAATCACCCGGGACGCCTTCAGACGCTGCTTCACGTCCAGGTACGACGACGGCTCGTCGAACATGTAACAGTCCGCGTCTTGCACGGCGACGATCGCGATCGCGAAGCGCTGCAGCTCCCCGCCCGACAACGCCTTGACCTCGCGGTCCAAGACGTTTTCGAGGTCGAGCTCGCGGACGAGGTAGTCGATCGTCCCTCGCTCGTCTCGCTTCTCGAGGCACTCCATGACCTGCCCTTTCACCGCTTTCGGGATGTGGTCCACGTACTGCGGTTTGATGAGCGCCTTGATGTCGTCTTCTAAGATGCGCGTGAGGTAGTTTTGGATCTCGGAACCGCGAAAGTAGTTCAAGATCTCTTGCCAATCCGGCGGCGCGGTGAACTTCCCTAGGTTCGGCTTGAGCTTCCCGCTCAAAATCTTCAGCGCGGTGGACTTCCCGATCCCGTTCGTGCCGACTAACCCCAACACCTGACCGGGCCTCGGCATCGGCAGCCGATGAAGCTTGAAGCTGTTCGGGCCGTATCGATGCGTCGTCTCCTTCTCGAGGTTTTTCGGCAGGTTTATGATCTGCACCGCGTCGAACGGGCACTTCTTGACGCAGATGCCGCATCCGATGCACAGCTCCTCGGAGATGTACGCGATCTTAGAGCTCGAGCCGCTGACTTCGATGCACATCTTGCCTGCGTTAATTTAGGGTTTTCGCGGGAGGAGGAGGAGGAAGCGGAGGATGAGGATGGGGGGGGTGCGAGCGTCGAGGAGAAGAACGGAGGGCGGACTGATGGACGGAGGAATCGATTGCTGTGGGAAGAATCAGAATCAGGGTTGGGTCGAGTCGGGGGCGAAGGCGACGCGCGCCGCCCCCTCCCCCCCGCCGCCGCGCGGAGGACGTCGACGTCGTCGTCCGCGCGAACGATGTCGTTCGCGACGGACGAGGGACGAGGGACGAGAGGGACGGGATGGACGAAACGCGACGGCCAGCGAGCGGGACGCGCATATGGGGCGGGCGCGCACCGATCTTCACCACCGGGCACGCCTTTTTGCACTCCTGCCGGCACTTCTTCGGACGGCATCGATCCGCGGAGACGATCGCGATGCGATCGAGCCTGTCCGCGGGGCTCTCGTCGCCCTTCTTCTTGCTCGGGGGCATCTTCGCGCGGGGTGAACGCGGCCGCCGCACGCGAGTCCGTTCCCCTGCGCGTCGTCGCGAGTGCGCGCGCGTGCGCCGCAAAAACCCTCTTTTTTCCTCGTCGGGTGCTGAGATCCTTCATCTCGCGCTCGTCTGCTCGCGCCGCGGCGGCCGGTCGATGACGGTTCGAGGCGAAGCGACGACGTGACGTCGCCACTCCATTGCGCGCGCGTCCCAACCCACCGCGCCGCTCCCTCGCGTCGTCGCGCGTCTCAGCGCGCCGCCGCCGCCGCCGCCGCCGAGTCGTCGCCGTCGCGCGACGCCGCGTCGCCTCGCCAGCCATGGGCGCGGGCGCGAGCAAGACCGCAGCGGCGCCGGAGACGAAACCGAAGAAGATCTGCTGCGCGTGCCCGATCACGAAGAACGCGCGCGACGCGTGCATCCCGGAGCACGACGAGGAGAAGTGCCGGTACCTGATCGAAGCGCACTTGAAGTGCTTGCGGGACGAGGGGTTCAACGTGTGAGACGTGGGAGACGCGACGGACGGACGACGACGGCCGCGCGAAGGAGACGACGAGCGACGCGACGACGAGAGATGAGATCCGTTCGCGCAGCCGACGACGTCGGGTAGTCTACACGCAGTAGGTACGAAGGTAGTGACTAAGATGACGAGGCGTGACGACAACGCATCCATCGCATCACAACTCGTCGTGCCCCCCCTCCTCCGCCGCGCGCATCTCGCGCTCCAACGCGTCCAGCTCCTCCCTCGCCGCCCGCTCCTCGTCCTCCGCGCACGCCGCTGGCGTGACGAGCGTCGCGACGTACTCGCACCTCGACGTCTCGATCACCTCCGCGAGTTTGTTCTCCGCGCCGCACCGCGCCGTCGCCGTCAGCGACCGCGCGGGGCCGTTCCAGCACCCCTCGCCGCCGGTGAATTTGAACGTCCTCGGGGAAGCGCGGTCGATATCCTGCATCGTCCCGAGCGACGTCGAGTCCTGCGACGCCTTGCCGAACGGGCACGCCTCGTAGACGTACTTGTCCACTTTAGCCTCGTAGCACTCGCCCACCATAAACGCGTACTCGTCGTCTTCGCCCATGAAGCGCGTCAGACGCGCTTCGTTCTCGCGCAGCGCGTCCTCGGTCTCGCGCAACGCGGTCGCGTCGGCGGACCACGCGTCGCGGAGGCGGTTCGCCTCCGCGCGCGCTTCGGTCGCGGCGGACGGGCTCGCGTCCGCGTCTGAGGGCCGTTCTATACAAGCTAACGTCGGGGTGGAGTTGAAAGGCGTCAGTTGGAGTTGAAAGGCGCCGAGGGCGGGTATTGACAGTGAGGGGTGGGCGGAGAGATGCGACGCGCAATGTCCTTAAGGATCGGCGTCCACCTCGCCAACGCGATCGTATGGGGACCAGTGTATAGAACGCACCTGAGGAGGAGGAGGAGGCGTTTCCTCCCCGCGTCTTCTTCGCGGATCGCCTCCGCCGCGCGCCCCAACCTTTGAACAGCTTGCTCGCCTTGCCGAGGAGGCCGCCGCTCTCGGGCTCGGGCTCGGGCTCGGGCTCGTCCACGTCGTCGTACGCGTCCGCGTCCACGTCTTCGGGGAGGTACGGCGTCGGATCTTCCAGATCCCGCGCCGCGTCGTCTTCGACGACGTCGTCGTCTTTTTTCTCGGGCGCGTCGTCTTTGACCCACTGACGCATCATCCGCTCGCCGCGTTCCTCGTCCGTCTCCTCATGCTCCGGCGCGGGCGCGGGCGCGGGCGCGACGGCGCCGTCGCCGATGTCGTCGATCATCGCCTCGAGCTCGTCGAGGTCCCTCGAGAGCTTCGCGAGATCCTCCGATCGCTCCGATTGCTCCGATCGCTCCGCGGCGGCGGCGCCAGCTGTGTCGTCCTCCGCGCCCTCCTTCGCGGCGGACGCCTCCGCCTCCTCCGCCCTCTTCTTCTCCTCCTCCTCATCCGCCGCCGCCGCCGCCTTCTCCTCCTCCTCCACCTTCTCGAGCGCTTTCGCTCTCTCGTCCGCGTCGTCCTTGAGCTTCTCGCTCGCGTCCGCGGCGATCTTCTTCGCGTCGCGCTCATTCTGGAGCCTCGCCACCTCTGCGGACCACTTCGCCCTCGCCGCGGGCGCTGCCGCGATCGCCGCGCGCCTCTTCGCGACGCCGCCCTTGGCGAGCTTCAGACGCTCGAGGAGCTCCGCGCGGCGCTTCCTCCCCGCGGCCGCGCACGTCTTCTCGCACCGGACGCCGCCAACGCGCCCGACCTCGTCGCTGCCGTCGCAGCAGTCGCACACGCCGTCGTTGACGCGCGACGACGGCAGATCTTTCGGCTCGCCGCCGCGGTTGCGGCAGTGGAAGCGCCCGTTAGCGCACGCGGACGTCCCGGGCTCGTCCATGCCGTCCGCGCAGTCGCAGTACTCGTCGTTGATCTTCGACGGGTCCAAGACGACGCGTCCGTCGTCGCACGAGAAGCGATCGGACGCGCGATACGACGCGAGGAGCGACGGGTGCACGCCGAGGAGGTTGACGGGCGGCCGCGATGATCCTCCCGCGTCCCCTTCGGACGCGCGCGCGGGCGTCGCCGCGAGGAGGAGGACGATCGCCGCCGCCGCCGCGGTCGCGGCGAGGAGCGGGAGGCGTCGCGCGGCGAAGACGGCGCGCGTCGTCGATCGGGACGTCGACGTCATCGTCGCGGCTGGGCCGCGCGCGCGCGACAGTGAACGTGCGATCGCGCCAGAGACGCCTCTTGCCTCTTCACGCATCAAGTCCCCTCGTCCTCAGCGGGCAAGCGATTCACGCGCGCCGCGGTTCCCTCGCTCCGCGCCCTCCGCAGCGCCTCCGTGTGCGCCAACGCGCGGTTCAGCTCGGTGTCCGCCTCCCGCGCCGCCTTCGACGCCTCCGTCAGCGTCGGCTTGGGCCGCCGCGGCCGGCTCGGGAACATCTTCGCGGCGCCGGCGCCGCGCCGCGTCGCTTTCACCGCTCGCTCTCGATGGACCTTCGCGACCCAGAGGAGGACGAGCGCGGCGGCGAACGTGAGGAAGCGGCGGACGATTCGCCACGTCACGCGCGAGGGTTTTCGATGCGCGTCCGCGGAGAGGAGGCGCGACGCGCGCGGGGGGTCCGCGAGGACGCCGTCGCCGTACGTGGGGCGGCTGCGCATGGCGGGCGCGTTGTGACGCCACCGCGTAACGGTTGTCTCGCTGCTGGCACGGACGAGTGCGAGTCCCAGGCGAGTCCGTTTGACGTCGCTGACCGCCGGCGACTCCGCGGTGACGTCGATCTCGCGCGCCCCCGACGCGTCACTCCCACGCCGCGCGTCCGCCGCGACACACCGCCCGCGGCTTCGCACGAACCATGGCGATCTCGGTCGCTCGCCGAGCGGCGCGGGCCGCCGCGAGCGGCGGCGGATCTCGCGTCCGCGCGAGCGCGTCGACGTCGTCGTCCTCGTCGACCCTCGCGCTGCTGCTAACATTCTCGAACCCGACGCGACGACCCGTCGCCGCCGCCGCGCCGGTGCGCCGCGCGCCGTCGCTCGCGCGCGGGTTCGCCGCGCGCGCCGCCGCGGCGCCGGCGCCGTCCGTCGTCGACGCCGCCGCGGGGGTGGAGCCGACGAAGACGCCTCCGCCGCCGCCGCCGCCGCCGCCCACCGCGACGCCCGGAGGCGGATCCGGCCGCGCGTCGCCGCCCGAAGGGAGGAAAAACAAAGCGGTGCCGCTCGCGGAGCAATTCCGCGCCGCGCTCAGCGGCACGGACGGCCTCACCCCGGCGAAGACCGTGGAACTCCTTGATAAGTTCATCGTCGGCCAGGCGGACGCGAAGCGCGCGTGCGCGGTCGCGCTCAGGAACCGCTGGCGTCGCCACCGCGTCGACCCGTCGCTTCGCGACGAGATCGTCCCCAAAAACATCCTCATGATCGGTCCCACGGGGTGCGGCAAGACCGAGATCGCGCGGCGCCTCGCGAAGATCACGGACGCGCCGTTCGTCAAGGTGGAAGCGACGAAGTTCACGGAGGTGGGCTTCCACGGCCGCGACGTGGATCAGATCATCAAGGACCTGGTCGACAACGCCGTGCACATCACGCGCGCGAAGCTGCGGACGAAGTTTCAATCCGAGGTGGACGCCATCGTGGAGAACAAGGTCGTGGAGTTCATGTGCGGCGAGACCAGCGGCGACGCCACGCGCGAGGCGTTCCTGTCGATGTACCGCGAAGGGAGGCTGGACGGACGGACGATCGAGCTCGAGCTCCCGGACAACGCGGGCGGCAGCCCCGGGGACGTGCTCTCGGGGATGGTCCCGCCGAGGGAGGTTGTCATCTCGCTGAATAAGTTCCTCAACGAAGGGGTGAGAGGCAAGAGCGGGAAGGGGAGCACGACGAAGAAGAGGATGACCGTCGCGGAGTGCCGCCCGGTCATCGAAGAGATGGAGTACGAGCGTCTCATCAACAGCGACACCGTGGTGAAGGAGGCGCTCAGCGCGACGGAGAACGACGGGATCGTCTTTCTGGACGAGATCGACAAGGCGCGTTCTATTCCCACACCGGTCCCCGTACGACCGCGTCGGCGCGGTTAACGCCGATCCTTAAGGACTTTCTCTCCCGGCGGGCGCATCTCTCCGCCCACCCCTCGCTGCTTTCGATCCCGACACACCTCGGCGCCTTTCAACTCCACCCCTGACGCCTTTCAACTCCACCCCGACGTTCGCTCGTATGGACCCTCGACCCTAAGATCGTCTCGTCGAACGATTACCGGCACGGCGCGGACGCGTCCTCGGAGGGCGTCCAGAGGGATTTACTCCCGATCATCGAGGGCAGCGTCGTGCAGACGAAGCACGGGAACGTCAACACGGATCAGATCTTATTCATCGCGAGCGGCGCGTTTCATCAGTGCAAACCCTCGGACATGCTCGCGGAGCTCCAAGGCCGCCTGCCGATCAAGGTGGAACTCAAGGGCCTCACGAAAGAGGACCTCCTCCGCATCCTCACCGAGCCGGAGACGAACGTGATCAAGCAGCAGAAGGCGCTGCTCGAGACCGAGGGCGTGGACCTGTCGTTCACGGACGCCGCGATCGCGCACATCGCGGACATCAGCGCGGAGGTGAACCGCACCGTGGACAACATCGGCGCGAGGCGGCTGCACACGGTGCTCGAGAAGATTGTGGAGGACGTCTCGTTCGCGGCGCCGGAGAGGGTGAGGAAGACGAGGGAGGCGGAGGGCGAGGACGCGCGGTTGAAGGTGGTCATCGACGTCAAGGACGTGGACGACGCCATCGGCGAGCTCCTGAAGAAGACGGACCTCAGTCGGTTCGTGCTGTGATCGATTTCGATTTCGATTCGATTCGTCTCACCGGTTGTAACATCATCAGCGGAATCCTACATCGTTTCGCTCGTCCGTCCGTCCGTCCGTCCGTCGTCGTCGTCACTGCGCGGGCTTCAACATGCTGAGCACGCCCGAATACCCGCCGACGCCCTGGGCGTGGTGAAGCAGCCCGAGCCCGGGCAAACGACCGGGCGCGGCGCCCCCCGCGTCTCCGCCCCCCGCGCCCGATCCTCCACCCGCGCCGGGTCCCTTGTCGAACTTTTTCGATATCGGCAATCCGGGCAGCTCCGCTCGCACCGGCCGCACGTGGTTCGCGTCGTACGCGCGCCCGCGCCGACGCTGCATCGCGAGGTACCGCTCGAAGTGCTCGTCCATCTTCGCCCTCGCCGCCTTGTCCGCGGCGTCGCGTTTCCGTTTCGCCGCCGCCGCGACGTCGCCGCCGCCGCCGCCGCCGCCGCCGCCGCCGGGAGACTCCACCGCGCGCACGACGACGCGTTCGCCCGCGATCGAGAGCTCCACGCCGACGGTCGAGCTCGTCCCCGGACCCGGATCGGGCGCGCACTTCTCGCACACGTACGACGTCGCTCTCCCGCCGTCGCGCTCCGCGCTCCTGACGTGATCGTCCCGCGACGCGCAGCACTCGTGCCTGCGCTCGCCGCACGCGTCGCACTCGATCCACGTCGACTGCGCGTACATCGGGACGGCGTCGCCCCCGGCGTGGACGACGCGCGCGCACGCGACGCACGGTGTCGTCTGCTCGGGGGTGTCCTCCGGGTGCGCGACCTCGTACGGGAGGAAATACCTTTCGTACACGTTCAGGAGGTTGTTTCCGATGTCCGTGTACGTGTGTCCGATCCAGTAGTTGAAGAGGTGGCCGAAGACTTCTGGCATTTTTATGCGCGCCTTGGCGCTCTCGCGGCTGATGAACCCGCCTCGCGCGCACACCTGTCTGTACAGGCCCAACGTGTCGTGCGGGCGCCCGCTGCGTCGCAGCGCGTTGTCGAGGATGTCCCAGACGATCTCCCAGTCGTCGCCGCGCGACTCGTGGAAGCGGAAAAAATCGAGCATGAAGTCTTCCGGGGAGCACTCGCTCAGCGGCGGGCGCTTCCACTCGTTCGTCGTCGCCGTGCCCTGGTACCTCTCCGGGTTTTCGCGCGCGGCGTCCATCGCGGCGTCCGGTTTCGCGTCCGCGGCGGCGGCGGCGTTTTCGGTTTCTCCCTCCGCCGCCGCCGCCGTCGTCGCCGCCGCCGCTTTCTTCTCGCCGTCCTCCTCCGGCGGCGGCGACCGCGGCGGTTTGATCACGAACTTGAGCGTCGGCGCCGGCGCCGCGGGGGGCTGCTCCACCGGCGGCGGCGGCTTCATCACGAAGCGCAGCGGCGCGACCGCGGGCGGGGCGGCGAGCTCGGCGGCGGCGAGCGCGGAGGCTGACGGCGCCTCGGTCTTCGCCGGCGCGACTTGAACCGGCGCGGGCGCGGGAGCGAACGCCGGGATCCATCGCTCGGGCGGCGCCGCGGGCGCGACGATCGCCGCCCTCGGCGCCGCGGGGACGCTCGGCTCCTCCTTCGCCGCGGCGATCGGTGAAGCGCCCCAGCCCGGCATCGCGTCGTCTCTCGCGAGCCGTCCTCCCGGCTCCGTCGCGGCCGCGAACGCGCGCTCCGCCTCCGTCATCGTCGCGTACGTCCCGATCGCGACAGCCTTGCGCTCGACCGCGTCGTACGCGCGGACGTGATACTTCGTCGTCCCGTCGTTGAGGAGGCTCTCGCGGATGTACGAGGACGGGATCTTAGTAGTGCCCTTCGGCGGGCTCATCGTCGTCGCGAACGAACGTTTGTCGTCGTCGTCGTCGTTCGTTCGTCCGTCCGTCCTTCGAACGCCCGCCCGCGTCTCGCGTCCGTCGCCGTCGTCGAGCGCCGCGCGGCCGCGGATACCGTCGCCGGTGGTTCGCGCGCACGCGTCGTCGCCGTCGCGCGCGGTCGGAACTGTCGGCGCCGAGCGTGGAGAGTTGGCGGTTGCTTCGCCGACTTTTGAACGGCCTCGCGATGAGTTCGGACGACGACCGACCCAGCCGCGGACGCCGCGCCGAACGTTCGACTCCGCCGCGCGCTCGAAGGCGCCTCCGCGCGGCACATCGCACGGCCGCGCGGCTCACCGCCGACGCGCGCGTCCTCGGCGCTCCCGCGCGTCTCCCTCGCGTCCGCCGAAGCGCGCCGCGGCCCCTCGCGCGCGTCCCTCGCCGCGGCCCCTCGACGCCGCGCGTCCGCGCCCGCGCCCGCGCCCGCGCCGCGATCGTTCGAGAGACTCAGAGTCGGCGCCCGCTCGCCAGCGCGAGAACGAGCGGAGAGCAGCGGGAAGCGATCTTGTCGCTGACCCACGCGCCATGTTCAACAACGTCTCCTTCGGGAGCATCGGCAACCTCTTCGGGCAGAGCGGCCCGAAGCTGAACTACGACCTCGGCGAGCCGTACCGCGCCGGCGCGTTCGGGCCGTGGACGCACTACCGCGGCGTCAGCAAGGAGGACGGATCCGCGGTGTCCGTGTTCAAGTTCGTGGGCAACGTGGATCAAGACCGAGTGCGGATCGCGACCGCGCGGAACGGCGCGAAACGCCTCAAGCTCATCCGGCACCCGTGCGTGCTGCTCGTGAAGGACTCGCTCGAGGTCGAGAACGGGCCGGAGCTCACCATCTACGTCGTCACGGAGGCGGTGACGCCGCTGACGGAGCACCTGCGCGACCTCCCGACGTCCACGGATCAGGCGCGTTCTATCTCACACTGGTCTCCATACGACCGCGTCGGCGTGGTGAACGCCGATCCTTAAGGACTTCGCCCGGCGCTTCTCTCCGCCCAGGGTCCATCGCTTTCAATCCCGACACACCTCGACGCCTTTCAACTCCGCTTCTGA
>MDSW01181576.1_pt1 | contig 12206 bp, 8 predicted proteins | sample 811171 | NCBI WGS metagenome assembly MDSW01 (sample SAMN05326641, study PRJNA326480) | marine metagenome | isolation source: seawater | place: Atlantic Ocean: North West | collected 2012
ACTGGTTAACGAGAGTCACGACCTCACTGTTGACTGTATTGGAAATCTCAAGGTTATAGCCACTAACATTAAAGCGTAAATCAGATGCATCGATACCTTGCATATCAATCACCGCCAACTCTCCCAGATCAGCGTGAAGTGTATCATTACCATCACCAATCGCATGGACGATAGTATCGCCACCGCCACCCGTGGTAATCACATCATCACCCAGACCACCAATAATCGTATCAGCAAACTCTGTACCGAAGATATTTTCTCCTGCCGTTGCTGAGGTTCCCTTAATGGTAATACCTCCAGTGACATCCATACCGTTAACGCTACCGAGATAGGTACTGTCTGAGTAATAATATTGATATTTGAGTGTTAAGAACTCGCCACTTTCTGTGTTGGTAACAATCAGATCATTACCATCGACATTAAAGTAGAGATTGTCATTAGAACTGATATCCATATCGATAGTACTGTAGCTGTAACGCTCTTCTGTAATCGTATCATTACCGTCACCCACTTCATGGACATAATGATTCGTACCGCCATTACCGTACAGTGCATCATTACCAAGCCCACCGATGATGGTATCAGCAACAATACTCCCCTCAACGGTTTCTCCAGCCGTTGCTGATGTACCGCGAATGGTTAGTCCGGCAGCTAGGCTTTGTCCGTTGAATGTACCGAAAGGTAAGCCAGCACCCATATTATAATATTGCCACATCATGGTGACAGACTCGCCATTATTAGTATTAGTGGCTATGAGGTGATCACCATCAACGTTAAAGTAAATATCTTCTGCATCAACGCCTATCATGGCAACGGCTGAGAAAGAATCGCCATCCTCATAGAGTGTGTCGCTTCCATCGCCGACATAATGCAGGAAGGTATCATAACCACCTTCTCCATAAAGAAGGTCGTCACCGACACCTCCTACCAAAGTGTCGTCATCTGCACGGCCTTTAATCGTATCGTTGCCTTCATAACCGTGAATAACATCAACGGCTGCTGTACCGATTAAGGAGTCAGGGTTAGCGGTGCCATCAATCCCATTGATGGTGGTATTAGTTACATTGGCATCGGTCACACCGGCATGTAATTCTAATAACTGCCAACTCCATGTGTAAGTAATGTCACCCATCACAATATAATCGAGTACGGCTGCATCGAACACATCACTGTTAGGATCAAAACCTTCTGCTTCAACAGCGGCCTGTGCAGCCGCCACAACAGCAGGATCAAAGTCAGCTAATGTTTTTAAGTCAGGGATAAAATAAGGATTATCAAAGCTAGATGTTGTCTGACCGTCATCATAAAGGAAGAGCGATTCAGCTTGGGTTATTCTCCAATCTTCACCAAAGGTGTTGTACAGTGTATCGACGGAAATCGTGCTACCTAAATCAGTGCCATCATCAAGCTTATACTCATTAGTAGTGCTACCGTCATAGTTACCGAGTAATCCTTCTAACGTTCCCGCTGTACGAGAGTTAGCTGCGAAAGACACCATATCCAGATGGGTGTTATGGACTTCCACTCTGAGCGTATCGCCATAAGCATTAACAACGGTATATTCATTACCTTTACGGTATAGGTAGCCATCATCATCACCGAGGAAGATAACCGAATAATCCGCCATGAAGTAAGCACTGTCATTGATAAACAAATTAGGGTGTTGATCGTTGTAAGGATTATCATCCTGTGCAGCTACTTCAAAATCATAAGAGAGGCTACCATCGATATAGAAACCAATCGTGTCGTCGCCTACCTGTGTTGCAATAGCCGTGTTAACAGAGAATTTGTCGCCTACTGCATCTCCTAAATCCCATTCCTGCATCCGCGCCTGAATGGTAAATGGATTAGTGTCGGTACTTTGAGTCAGAATAAACTCTCCGGTATTTTGGAAGTCGTAGAACAGACCGTCATAGGTTAATAGGTGTGGATCACCTTTACTGGCCCCTGGGCTATAAGGATCTCTGTCCTCATCACTTTCAACAAGACCGTCTGTATCTTCATCATCATCGTCATTTCTTCTACCGTCCCGTCCGTAACCCGGTGTTTTTAAATTCCAGCTACCATCGCCGTCATCATCGTCACCATCAAATGCTCTATCGGGGCCAGACACATAAGGGACTTGCCCTGTAGAAGGCCCTTCAACAGAAACATTATTGCCGCCAATGGCTTCAGTGCGCTCTGCGGCCCAACTGATACCGGGGGTAGTGAAAATGGGATTAATAGGTTCATTTGGATCAACATCTATCGGGTCTGCAAACCTGGGCGCGGCACCTTCAATATCGAGACCAAAATCACCGTTAGAGAAATCTTCAATGAGTATGTCGTAATAGAAGGTTCCATCAAAATCCACTTCCAGATCACCACTGGCTCCTGGAATAGAGGAATTACCGCTCCATTTGAAATACGCCATATCGTTATTAGATAGGAGCAATTCATAATCCCAAGTGGTTGTGAGTGACTCGGTTAACGTACCCCTAAGTTCGACAGCGCCACCATCAACAAAAATCTTGTCGGTTCCTCCTGAGTCCTCGATAGTATCTTCACCATCGATATTAGCGAAGATATAGGTATCACCACCAAGACCACCACGAAGCGTATCATCTCCTTGTCCACCTACAATGGTATCTGCAAATGCACTACCGTAAATGTCGTCGTTACCACCATGCCCATAGATGCTTAATGTTCCGGCAGCGAGGCTGTTAGCAAAAGTACCATTAGAGTCGTCTTGTAATTTTGTAGTGTTAAAAAAGAAATTTAATGTCGTATCATCATCATTAGACAGATTAATCGTATTGTTGCCCAAGCCTAAATAAAGCGAAAGCATCTGACCACCGACAACGTCTTCATCAATCGTAATTGTGTCATCGTAGTTAGTTGCAATAATACCGTCTATACCTGTGAAGCCGTCATTACCAGTGACAGGATTAAGAATTGTTACGCCGTTTACAGTATCTTCCAATGCTACGTTAATGACCTCTGTAACGCCGCCAGTAAAACCTGTTAATGTGCTTGATAATGAAACGTCAATAGTAACATCGATACCTTGTGCAACATCACCTTCATACTTCAACCAGTCAAATCCAATACCGCCGTCAATAATGTCATTTCCGGCGCCAGCTACGAAAATATCATTGCCTGCTAGTCCTATCAATGAGTCATTTCCGGCATTAGAGATAAATGTATTATCTTTTATATTCCCTGAAATCGTATCGTTAGATGCACCTGTAATAATACTTTCAATATTAGTTAATGTATTATCTAGATTGCTATGTATGTCAGCATCTCCAGTTAGGAGATCAATATTGGCTGATTGAAACTGATCTAGAAAACTATAATCAACCGTGTCGTCACCATCGCCACCATTAATTGTATCTTTATAAGTTGACTGACCACTTACAATATAATCGTTTCCTTCTTCGCCAAAAACATTATCTTTACCGAAGCCAATATAAATACGGTCATCGCCTAATCCGCCATACAGTGAGCTTTCACTTCCTGAGGCAGTAATTGTGTCGTTTCCATCACCGCCATGTACGGTATCTTCGCCACCACCTGTATTAATAACATTAGCAACATCGTTGCCGGTTATAGAGTCGTCGCCATTTCCTGTAATGATATTCTCTATGTTATAGAGTTGTTGAGAATCGTCTTCGAATATCAAATTCTTTATTGTTGAAAGGCCTCCTGTTAAATCAACGATAATATCGTTATCCATACGAGCAGTATAATCGACCCAATCGCTTCCCGTACCACCATCAATGATGTCATGACCTGCTGAAACAAGTATTGTGTCATTACCACCATTAGCGATAACCAAATCATTGTTGTTACTCGTTAGGAGGGAGTCACTAATATCGAACGTTTCAGCAATGTCACCCGTAGCCCCTATAAGCAAATCATTGTTTACACCGGGCGATGTTAATAAAACAGTAGATGAGCTTGTGGCATAATTAAGATCAAATGCTGAACTATTGCTTCCACCCCATTGCACGACATTGTCTTTAGCAATTTTTTGTACTTTATAGGTACTGGATTGACCATTAACGGTAACGGGTAAAGTTAACTGTGTTTGAGTACCATTGTCTTCCTCAAAATAAAAATATTCTCCTGCATTGTTTGATGTAATAAGATTTACATTAATACCCAATGGCAATATTTCAGATGTTGTTGTACCGAGATGACTAGTTAGATTATCAAGAACCGATGCACTAGAAAAATAGTAGGTATAACTATTAGCGAGAGTTGAATCGTTAACCTTAATAGACATGTTGTTAAGGTCTGTGTCCGTTAATGCATCTACGCCAATAAAATCCGTTATTGCAAAATTGTAATTGTCTGAAGATGTGCTATGAACAGGAATACCATCAGGATATACATAACCAGCAATATTTTCACCCGCGGGATTGCGAAGGTATAATACTTCACCGCCATTTAAAGCCAATATCGTAGACTCAGTAATTGGATCTACAATTTTGTTATAAACCAAAGCTGTACCTACAGCTATATATAAACCAATTTCATTTCCTAGAATGGTGCTTTCAGGAATGAATCTATTAAGCCACTCTGTAGCAGCAACGGTTGCTATCGAATCAACTGTCAAATCGGCAAGGAAAGTGCTGTCTCCTATCGAAATAATAGATTGATCATTGGTGATTTCTAACTCTACATCTAAAATTTGAGTTGTCAAATTCGATAAAGGGGTAAGGTGAGCTGCCACAGCAATTCTTATAGCTACATCATCTCCTACCCCAGGAATCGTTTGACCTAAATCATAAGCTATAGCAGATGAGATCATTGCAATCATGTCGCTTTTATTTATAAACCCTTCGCTGGGATCAAACTGAAGTAATTTTGGTGTATTTGTCATCTATAAATCCTTTTTAAAAATGGCTGTACTTAAAGAATATTTTTCCATCGCATCGCTTATGTGTGGCATTCCATATCCATTTCTAGCTACATAAAGGTCTACCTCATCACCTTTAGAATACTTATCGTTTAAACAGATAATGACTGACTTAGGCCAGCGAAATTTCATGGTATTTTTGCTTTGAGATCCTACGCCTATGAAATAGGCAATATACTTAGAAGAAGAATAAGTTGTTGTTTTTATAAACTCATACTTTTTTAGTTCCCCTTGAATATAGGGAACGTACGCCTTTTTATATGTAGTACGTATCGACGAATAGACCATACAGCATGAAATTAAAAACCAGATACTTATAAACTCCCATCCTGCGTCCGCGAAATACAAAACAATTATTGATATTAATACAAGTTTAATTAGCCATTCAGTGGATTTCTCAAACTCTTGAATTGCATAAATATTAAGGGAATTATTTGAATCTAGATCAGCTATATTTTTTAGCATTTCTTTTGGCCAGAGGAATGCATAGAGAGGAAATGTGTATTTTTTGCCATCCTTTGACATAACTAACCATACGAATAGTTTGAACTATGTTTAACATACAAGGTGTTGAGGTTGAGTCAATAGGGAAATGCAAACCGGCAGTTTGAAGAAGTTAGTCAAATTATAAATAGATAACATCTATACACAAATATAGATATGTGTATTAGCGTATATATGTGTTATCAATTTCTTTTCCATCGGAAAGGTCGTCATACGAAGGTAGTTTGTGTTTCTTTAAATACAGCTCTAACCCTTCGATAAATATTGCAGTAACAGTTGCCGATTCATCACCATCGAGCTTTCTAAGGTTGGTTAATCTGTTAAGTTGCTTGTGAACATCTTCATCTATCTTTAACAATACCGGCTTCTTGTTTTTTGGCTTTTTAGCAACAGCTTCTTCCTTTACCAATCTTGGCGCTTTTGGGTTTGGTAAAGCGCCACCAGTTTTTTCTGCTTCCTCTAAGTCTTCAACAAGCCAATTCATTATTTTTCCTCTCTTAGTATTGCCGTTAAAATTGCTTCTACCTCAGCTCTTCGCTCTTTAACTTTGTAACCATCCTTGATCGCGGGTATGCTTTCATCAAAAATTGTGCTTAAGTGTGCTTCGGCGTGACCAAATGGAGAGCCTTTCTGGAGAATAAACGCTCCTTCTTGGCGCAATTCTTTCGCAGCATTACTTTCCTGTTTTCGATTTAAATCAACGTTATTAACAATGGTGATTATGTTTTTATTTGCTTTTCTTGCTAAGGTGAATGCCTTTGAAAACGTCTTGAACTGGGTACGAGTTGGCAGCACAGGCATCACAATTGTTTTCACCGGTGGTAGATCCCAATCACTCGCCTGATGATCAATTATCACTAGGTCAATATTTTCCGGTTTTTCCTTTGGGATTTCGCCAATGACATCAAATGGAAGATTTCCTTCTTTTTGGCACTCCTGGCATGTGCCTTGGGGATCTTGGTCAATTATTAAAGGTTTGAGGTCAAAGCTAGATACAGCACACGCTGCAAGATTTAGAGAGATTAAACTCTTTCCTTGCCCGCCTTTTGGGTTCCACACACTGATTGTTTTCATGATTCATGCCATACGTTATTAATATTTAGATTAATAACGCCTAATGCTTATATATTGCAATGCTTCTCCACTAATAGGTTAAGGTATAAATTCTTATTAGCGTTGATAGTGATATATGCATCACTATTAATCTGATTATATATATGAGCGGATTAGTGAATTAAGATATAGCTAGATAATTTTTATAACGTAGCAGCGTTAGTATGGATCAATAGATAAGTAATAATGTGACTTAACATCATGCTATATTAGTGTATATACGCTAATATGCTATTGGTTCGAGGCATGAAATATTTTCTTGCAAAAACCGATATATGCAGCCGCATGATCATCTAGCTTCTGGCATCCAGTCTCTTGCCAGTATTCCCGCCAATCTTGTTCTAGTGCATAAACATCCATCATTGGAGCCACGCGTTTGGCTTTTTCAAATGCCCACGAGGGCAAAGGGGGAAGTACCTCTTTAGGTTCAGGCAAGTAACCGTTACGATATTGGTCTCTTGGATAGAATGTTACCTGATCTTTCGCTTCGGTATATTCAACAACAAAATCAGGTAGATGATTATGTTCTACGAGATTTTTTACTGAACGCCGAAATTCTTTTAATTCAGAACGTGATCCAGATTTTAAATGTAGCTTTTCCATTCCTACAAGCCATTGAGACTGTTGACCGCAATGTTTTCTAGCCAGCTCATAAATACGGCGCTCAATCGGTTTCTTTAAGCGAAAATAGTCTCGGTTGAGCGTCAGTACGTCTCTTTCTTTGATCGTGTTTAAAACCATATCTGAGAGGCGAATGCGAAGTTTCTCTGGGCGTCCTGTACGCTCGCTAGTCTGAAGCCATGCTTTATCGATAAGACCTTGCCACTCATCAATACGGTTTCCGTTAAAAGTTATGTTCGTTCTAAAACGTGTACCATCAAGTCTATCTAAGGAATCTGTCAAGGCATCATAATCTCGCCCGCCAGTTCCGCGTTGAGTGAAGACAAAGAAAGCATAAGGATCGATTTCTACCTCTTTGGGTGGTTCCTGCCCTTCATCAATTGCGGCTATAATGTTGCTTATCGCGTAAATAATTAAATCTTTGTCGTAGATTGTTGGAAGACCTTTGATGCTAGGTCTGAACTCAATCCACTTATCGTTATATTCAAAACGCCGTACTTCTCTGTCTGGCTTTTTTGATAATGAATAGAATGGATACTCCATTGAAGGCATATCATCTTTAATGATGACATCTAGCGCATCAATTACAAATAAATCTCCTTGGGGGTGGCGTAGAGGTTTTAGCTGCGACGACGACATTTAATTCAATCCCTTTGGTGTGTGTTTCCCGAAAGGTGGTGGGTTATCGCTCGGGAATTACCCACCACAAATCCTGTTTTGGAGGAAAATCGACCTTAGCACAAGCACTAATTCGGGAATTACCCACTTAGCAGGAATATGTTGGCAAAATTACAACTATTTCTAGATGCTTTGTTGCAATTTATTCACTATAAATATAGTGGTTCGGGAATTACCCACCTTTAGAAAATGATTTATTCAGACTTAGAATAAAAGGGAAGGGAATTTCGGGAAACACACACTTCTCTTCGGGAAACACACACCATTATTTCGGGAATTACCCACTCAAATTTCGGGAAACACACACCCATTGATTTCATAACCCAATATTTTTCAGATGGTTATGAGAGAATAAAATCTCGTAATACTAATTCTAACCCTTTACTATTAATTCATTATTAATATTATACTCTTCGATCCTGTGGATAAGTTTTTAATCCATCCAAATAATTTATCCGTTGCACTAATGAATTTATAAAAGGAATCGCTCACGCGATACAACAATAAATTTGATCCTGCGGATCGCTCCTAACCTTGCGTCGCTATGCTCCTTCCCCTGTACTTCGTACAGCCCTAAAATGCGTTCGTTTTACTTAAATGTAAAACTCACACGTTGCTATCTCCTTTGAAATCGTTGATAGGTCTTTTATTTAACTATCCTGTTGAATCCGTTTATATAACAGTGGGTTTAGCAAGAACGGAACTGTCGCGAGAGAGTGATCCCCATAATCGCCCTAGCAAGACGATAGAGCGTGATAACTTAATTTATGTAGATGTGTGCGGATTTTTTAGTTTCGTTAATCCTGAGCGAGATATGGCGCTTTTCTGTGGCGTTATTTAATGGATTGAAGATCGATGTTTGGTTCCTGCTGATTTGTGAGTGCGTGTTTTGTTGAATTTAAAAGCCATTGCCTCCTTTCATATTCGTTAGAGCAGCCGTTTTCTCATCACTGTTTTATATCTCCGGCCCTGTTTCATGAACCCTAACTCGGACTGCTAAGGAAACAACCACTTTCTTGAGGCGGTAAGTTTTGACGGGAAAACGCCGCGCCGGAGCCTTGCCTTTCCTTCGTGTCACTAAGCCAACAAAGCAGTTGCATCCTTATCAGGTCGATAAATCTCCCAAGTTATTCGGGTTCAACAGGGCGGAGATAACCGCGCTGGAAAACCTAAACGAATTTAATTGAAGGAGTCCTATCATGGCTAAAACAAACGCAAAACAAAAAGCATCTACCAACAACAACCCGGTGTATTTTGACATTATCATCTGGGAAACCCGTGATAACGCACAAGGTAAAAAGAATATCCCGCACAAAGTCGGATTTGCGACGCAACTCGATAACGGCAATCTCGCTTGCAAACTCATTGATGGCATTTCGTTATCGGGCAAGTTCACCATCGCTTCTCAGAATTATGAGAGCTAACCCCAGCAGCATAGCGGCAGTGATTTACTGCCGCTATGCCTCCTAATCTGACTAAATAAACATAGGAATAACTATCATGGAACACAATATCGAATTGCAAGCGACATCGGTATGGAGCTGAAAGACGCTTACGTTAACACTACCCGTGAGCGCTTGGATCATGTGAATTAGCCTGATCGAGAGAGCCGGATCTGCGGCTCTCCCTTTTTCTTATGATCTCGCGCTGCCTGGCTTCGAGCGCTTCCTTGAGAGCCTTGTGGTCATTGATGAGGTGAAGCAGGCCAAGCCGTGCCAGACGCATTTCAGTGGACATAGGGGTATGATAGCCCATAGCGGAGGTGCATGATGAAGCTACATTTGGTCACAGATAACCCTGAGCTACCCAGCTATGAGGATGAGCTGCAACAGCTCAAAGACCATTACCACGATTATGACCCAGAAGAGTGGGATGCCCAATATGAACGGCTCACGGAAATCGCCGTGTTGGAAGACCAGCTCTGTGCTAGGCGCAAGGAGCAAATCAGAAAGCGGACTTCTTATTGCTCGCTGCCGTAGCCTTCACCAATCGGATTACTGACATCAGGATGGAAGGTGACGCCGGTTAGTCCTGCATCCTCACATGCCTGTTTAACTTCCTCTGAGCAGAAGATGCCTTTGTAGGTGTCCAGCTCCGTTTTAAAAATCGGGGCATCCTTTAGCTTCTCCTGCATAAAACCAAAATGTTCAAGATTGCCATGCTGGTCATGGGTTGTCAGTTTTGGATCGACAGCATCACATTGCTCTGCCGTGATTAGGGGGTTAAAGAGATAGCCTTCACCACCCTCATAGGTGACGGGTAAAAACTCACCACTTGCTGAAAGTAGGTCTTTGAGCGCGCTATAGGCTTTTTCAGAGAGAAACAGTCTGCCGAAATTCTCTGATATGTCAGGCATCGCTTTGGCTTTGCTCCCTGTGCAGGGGCTAAAGTCGATACGGAGCGTTTGCCATACCGCCAGATAGGGTTTCGGTTCGGCATTAAAAGCGAAAGTACCATGCTGCTCACCGAGCTTGGTCATGGCTTCGACCGGAGGCACGGAGTGCATCAGGTAAGCTTCATTATGGTGGATACGATAAATCATGGTAATTGGTCTGCCCTTAACATCACATAGCTTGGAAAGGTGCTGGTTTCCAGTTTAAACCGTATATCTCTGAGCGTCTGCGCCAATGTTCGGTCATCTTTGATGCGGGTTTGGTCAATTAATGTACCCAACCAACGATAGTAGCCGTTCCGGTGTATCCGGCTGTGGGGTACGGCTTTGCTTAAATGACGGGGCATTTTGGGCTTGGCTGCTGTGTTATGCGGTAGCCAAGCCCCATTTAGGGGGAAGTCTACCCGCATTTTGACCCACGCCATGATGCCGCGCATCGGTACAGCTCGCGGGTCTTTACCGGCGATGATGGCATGACAGTCACAATGCTGGCTTGGGCGCGGATCACCATTCGCCGCCATGTGGCGAGCTAATCTGGAGGAATCATGGGCTTCATTAATGAGCTGTTCAAAGGTCATTCCGCGACCTTCAGCTTCATAAGCGATCAATCCCTGCTGTATCTGGGAAACGACCTTGAGGTGGTTCCAGTCGAGTAGCGAGGGCTTGTCTTTCTTGGCGAAATTATTGATAGCATGATTAACCACATGCTCATGCGGCAGCGTCATAGATGCTCCTTGTGGTAAATAGGGGGATCAAAAGGCGGCTATTATGCCCGAACTTAACATGGCGCTCTATGCGATAGGGTGACAGGTAGCAGATTGCGCGAATTCGATTCCGAAAGTCGGACTTGAACTGAGTGGAAGAAGCTCGATACAATCGTGGTGCCTGGGGCGGTCACGCTCTAGGCTCAGCCCGCGCGTATAGAGTGCGTATGTGGGTTTCCTATCTCTTTGTTTTGCTTGGAATTTCGTGTGCCGGCCCCGGGCACCACTTCAGTTTCCCAGGCTGCATGATTTTCACGGTGCTCATGCAATCCCTTATGCGCCGCTTATCCCTCTTTGCTCAACTCGCGTTTCAATGCCCGTAATTCCTGATGAATCGGTTCCGGCAGGTGTTCCCCACTGGAGCCTCCGTAGTAGAAATACAGATGGTTTTCATATTCATTCAGGCAGCGGTTGGCATAGGGGGCTTGGTTGCGACGGATACACTCTTTCAGGTACAGATTGGCCAGGGCGGCGTCCAGCTGATCCCCCAGGGTGCGTTCCAGAATCGCCAGCAGGTAGAGAGCCCGGGAGACCTGGTCCGGTGCCAGGTCCCGCCGCAGCCATTGATGTAACTGGCGGCGCCAGAGCAGGGCCTTGGGCCGGTTCTCTTCATTAAATATGAATTCGTGTTCCAGGGTGAAATTCTCATTAAACGTGGCGAAGATAGCCGCTTCCAACTGGGCCAGATCGTGGGGAGAAAACGCCAGGGATTTCAATCCCTGTTGCCATTGTTTCAGCGTCTCCCGGGTGGCCAGGGTAAAACCTGCTTTGTCCTCAAGCTCGTCCAGCATTTGTTGGGCGGGACGCGGGGAGTCGGCGGTGATGATGGCAATATTCAGTAATCGCTCCAGGGTTTTATTGGCCTGGATCTGGGATTTTTGCACCGCAGGCTGTTGCAGATGGCGCAGGTAGGCTTCCCGGGCGCCACTGTAGTTGCGCAGATAATAATTGAACTCCGCAAAGCTGAAATCGTTGGCAAACAGTTTACGGTCCATGGTCTGCACCATGGAGGCCTGCTGACCGTCCTGAATATGGCAACTGCTGCACAGGGCGGGAACCCCGGAAAGCAGAAACTGCGAAGTGGCGTAAGCGCCACTCTGGTAAAGGTCGCGGGCCTGTTGGAGGGTTTGCAGCAAGCTTTGCTGGGACAATTCCAGGGTGACCGCATGACGTTCAAGTAGGTCCGGTGTGGTCTCCATCAACTGGATAAGCCGCGTCAGCCGTTGCT